>Ga0335076_10000022_pt1 | contig 141093 bp, 131 predicted proteins | sample Lox_Sample_25_FD_206717 | JGI IMG/M metagenome (GOLD analysis project Ga0335076, IMG submission 206717) | Soil microbial communities from Loxahatchee National Wildlife Refuge, Florida, United States - Lox_Sample_2.5 | ecosystem: Environmental > Terrestrial > Soil > Wetlands | place: USA... | reverse complement strand
AGTCTCGCCAGCGAGTCGACCGCCTCCACCCGGACCAGGAGCGGCCCCTCGGCGAGCGCCACCCCCTTGGCCGCCTCGATCGCCTCGTCCCCGCCGATGAGCGAGAGCACCGCGAGCGCCCTCGCTCGCCAGGTGGGAAGCTCGGCGGCGTCCCTGGCGACGGCCGCCAGGATGGGCACCGCCCCCGGCCCGAGCGCCCGCCAGCGCGAGGCCGGGATGGGCGTGTCGATGGACCCGAGGTAGGCGTCGATCCGCTGTCGCAGCGCCTCGTCCGGCGAGGGGGTGCCGGCCGCGGCCGGACTCCCGGCGCCCAGGGCGGCGGCGAGGAGGATGGGAAGGAGATTGGCGGTCACGTTCGTTCGCTCCTACTGGACGAGGCTGTTCGCCCGCATGACCTCGCCCTGCTGGGAAGACAGGGTGCCCACCGAGGCCCCCGAGAGCTCCCAGAACATGAGGTTGTCGCCGCCGCCGCAGCTCGAGCTCTTCACGCAGTCGGTCCCGGCCATGGCGTAGGGGCTCGCCACCGAGCTCGACGAGTTCTGGCAGGTGGACCCGGGGGGGGCGCAGCTGCTGCACGGGCAGATATCCGTGTCGGTGAGCGGATCGAACCACGTCCCGTCCGACTCGGTGGGGTGGTAGAGGCCGAGGAAGTGGCCGGTCTCGTGGGCGGCGATGTAGGCCACCTCGTCGGGACCGCAGGTGCGAGGGCGGATGGGGCCATTGCAGCCGCTCGACAGGTTCGCGGCCGAGGCGAGCGCGCCGCTCGACACCGTGCCGCCCACGGTGGCCGGCCCGGGGATGGTGCCGTCGAGCCCCACCGTGCTCGTGCCGGCGGGGTTGTTGGCCGTGGTGATGCGGTCGACGAGGAACAGGTTCATGGCGTTCCCGGGGCCGGAGTTCCGCAGCAGCTCGGCCACCTGCCCACAGGCGCTCACGTCGTCGGCGTCGACCGTCTCGAGGCTGGTGGCGGTGTCGAGGTACTTCGCCTTCACGCTGTCGGGGAGGTCGACGAAGGTCGTCGCCCCGAGAGAGATCCCGGCGCCGCCGAGGAGGGTCCCTAGGGTCGAGAGCATCCGGCTCACGTTGGGATCGCGGGTGGCGACGTCGTTCTGCGCCGCGGCCTGGTAGGCGTTCGTGAGCAGGTAGAAGGTGAAGTCGATCGCGCCGCTCGCGGGAGCCGGGCCCGGCTTGAGGAGCACCGTCACCTGGTAGCTGCCGGCGGGATAGGCGTAGACGGTGCTGCACCCGGTCACGTGCGGGCACTCGTTGGCGTAGTCGCTCACCACCATCGACCAGGTCCCCTCCGGCACGCCCGCCGAGAGCATGGCGGGGGTGTTGGGGATGGTGAGCGCCCCGGCCCAGGCGGCGTCGCTGAAGTAGTAGACCGAGAGCGTGGTGGGGTTCTGGCACGTCACCGACGGCGGGTTGCAGTCCGGGTTGATGGCGTCGCCGTAGACGTCGAAGATCTGCGTTTCGCCCACGGTGATGGAATGGGGGAAGGTGGTGTTCGCGAAGGTCTGGCCGTTGATGCTCACCGTCTGGGCCGCGAGCGCGTTCGACTCCTGCTCGAGGATGGTGACGCTCGCCGTCCCCGCCGGGACATGGAAGGTGACGGTGTCGTTCACCGGGTGCACGCCGAGGTCGATCACCCGCGCCGCCAGGGTGGCGGAGGAGGAGAACGAGCTCGGCTGGGGCGACGGGGGCGTGCAGGCGGGTGGCGGCGGCGAGGGGAGCTTCGAGGAGCTCGTGCAGGCGGCCGTGACGGCGAAGAGCGCGAGCCAGGCGGCGACGGTCGAGGGTCTCGGGGCCATTCCGCGGCAGTCTAGCCGTTTCATCCCGGCGCGCACCTCCGGAGAGAGGGGGGCGCGCGACGGATGTGTGACAACCGCGCCGGCAGAGCGACCCCTCAGGGAGCACCCGAGCGCGCCCGGAGCTCCTGTGGCAGCAGGGCGGCGAGGAGGAAGCGGTGGACCGGGGTGGCGACCTGCGAGGCGAGCGCGAGCCGGACCACCGCGCCGGGCTGGTCGCGGAGCTCGGAGGGCCGGCCGGCGGCGATGTCCCTCTGCATGGAGGCGGTCGATTCCGCGGGCAGCCCGTCGAGCCGCTCCAGGGTGCGGGCCACCGCATCCCCCGCGATCTGGACGCCCCGGGCGCGTGCGAGCGCCGCCACCTCCTCGAGCGCAGCGACGAGCAGATCCCGGGACTCCGGGAGCGAGCGGAAGGCGCCGAGCGGCGACCGGGTCACGGCGCCCACGGCGCCGAACGGGTCGATGAAGAGGAACTTCTCCCAGAGCGCCGCCTCCACGTCCTCGGAGACCACGGCGGTGATGCCGCCCGAGCGGATGGCCTCCGCCAGCCGGGCGAGCCGCGGGGTGCCCGCGCCGCCGAGCTCCCCCACCGTGATCTGCAGGGGCGTGCCGGTGGTCCGACCCACGCCCGGCTCCTCCAGCCAGGCGAAGACCTGGCAGAGGCCGCCGACCACCGATCCGCGCCCGAGCGCGGCCGCCAGGATCTCCGCGGCCTCCACCCCGTTCTGCAGCGGCACCACCACCGTCCCCGCTCCCACGAGCGGCCGCAGCGAGGGCGCCACCTCGCCCACCTGCCACGCCTTCACCGCGAGGAGCACGGCGTCGACCGGACCGCGACCGGCGAGCTCGGCCGGCTCGCTCGAGGCGAACGGGCGGACCTCGCGGGTTCCCCAGGGGCCGAGGACGCGCAGGCCGCGAGAGCGGATGGCCTCGAGGCTCCTTCCGCGGGTGAGGAAGGAGACCTCCTGCCCTCCGTGTGCCAGGAGCCCGCCGAACACGCTTCCCACGCCTCCGGCGCCGACCACGACGATTCGCATGGAGCTACCCTCCGATGGCAAGGCGCGCGAAGCGCCCGAAGACCTGGCGGCCGAGCCGCTCCCCCTCCGCGGCGAACCGGGCGGTGTCGCGGAGGATGAGACCGGGATCTACTCCGGCCCGGAGAAGATCGCCGCCGAAGGCGCGGGCCATCCCCTCCACCTGGGCCCTTCCCGCCTCGAGGTGGAAGAGGAGCCCGTAGGCCCGGTCGCGGCGGAAGGCCTGGGTCTCGGTGCCGGCGGAGCGGGCGAGGTGCGCCGCGCCTCCCGGCAGGGCGAACACGTCCCCGTGCCAGTGGAGGGCGGGGAAGAAGGGCGGGAGCCCGCCCAGGAGCGGATCGGCGCGGGCGGCCTCGGAGAGCTCCACCGGGGCCCAGCCGATCTCCGGCGCCGGACCGCGGGACACCCGCGCCCCGAGCGCCGCGGCGAGGAGCTGGCTTCCCAGGCAGATCCCGAGGACGGGAAGGGAGAGGGAGAGGGCGGACTCGACGAGGGCGAGCTCGTCCCGCAGGTGCGGGAGCGAGCCCGAGTCGCCGACCCCCATCGGGCCCCCCATCACCACCAGCCCCGAGAGCCCGGCAGCCGAGCGCGGCACCGGGTCGCGGCGGTGCACCCGCACCACCGACACCTCCAGCCCCGCCCGCCGGAGCTCCTCCTCCACCAGGCCCGGCGGCTCCTCGGCGACGTGCTCGACGGCGAGGATCCGGGCGGCGGCCATGGCGACGCGATTCTAGCCACCGCCCTGGCCCGGACGGAGGGCCACATGGGTGTAGTGGAGGACCGTTGGCCGCGCGATTAACTCTGGCCGATGATCACCGTTCGACGCTCCGAGGAGCGCGGCCACTTCGACCACGGCTGGCTCGACACCCGCCACACCTTCTCCTTCGCCGACTATCGCGATCCGGAGCACATGGGCTTCCGCTCGCTCCGGGTCCTGAACGAGGACCGGGTTTTGCCCGGGCAGGGGTTCGGCGTCCACGGCCACCGCGACATGGAGATCCTGTCGGTGGTGGTGGCGGGCGCGCTGGCGCACCGGGACAGCCTCGGGACGGGCTCGACCATCCGGCCCGGCGAGCTCCAGCGCATGACCGCCGGGACCGGGATCCGCCACAGCGAGTTCAACGCCTCGAAGGAGGAGCCGGTCCACTTCCTCCAGATCTGGATCCTCCCCGAGCGGGAGGGGCTCGAGCCGAGCTACGAGCAGAGGCCCTTCGGGGCCGAGGAGAAGCGCGGGAAGTTCCGTCTCGTCGCCTCTCCCGACGGGGCCGAGGGGTCGCTCACGATCCACCAGGATGCGCGCGTCTATGCGAGCCTCCTCGAACCTGGCGCGGAGGTCCGCCACGCCCTCGGGCCCGGCCGCCACGCCTGGCTCCAGGTGGTGTCCGGCGCCGTCCAGCTGAACTCCCGGTCGCTCCGCGCCGGGGACGGGGCCGCCATCTCCGGGGAGGCCGCCGTGGTCGTGCGCGCCGCCGAGAGCTCGGACCTCCTCCTTCTCGACCTCGCCTGACCCGGGCGGGTGCTTGCCGCTCGCGCGGGGCCATCGCTTCGACAATTGGCCGCACTCTCCCGCCCCGCGGTTTGCCCTATGACTGGGGGGGCGATGACCGGCCCGGCAAGATCGTCCCGGCGAGCGCTCGCGGCCGTCGCCCTGGCGCTCTCGGCCGCGGCCTTCCGTGGGGGAGGTGGCCGGGCCGAAGGGCCAGCTCGGCCTCGAGCTCGACTTCCAGTGGCTGAGCCAGACCGCCAGCGGGGACGTGCCCGGCACCCTGGACGTCCTCAACCAGTACTCGATCCTCTTCACCGCTGCCTACACGCCCGTCGAGCGCCTCAACCTGGTCGTCACCCTCCCCTACTTGTGGAAGAAACTGCGGAACCAGGCCGCCGACGGGACCCGGACGCTCACCTCCAGCCTGAACGGCGTCGGCGACCTGCAGTTCGGGGTGCGCTGGTTCGTCTGGGACCAGATCGACTTCGGGAACCGCACGCACCAGTCGCTCTCGGTGAATGCGGGCACCTTCGCCCCCACCGGCGCCAACGACGCCACCGTGAACGGCGTGCGCGTCGACGAGCACCGGCGGGCTCCGCTACGACGTCTTCTAGCCGGGCCGCCAGCGGCGCTCACAGCTCCTTCTGCTTGGGGCGCGACTCGGCGAGCTTCTGCGCCTCGGCCTCCACCGCCGAGATGACCGACGGCACCTGGGAGCGGTTCGCGATGTTCACCAGCCAGGCCGGAAGGGCGCCCCCGGGGTCGAGGGAGATGCGATAGCGGAAGGAGGTCCTCCCCCCCGCGGGCGAGATCGTCCAGGCGCCGCGGTTGGCGCGCACGTGGGTGGGGCCGTCGGGTGGCTTGCCGTGGCTGTCGTCGAGATCCCAGGCGAGCTCGAAGTCTCCTCCCCGGTCGGTGTCGTCGACCAAGACCTCCATGCGGAAGGCGTAGTCGTGCGCGCCCACGAAGGGTGGCTCGTAGCGCTCGTAGGCCCAGATGGCCCGGCAGCCGGGGAGGTCGCTGGCGCCTTCGCGGCAGCCCTCCCGGTGCAAGAGGCGGCGCTCCGCCAGGTACGGGCTGATGCGGTCGTAGCTCCAGCCCCGCGCGAGCACCTCGCGGACCGCCCAGGCGGGCGCCCGCAGGGTCCCCTCGGCCCGCAGGGCGACGACGTCGGTGCCCTGCTCCTCCATCCGGTAGAGGCTTCCCTGGGGAAAGGTGGCGACGAGGACCCAGGCGGCGAGCGAGGCGAGGCGCATCTCGCTTCGAGCATAGCGGATCGCCCCCCGACCGGCCACGGAGCGGGCTCGCCGGCTCCACTCGCAGCGCACGGAGGCGAGGCCGCGGTCGACCGCACCGACCCGTCACACAAGCCGCGGGTGCTGCGCTACACTCGCCCTCCCGCGAGCCCGGAGGGCCGATTGGTTCCAGTGCCGCACGCCCCCGTCCTGGGCGCCATCGACGTAGGCACCAACGCCGTCCGGCTCGAGCTCGCTCGCCCCCTGCCCGACGGCTCGTTCGACATGATCCACACCGAGCGCGACCCGGTGCGGCCCGGCGAGGGGGTCTTCCGGACCGGGCGCATCCCGCGCGAGGTGGAGGACCGCCTCGTCGCCACGCTGCGCCGCTACTCGGCGCTGGTGCGGCGTCACCGAGCCACGGTGCGCGCCGTCGCCACCAGCGCCATCCGCGAGGCCAAGAACGGGCCGGACGTGGTCGAGCGGGTGCGGCGCGAGACCGGCATCGAGCTCGAGGTGGTCTCCGGGCAGGAGGAGGCGCGCCTCATCTGCCTCGGGGTGTTGCGCGGGAAGGCTCCGCACCTGCGCAACCTGCTCGTCGACATCGGGGGCGGCTCCACGGAGATCGCGATGTCCGTGGGCGAGCGCCCCTCGAGCCTGCACAGCGTCTCCATCGGCTCGGTGCGCCTCGCCGAGACCTTCGACTGCATGGGGCGCGTTCCCCCGGCGCGGCTCGAGCTCATGCGGACCTTCGCGAGCGAGGCCTTCCAGAAGTCCCTCCCTCGCTTCACCCACCCGCACCACGCGCTCGGGAGCTCCGGCACCATCGGCAGCATCGTCGCCTTCGCCGCCGAGCAGGGGGAGCGCCGGGTCACCCTGAAGCGCCTGCGCAAGGCGGTGCGCTCGCTCGCCGGCATGACGCTCGAGCAGCGCCGCCGCGTCTTCGACGCGCGCCGCGCCGAGATCGTGGTCGCGGGCGCGGTCATCCTCGAGGCGGTGATGCAGCAGCTGCAGCTGGAGAGCGTCACCGCCGTCGACACCGGGCTGCGCCACGGCTTGCTCGTCGACCTGCTGCGCCGGCTGCGCAAGACGGGCGCCGACGCCACCACCGGGGAGGCGGCGCGCGCGCTCGGGCGCCGCTTCGCCTTCGACGAGGCGCACGCCAGCCAGGTGGCACGGGTGGCGCTGCGGCTCTTCGACGATCTGGCCTTGCTGCACCGGCTCCCCGCCTCGGCTCGGCCGGTGCTGGAGGCGGGCGCGCTCCTGCACGACGTCGGCAACGCCGTCTCCTACTCGCGCCACCACAAGCACACCTACTACCTGGTGGCGAACGCCGACATCCCCGGGTTCTCCGATCACGAGCGACAGCTGGTGGCGCTCGTGGCCCGCTTCCACCGCCGCAGCCCCCCGGAGCGCGACCGCCCCGAGCTGAAGGACCTGACCGAGGGCGACTTCCGGCTGGTGCGGAAGCTCGCCACCCTCCTGCGGCTCGCCGACTCCTTCGACCGCAGCCACCACCAGGTGGTCCGGAGCCTGCGGGCGCAGTTGGTGGGAACCGGGGTGCGGGTGTCGCTCGTGTCGAGGCACCCCGTCGACCTCGAGATCTGGGACGCGCAGCGCGAGGCGGCCCTCTTCCGGCAGGTGTTCGGCAAGCGGCTCGATCTCGCCGCCACCCGGCGCTAGCCGGGGGGGCGGCCGGCGAGATGGTGGGCGCCGGGGACCCGTGCTAAACGACGGGCGCCCTCGTCGGCCCCCGCGGGGGGGCCGGGTCCCCCACGAGGGAACGCCGCCCGCGAGCGCGGTCGCCTGAAATACCGCGCCTTCTCCTGCGTTGTGACGGGAATCACCCCGGGAGCGCCATGTCCACCACCCTGTCCATGCCCGAGGCGACGACGGCGCCGGGTCTCGTCGGGCGCCTCGCCCTGCGGCGCCGCCCCTTCCTCCCGCTCGGCCTCGCCACGTTGGTGGCGCTCCTCCTCGCGGCGCTCGCCTCGCCGCGCGTCGACTACGAGAGGGCAGCCGAGGAGGCCATCGAACGGGAAGAGAGCTCCTCCCAGCTCTCGCCGCACGAGCGCGAGACCGCGCTCGCCACCGCGCGCCGGGTGGGGTCGCTCGGCGCCTACCTGGGGGCCGCGGCCGGGACCGGCCTGTGGGCGTTCGGGGCGGCGCTCTGCCTGTGGATCGGCTTCAAGGTGGTGGGCGGCCGACCGGACCTCCGCGGAGCCCTCACCGCCGCCTGCCTGGGCCTCGTGCCGGGGGCGATGGAGCGGCTCCTCGCCCTCCCCGCCCTGCTCTCCCGCTCCCGCATCGCCCCAGTCGAGGTCGACCGGCTCCTCCCGGCGAGCCTCGGCGCCCTCCTTCCGGCCGGGACGCGGAGCCCGCTCGCCTCGCTGCTGTGGTCCCTCGACCTCTTCTCGCTCCTCTCGGTGGCGGTGGTGTCGTGCGCCATGGCCGCCGTCGCCGGGGTCTCGATGCGCCGCTCCCTCCTCACCACGGCCGCGCTCTGGCTCGGCTACGTGGCCGTCTTCCGGGTCGCCTTGCCCACCTTCGGAGGCCCGCCCTAAGCCATGCGCCTCCGCTCGTTCCTCGCCATCTTCCTCTCCCTCGCCTTCGCGCCGGACGCCCGGGCGGGCGCGCCGCTCACCCTCGACGACGCGCTCGCCGCGGCCGCCAAGGCCAACCTGGACCTCCGGCTCGCGGGCACCGACCGGGCCGGCGCCGACGTCGAGGAGTACGCGAGCTGGTCGGGCGTCCTCCCCCGCCTCGACCTGCAGGCGCAGTTCGGCAACAACTACAACTCGGCCGGGCAGCAGCTCACCATCACCCCCGTCTCCCTGCAGCCGCTCGCCTACGAGAAGCTCGTCGTCCCCATCCCCTCCGCCGACTTCGAGAACTACCTCCTCGCCCTCACGCTCAGCCTGCCCCTCTTCGACGGCTTCACCTCCTGGGCTCGCATCTCCGAGAGCCAGGCGCTCGCCCGCGCCTCGAGGAAGCAGTACGACGAGGCTGCGCTCTCGGTGGCCGCGACCGTCACCGCCCGCTTCTACGAGGTGGTGCGTGCGGAGAAGAGCCTGGAGGTGCTGGAGGAGGCGGCCCGGCGCAGCGAGGAGCTCGTCCGCCGCACCGACGCTCTCTACCAGGCCGGGCGCGCCCAGCGCGCCGACACCTACTCGTCCCGGGTGACCCTCGGCAACGACCGCATCGCCCTGGAGCAGCAGCGCTCCCGCCTCGCCGACGCGCGGGTGGCGCTTTCCACCGCCATCGGCCGCGACGCCGACCCCGAGATGCGGGTGGTACCGTCGGGGGCTCTCGAGGAGCAGGACTCCTGGGAGCCGCCGCCGCAGGGGGAGCTGGTGGAGCTGGCGAAGAGGATGCGCCCCCTGCTCGCCGCCGACCGGGAGCGCGTCGCCGCCGCCGGCCAGGAGGTGCGCGCCGCCCAGGGAGGCTACTGGCCCGCCGTCTCGGCCCAGGTCAGCTACGCACGCCAGAGCCCCTGGCTCACCGGCACCTACGGCGTCTACGGGGACCTGAGCCAGCAGTACGCCGTCACCGCCGGCATCACCGTGAACTGGAACCTCTTCGAGGGGAGGGCGACGAGCGCGGCCGTGCAGCGGGCCAACGTCAGCGAGGAGCGCGCCCGTCTCCAGGCGGAGCAGGCACTCCAGCAGGTCACCGGCGACATCGCCCGCGCCCGGTCCTCCTACGTGGTGCTGGCCCGATCGGCATCGCTCGCCGCCGAGAGCCTGCGCGCCGCCGAGGAGAACCTGCGCCTCGCCAAGACCCGCTTCGAGGCCGGCGCGGCCACCCAGCTCGAGATCACCGACGCGCTCCTCAAGCTCACCCAGTCGCAGCTCGCCCTGTTGCAGGTCCGGGTCGACACCGTCATCGCCCGCTCGGACCTGAACCGCGCCGTGGGCGGCGCCCTGTAGCCGAAAGGAAGCCCTCCCGTGATGTCCTGGCCCCAGCGCATCCTCGCCGCCGCCTTCCTCCTCGCGGTGGCCGGCGTCCTCGGCGCCTCCCTCTACCCGAGGAAGGAGGCCCCCCTCCCGGTGCAGATCGCCCGGGTTCGGAGGGGCTCCGTCACCCGCCGGGTGACCGCCGCCGGCAAGCTGCAGGCCGCCACGCAGGTGAAGCTCTCCTCCAACCTCTCCGGGGACCTGCTCGACCTCCCGGTACGCGAGGGGGACGCGGTGAAGAGGGGCCAGTACCTGGGGCGCATCGACTCGCGCCGCTACCAGGCGCAAGTGCTGCAGCGCGAGGCGCTCGAGAAGAGCGCTCGCTCCGAGCTCTCCATGGAAGAGGTGAACCTGGCCAAGCTCGAGGCCGAGCTCCACCGGGTGACGCGGCTCGTCACCGCCGACGGCGCCAGCGCCGCGGAGCTGGAGCGTGCCACCTCGGAGCGCGACGGCGCCCTGGCGCGCGTGCAGGCGGCGAAGGACCGGGTGGCGAACGCCTCCGCCTCGCTGGCGGAGGCCCGCTACCTGCTCTCCTTCACCACCCTGCTCGCCCCCATCGACGGCATCGTCACCTCGCGCCTCAAGCAGGTGGGCGAGCGGGTGCGCGGCTCCGACTTCAACGAGGACCCCATCGTCATCATCGCCACCCTCTCCTCCATGGAGGTCAAGGTGGAGGTGGGCGAGCACGAGGTGGTGCACCTCCACGAGGGGGACCTGGCGGAGGTGGAGGTGGACGCGATCCCCGACAGGAAGTGGCCCGCCCAGGTGGTGGAGATCGCCAAGAACGCCAACGTTCGCAACCCCGGCACCGAGCAGGAGGTGACCACCTTCCCGGTGAGGCTCGCGCTCACCACCTTCGTCCCGGGCGCTCTTCCGGGCATGAGCGCCCAGGCATCGGTGGCCACCGAGACCCACCAGGGCGTGCTGCTCGTGCCGCTCGCGGCGGTCACGGTCCGCCCGGAGAAGGACCTCGCGAGCGCGCCGGGGACGAAGGGGCCGGACCCGGGCCTGCCCGACCCGGGCGGGCGCCCGAAGCCCCGGAAGGAGGCGCTCGCCAAGGTGGTGTTCGCGGTGGAGAAGGGGGAGGCGAGGGCCCGAGCGGTGGAGACCGGGCTCGCCGGCGAGAGCGAGATCGAGGTGGTGCGGGGCGTCGCCGACGGGGAGGCGTTGGTGGAGGGCCCCTACAAGGTGCTCGCCCGCGAGCTCTCCGACGGCCGCCCGGTGAAGGAGCTCCAGCCGGGAGAGAAGGCGAGGATGCCTTGACCTCCCCGGAACTCCTCTCGCTCCAGGCGATCACCCGCCACTACCAGGTGGGCTCGGAGGGGGTGCGGGCGCTGGACGGCGTCAGCTTCGAGGTGCGGCGCGGCGAGTGGGTGGCGGTGGTGGGCCAGTCGGGGTCGGGCAAGTCGACGCTCATGAACATCCTCGGCTGCCTCGATACCCCCACGAGCGGGACCTACGCCATCCGCGGCCAGGACGTCCGCGGGCTCGCCGACGACGCGCTCGCCGACCTCCGCAACCGGGAGATCGGGTTCGTCTTCCAGACCTTCCAGCTCCTGCCGCGGTCGACGGCCCTCGCCAACGTGGAGCTGCCGCTCGTCTACCGCGGGGTGCCGCGCCGCGAACGCCGCGAGCGGGCCGAGAGCGCGCTGCGCTCGGTGGGGCTCGAGGACCGCATGCACCACCGGCCCAACGAGCTCTCCGGCGGCCAGCGCCAGCGCGTGGCCATGGCGCGGGCTCTGGTGGGCGAGCCGTCCCTGCTCCTCGCCGACGAGCCCACCGGCAACCTCGACAGCGCCACCGGCGAGGAGATCTTCAGGCTGCTCGAGGGGCTGCACGCCCGCGGCCACACCATCGTCCTCGTCACCCATGAGCCGCGCCTCGCCGCCCGCTGCCCGCGCGCCATCCGGCTCATGGACGGGCGCATCGTGGCCGACGGGGCGGGTCGCGAGGTCGCCCTCCTGGGCGTCACCCCGGCGGCGCTCGCATGAGGGGCCTCCGGCGAGCGGCAGCCGAGCTGGAGGAGAGCGTCCGCATCGCCCTCTCCACCCTCGTCGGGAACCGGATGCGGAGCGCCCTCACCACGCTCGGCATCGTCATCGGCGTCACCACCGTCATCGCCATCGTCGCCGTCATCCAGGGGCTCAACTCGAGCTTCGAGACGCAGATCCAGAGCTTCGGGGCGCACACCCTCTACGTCTCCCGCTGGAAGTGGATGAACCTCTCCGGCGACTGGTGGAAGTACCGGAACCGCAAGCCCATCGGGGAGGTGGAGCTCGGTGCCATCTCGCGGGAGTCGTCCCTCGCCCTGGCGGTCTCGCCGGTGATCCCGCTCACCGCCGCCGCCGCCGCCGGGGAGCACTCCCTCTCCGCCGTTCAGCTCGACGGGGTGGGCTCCGAGTACCTGCGGGCGAACGGCGGCTCGGTGGTGGCGGGGCGCTTCCTGGTGGAGGGGGATCTGGAGGCGACGAGCCACGCGGCGGTGCTGGGCGCGGACGTGGCCGACCACCTCTTCCCCGGGCAGGCCCCCGAGGAGGTGGTGGGGCGGCGGGTGACGCTCTCCGGCCACCCGTTCCGCGTGGTGGGCCTGATGGAGCGGCGCGGCCGCTTCCTGGGGATGGCGATGGACAACAACGTCTTCCTCCCCTACACGACCTTCGGACGGCTCTTCGGGCCGAAGCGTCCCATGTACATCGCGGTGGCGGGCCCTCCCGGGAGGCTCTCGGAGCTGGACGACGAGCTCACCGGGATCCTGAGGCGGGCGCGCCAGGTGGCGCCCGGCCGCGCCGACGACTTCACCCTGAACCGCCAGGAGCAGTTCCTCAAGGTCTACCAGGGGCTGACGAACGCCCTCTACGGCGTGGCGGTGGGGGTGGGGCTCATCACCCTGGTGGTGGGCGGGATCGGGATCATGAACATCATGCTGGTCTCGGTGCACGAGCGCACCCGGGAGATCGGCGTACGGCGAGCCCTGGGGGCGCGGCGCTCCACCATCCTGGCCCAGTTCCTGGTGGAGTCGGCCTTGGTGGCGGCTCTCGGGGGAGCCATCGGGACGGGGCTCGGCCTCGCCATCGCGGAGGGGGTGGCGCTCACCACCCCGCTCGCCGCCGCGGTGAAGCCGTCGGCGGTGGCGCTCGGCCTCGGCTTCTCGGCGGCCACCGGCCTCGTCTTCGGCACCTGGCCGGCCTGGCGCGCCGCCCACCTCGACCCGGTGGAGGCGCTGCGCTACGAATGACCGGGCTCCTCGACACGCTCGGCATGGCGCTCTCGACCCTGCGGGCCAACCCGCTGCGATCGGCGCTCACCCTGCTCGGGATCGTCATCGGGGCCTCGACGGTGGTGGCCATGATGGCCCTCACCGAGGGGCTCCGCGAGAAGGTCACGAGCGACCTCGCCTTCCTGGGGGCGAGCTCCTTCCGCGTACAGAAGTTCCCGGTCTTCATGAACGACGAGGCCTGGCAGAAGTACGCCAAGCGCCGCCCCCTCACCCGGGAGCAGTGCGAGGGGCTGCGCGGCCTGCCACACGTCGCGGAGGTCTCCGTGGAGGCCTGGAGCGAGTGGCCCGATCGCGTCTGGACCCGCAACCGGGCCACCCAGCCCAACGTGTGGATCGTCGGCGGCCAGCCCGACTACGAGCCGGCGAACGGGATCGCCGTGGCTGCCGGCCGCTTCCTCTCCGCCACCGACCTGGAGATGGGGCGGGCGGTGGCCTTCCTCGGCGCCGACGTCGCCGACCTGCTCTTCCCCGGGGAGGACCCGGTGGGCAGGGAGGTGCGCATCCGCTCCTCCGCCTTCACCGTGGTGGGCGTGGCCGAGCGGCGGGGGAGCGTCCTCGGCCTGGAATCGAAGGACGGGTTCGCCGTCATCCCGCTCGACCACTTCTCCACCGTCATGGGCCGCCCCCAGTCCTTCCTCGTCACCGTCGGCGCCACCGGGCCCAAGGAGGTGGGCCGGGCGATGGACGAGGTGGTGGCCCAGCTGCGCCGGGCGCGGGGCCTCCTCGGGGACGAGGAGAACGACTTCGCCGTCTTCACCAACGACTCGGTCTCCGAGACGCTCGACAACATCCTGCGGATCGTGGCGGTCGCCACCTTCGCGGTGTGCGCGCTGGCGCTGCTCGTCGGCGGCATCGGCATCATGAACATCATGCTGGTGTCGGTGACCGAGCGGACCCGGGAGATCGGGGTCCGGATGGCGCTCGGCGCCCGGCGGCGCCGCATCCTCTCGCAGTTCGTGGTCGAGTCGACCGCGCTCTCGGCACTGGGAGGCGTGCTGGGCGTGCTCCTCGGCGCCGGCGTCGCCGTCCTCGCCCGCGAGATCTGGCAACTTCCGGCGAGCATCCCGGCATGGGCGGTGTTACTCTCCCTCGTCTCCGCGTCCGGGGCGGGCCTGCTCTTCGGCATCTATCCTGCCCTGCGCGCGAGCCGGCTCGACCCGGTCGAGGCCATGCGCACGGAGTAGGGAGGGGCGGTCGCCACATCGTGGACAAGACGAAGCTCAAGCGAGAGATCCGCGGCTGGGTCCTGACCATCCTCGGGGTGCTGGCCTTCCGCACCCTGCTCTACGAGGCCGTCTACATCCCCTCGGGCTCGATGATCCCCACCCTGCAGATCGGCGACTACGTGGTGGTGGAGAAGTGGGCCTACGGCGCGAGACTCCCCTTCACCGAGCGGGCGCAGCTCATGTGGTCCTCGCCGAGGCGCGGCGACATCGTGGTCCTGCTCGCACCTCCCGGGAACCCCCGCAACGACGACCTCATCAAGCGGGTGGTGGGCGTGGCGGGCGACACGGTGGAGGTACGGGACGGAGCGCTCTACCTGAACGGCACCCCGGTCCCGCGCAAGCCGCTCGACGGCCCCTGCTCCTACGAGAACAAGAGCGAGGGCGGGCCCTGGCGCGAGCAGCCCTGCGCCGCCGCCGAGGAACAGCTCGACGGGCACCGCTACCTCACCTACTGCACCCCGGGGCTCGAGTGCGGCGACATCCCGCCCACGGTGGTGCCCCCGGGCACGGTCTTCCTGGTCGGCGATCACCGCGACCACAGCGCCGACAGCCGGGTGTTCGGGCCGGTGCCGGTCGACCGCATCAAGGGGCGCGCCTGGAACGCGCTCTTCTCCTGGGGTCCGGACGGGCTGCGCACCGACCGGCTCTTCCACAACGTCCAGCACTAGCGATCACGGGAACCAGCGGTTCGCCGACAGGCCGGCGACGGGGGCTACGGGCGGGAAGGGCAGGACCGGGGCCGGTCCCGGGTCGAGAAGCGCCTCCCGCACCCGCACCGCCGCCAGCGGGACCGCGGCCGCCACCGCCGGCGTGAGCCCCACCTCCACCGTGGCCATGTCGGCCACCTCGATGGCGACCACGTCCACCCTCGACGGCACCGGCGCTCCCAGCGCGGCGGCGGCGCGGATCGCCGAGGGCAGGCCGAGCGAGTGCGGCGACGGGCCGGGCGCCGAGCGCACCTCCGAGAGCGGGAAGGCGCTCACGGTGCCGGGAGCCCTCTTCCCGGTGGAGACCGCGTCCACCACCACCACCCGCTCGAAGCCCTCCATCTCGTCGAGCAGGTAGAGGCCGGAGAGCGCGCTCATGCGGATCTCGGCGCCGGCGGGGGGGTCGGCGAGGAGCGCCTCCGCCACCCGGTAGCCCACCCCGTCGTCCCGGCGGATGCGGTTGCCGAGGCAGAGGACGAGGGCGCGATGGGTTCGGGTGGAGTCGGACATGTCGGTTTTTTTCTCCGTGGATCAGGTGCCGCGAGCGAGGATGTTCCTCACCTCGCCGTCGGGGCCGCGCAGGGTGACTTCCATGGGCATCTCCCCGGGGAGGGAGTGCGAGGCGCAGGCGTTGCAGGGGTCGTAGGCCCGGAAGGCGGTCTCGAGGACGTTCAGCGCCCCCTCGTCCACCTGGCCGCCGTGGATGACCTCGCGCGCCGCCTTGCGGATGGAGATCTGGACCGGGCCGGCGTTGTGCTGCGAGGCCACCACCAGGTTCACCATGGTGAGGAGGCCGCGCTCGTCGGTGCGGTAGTGGTGGAGGAGGGTGCCGCGCGGCGCCTCCACCATCCCCACCCCCTCGGTGGGCTTCTCCGCCGGGAGCCGGCGCACGTCGGGGTCGAGCAGGTCGGGGTGGTGCGCGAGCCGCTCCACCTCCTCGGCCGCCTGCAGGGCCTCGACGAGCCGCGCCCAGTGAAAGGCGAGGGTCTGGTGGGCGGGCTTGCCGAGGGCGGCGAACATCCGCTGCGCCTCCGCCTCGGCCCGGGGGGAGGCCATGCGTTCGGCGGCGTTGAGCCGCGCCAGCGGGCCGACGCGGTAGAGGCCGCTCTCCGGCCCCTCCTCGAAGCCCCTCCAGCCGTGCGAGCGCAGGTAGGGGAACTTCACGTACGTCCAGGGCTCGACGTGCTCGGCGATGTGCTCGAGGTAGCTCTCGGGGCCGAAGCGGAGCTTCTCCCGCCCGGCCGGGTCGACCACGCGCGCCGTTCCCCGGTAGAAGGCGAGGCGCCCCTCCGCGTCCACGAGCCCCATGGAGTGGTGGTCGAGGCGGAAGGCCGGGCGGGAGAGCATCTCCAGGTACTCGCTCGAGCGCAGCGCGCCCCCGGCGAAGGCATCGAGGGTGAAGGCGGCGAAGTCGACGAGCTTCGGCGCCACCTCCCTGAGCCTCGCCACCTGGTCCGGGCCGAGCGGGCGCGAGACCCCGCCGGGAAGCGCGAACACCGGGTGCGCCGCCCGCCCGGCGATGCTCCCCATGAGATCGCGGGCCAGCTTGCGCGCCTCGACCACCCGGCGCCCGAGGTCCCGCCCGAGCTTGTCCATGACCCCGAAGACGTTCCGCCTCGCCGGCTCCGCCCGGGTTCCGAGCACCACGTCCGGCCCGCCCAGGTAGTAGAAGTGCAGCGCGTGGTCCTCGAAGAGGAAGAGGTCGTAGTAGAGCTCGCGGATCCGGTGCGCCGACTCCGGCGGCTCGACCCGGTAGACGGCGTCGAGGGCCCGCGCCGAGGCGATGTGGTGCGCGGCCGGGCACACCCCGCACACGTGCGCCGTGATCCGCGGCATCTCCACCGCCGGCCGCCCCAGGCAGAAGCGCTCGAAGCCCCGCAGCTCCGGGACCTGCAGCCAGGCCTCGGCGACGTCGCCCCTCTCGTCGAGGATCACCTCCACCTTGCCGTGCCCCTCGAGGCGGGTGACCGGGTCGATGGTGATGCGCCGGCTCACGCCTTGCCCCCGCGCCCGCCGGCGGTTCCGGAGGCGAGTCCGTAGCGGTAGAAGGTTCCCACCGGATCGGCGAGCTGCGCCGAAAGCTCGCCGAGCCGCCCCTCGTCCCCGCGGAGGAGCGAGGCCACCGCGGAGAGCATGGCCGCGCCCGGGTCGTCGACCCCCTCGAGCGGCCCGCCGCACCCGCGGCAGGGCATGTGGGCGCCGAGGCAGCCGGGCTCGCAGCCGCGGCGGGTGGCGGGCCCCATGCACACCATTCCCTGGGCGAGGAAGCAGACCCCGGGATCGGGCGCGGTGGTGGCGAGATCCGGCAGGGCCTCGAGCTCGAGCCGCACGGGCCTGGAGCCGCGGCGCTCGCACGCCTGGCAGAGGGGCTCCGCGGGCGCGAGCACCGCTCCCCGCGGAGGCAGGTCGCCCGAGAGGATGCGCCGCAGGGCCCGGGCGAGGACGGCCGGCGCCGGCGGGCAGCCGGGAATGGTGTAGTCCACCTCCGCCACCCGGGAGAGCGGCAGGGCGTGGGGGAGGAGCCAGGGCAAGGTGGCGTCGGCCCCGCCCACCCGGGCGAGCTCCCCGGGAATGGGGCCGTCGGCGCCGTCGAGCGAGGGAGCCTCCCGGTAGGCGGTGGAGAGGATCTCCCCGCGCTCGGCCAGGTTCCCGAGCCCGACGATCCCGCCGGTGTGGGCGCAGGCGCCGAAGGCCACGAGGAGCCGGGACTTGCGGCGCAGGAGCCGGGCCCAGTCCTCCTGCTCCTCCAGCCGCACCGCCCCGTTCAGGAAGGTCGCGGCGAGGGCGCCGTCGGGAAGGGCCTCGATCGACTCCCGCTTGGCGTCGAGGGCGAGGGGCCAGAAGACCACCTCGGCCCGGCCCAGCGCCGAGGGGAGCTCCTCCGCCAGGTCGAGGACGGCCTCCTCGCATCCGCCGCAGGAGGCGTTCCAGTAGAAGGCCACCTTGGGCCTCGCGCCGTCTTCCGGCCCCGCCCCGGGCGCCGGCTCGGGCGGGCGGCCGGCGGAGGAGCGGAGCTCCGCCTCGTCGAGCCCGCGGGCGGAGAGGCGCAGCGGGCCGAGGGCGCGCAGCGACTCGGTCATCTCCCGGACCACCGCGGCGAACCGCTCGGCCTCGGATCCTCCGATCCACTCGAGGCGGAAGCGCCTCTCCGAGACGCCCAGCTGCTCGAGGGTGCGCCGGAGGAGGGCGTGTCGCGCCGCCGCCCGGAGGTTCCCGTCGACGTAGTGGCAGCTGCCGGGGTGGCATCCGGCGACGAGCACCCCGTCGGCGCCCTCCCGGAAGGCCCGCAGGACGACGGCCGGCTCGACGCGACCGGTGCACATCACCCGCACCGGGAGCAGGCTGTGCGGGTAGCCGAGCCTCGACCTCCCGGCCTGGTCCGCCGCCGCGTAGGCGCACCAGTGACACAGGAAGGCGACGATCCGCGGCTCGGCCAAGCGCGCTCCTCAGTACTGGATCTGGATGGTGAGCTTGGGTGGGGTGCCGCGGACGGCGAGCACGGTCTTGCCGCGGCGCTCGCAGAAGGAGCGCACGTCCCTCTCGAAGGTGGGGCAGTCCGCGGTCACCTCCACGATCGTGCCCGGGGGAGTGGCGGCGGTCTGGTTGCCGAGCACCAGCACCGGATGCGGGCAACGCAGGCCACACGCGTCGATTCGCTGGAGCTTCACCATGGCGAGCTACGTCCTTCTCTCGGGGTGCGTGGCCGGGCGGAGGAGTCCCGAGATCTCCTCCGCGAGCTGCAGGGCGGTGAAGTGGGGAGCGGCGATGGCCGCGGCCGGGCAGGCGGCGGCGCAGCTGCCGCAGCCCCGGCAGAAGGACGGCTCCACCCGGGAGACGCCCAGGAAGCGATCCGGCGCGATGGCGCCGAAGGGGCAGACGGAGGCGCAGACGCCGCAGGACGCGCAGCGGTTCGCGTCCACCTCCGCCGCCAGCGGCTCGAGGACGAGCCTCTCCCCCGGGTCGAGGCTCGAGAGCACCTGGCCGGCGGCGGCGAGCCCGTCCCGCACCGCCTCGTCCACGGGGCGCGGGCCGCCGGCGGCGCCGGCGACATAGATGCCCGGCACCCGCGACGAGGTGGGGTCGAGGGGAGTGGTGCGGTCCCTGAGGAAGCCGTCCTCCGAGAGGGCGATGCCGAGCCGCCTCGCCAGCTCCGCGGTGCCGGGCGCGGGACGCGGCGCCTGCCAGACGGCGACGAGCTCCGCCCTCTCGACCGCCCCCCCGGTCAGGCGCGCCACGAGCTCGCGCTCCTCTGCCACCCCCTCCACCCCCTCGAGCGCGCCCTCGACGAGCCGCACCCCGGCAGCGACGAGCCTGGCCGAGAGGCCCGCACAGAGCGGGGTGTGATGGAGCCCGCCCGCGACGGCGACCGCCACGTCCGGATTCTTCCTCCGAGCGACGAGCGCCAGCTTGGCCAGCTCGTCCGGCCAGAGCCGGTCGACGGCCCCCTTGCCTGGCGCGAGCAGGAGCGAGCGCGGCGGCGAACCGTCGGGACGAGAGAGCCGCCCCAGGGTGGGGCCGCTCGGGTGCAGCATCCGCTCCAGCTGCCAGGCGGTGAGGACCTCCCTCCCCGCCGGCGCGGGGGGCGTCTCGAGCCCGGTGGCGAGGATCACGGCGCCGCAGCGGAAGGCGCGCTCCCCCGGCGGCTCGTCGAGGTGGATGGCGCCGGCGGGGCAGGCGTCGGCGCAGGCGGTGCAGTCGCCGCCCGAGAGGTGGAGGCAGGCGTCGTCGACGGCCGCCGCGTTGGGGAAGGCCCCGGGATGGGGGATGCCGACGGCGCTGCGACGCCCGAGGCCGTCGGCGGTGGGGAGCTCGACGGGGCAGATGGAGGCGCAGCCTCCGCATCCCAGGCAGGCGGCCGGGTCCACCCGGCGGGGATGGAGCGCCACCCGAACGGTGAAGTTCCCCACCGAACCCTGGACCTCCCGCACCTCGGCCCGCGAGAGGACCTCGATGTTCGGGTGGTGGAGGACGGCGTCGAGCGCCGGAGCCATGAGGCAGGAGGCGCACTCGGTGGCGGGGAAGACCTCGTCGAGGAGGTTCACCCGCCCACCCAGGGCCGGCTCGCGCTCGACGAGGAGCACGCGCCGCCCCCTGCGCCCCAGCGCCAGGGCCGCCGAGACGCCGGCCGCGCCGGAGCCCACCACCACCGCGTTCCCGGAGACCTCGACCTCCCGGCGCGGAATGGCGACGTGGTGCCTGACCCGGGCGAGGGCGGCCCGGACGAGCGAGCGGGCCTGGGCGGTCGCCTCCGCCGGGTCGCCGCCCAGCCACTCGCCCTGCTCGCGCAGGTTCACCATCTGCAGCCGCTCGGGGTCGGTGCCGCCCGAGGCGAGGACGGAGCGGAAGGTCTCCTCGTGCTCGCGGGGGGAGCAGCCGGCGATGACCACGCTCGCGACGCGGTCCAGCCGGATGCGCTCCGCGAGCCAGCTCTTGCCCGCCGGGGAGCAGAGGAGGGGGAAGCTCGCCACGAGGTCGGCCTCGGGCCACGCGGCGGGGGCCGCGAGATCGCCGAGCCGCACCACCTCGCCCAGGTTGGGGCCGCAGTGGCAGAAGACGAGCGCCGTCCTTCCCGGAACCCCCCCGGGGCATGCGACACCCTGTGGGGCGGTGTCGCGAACGACGCACAAGTCCCCGTCGTTCCTGGAGTCAGCTTTCTTTTTCAACGCCGGAACAATCAAGCAGTGGCTTGACTTGCTCCTCGCGTGCCATGGGGATGGCGAGCGGGATCGCTCTCTCTGTCGGGCGCTTTCCCGACCCGGGCCCGCGGCGGCTACTAGAGCTGCCGATCTTCCTCGGCGATGAGGGAGTAGAGGCCGGGCGCGTCCGCGGCGTCCATGAGGGCCTGGCGGAAGGGCGCCCGCTTGAGGAGGCGGCTCACCCGCGCGAGCGCCTGGAGGTGCTCGGCGCCGGCGCGCTCCGGCGCGAAGAGGGCGACGAAGAGGTAGGTCGGCTTGCCGTCGAGGGATCGGAAGTCGATCCCCGGGCGGGAGCGCCCGAAGGAGGCGGCCACCTGGTTGAGTCCGGGCACCCTGCAGTGCGGGATGGCGACCCCGTCGCCGACGCCCGTCGACCCGAGCTTCTCCCGCGCGAGGAGCGAGTCGAGGAGCAGCTTTGCCTCGAGTCCCTGCTGGGCGGCGACCGGCCTCGAGAGCTCGGCCAGGACGGATTGCACCGACGGACCGGAGAGGTCTGCGAGGACGCAGTCCGGACGGAGGATGTCGACGAAGCGCACGCCCACCCGCTAGCACGCCGGAGCGTACGATTCAAGGAGTGCCGGCGGGGGGCGCCCGCTTTCAGCTCTTCTGGGCCTCGATGAGCCCGAGCAGGCCGTCGTCCCGCCGGTAGACCACGTTGATGGCACGGCTCTCGGCGTTCTGGAACACGTAGAACCGGCTGTTCAGGAGGTCCATCTGCACCACGGCCTCGTCGAGCGTCATGGGCTTCGCCTGGAAGGTGGAGCTCGACACCACCTGGGACGACGACGACTCCGGCGCGGCGAAGATCTCGTGGCGCACGTCCACCGGCACCCAGTCCCGCGGGATGAGGGTGGCCTTGTGGTCCCGGACCCGCTCCTTGTGCTTCTTCAGCTGCCGCTCGATCTTGTCCGCCGCCGCATCGATGGAGGCGTACATGTCCTCGGATTTGCCCCTTCCCCGGACCGAGAACGGGCCCGCCTTCATCGTGATCTCCGCGTGATGGTGCAGGTTCTCGACGTGCAGAACCGCGTGAGCCTCCGTGGGGCGATCGATGTATCGCTGGATGTGCTGGACCTTGTCCTTCACGTGGGTCTTGAGCGCCTCGGTTGGTTCGAGGTGCCGGAAGGTGATGTTCACCTGCATCGGGCTTCTCCTCGGGGGAACGCCGGAATGGCTCGGCCGCGGACTGCGGGCATCCCCCTGCGGGAGGATTCCTGCAGCACCGCGGCCGAGGAACTGCATGTCGCCGAAGGGCGTCACGCGTTCTACGGCCATAATAGCAGAAGCCGGCGCGCGCGACGCTCGGTGCCGCCGCCCGGGCCTTTTTTGTGACCTTGGGTCCCTCTCCTCCCCTTGCGCGCCCTGCGGTGGAGCGGCCGGCGCCGATCAGGCGGGAGAGGCCCGCCGCGCGAGGCCTCGCGGGCGACCGGGAGGGCCCTAGAAGTACTTCTTCCTCTTCGAACTCGGCAGGATCCCCAGCACCTCCCGGTACTTGGCGACGGTGCGGCGCGCGATCTCGATGCCCTGCCCCTTCAGGATCTCGACGATGCGCTGGTCGGAGTGGGGGTGCTTCGGGTCCTCGCCCGACACGATCTGCTTGATGTGGTTCTTCACCGCCTCGCTCGCGATCTCGTCGCCCCCGGTGCGCGCGATGGCGGAGTTGAAGAAGAACTTGAGCTCGTAGATCCCCTGCGGAGTGTGGACGTACTTGTTGGTGGTGACGCGGGACACGGTCGACTCGTGCATCCCGATGTCCTCGGCCACGTCGCGGAGGATGAGCGGCTTCAGGTGGGCGATCCCCTTGTCGAAGAAGTCCTTCTGGAACTTCACGATCGACTCGGTGACCTTGAAGATGGTGCGCTGCCGCTGGTGGATGGAGCGGATGAGCCAGACGGCGCTGCGCAGCTTGTCCTGGATGTAGTCCTTGGCGGCGCCGGCCTTGCCGTTCCGGAGCGCGGCCCGGTACATGCCCGAGATCCGCAGCTTGGAGAGCCCATCGTCGTTCAGCACCGTCACGTAGCGGTCGCTCACCTTGTGGACGTAGACGTCGGGGGTGATGTACTGCGCCTCGTCGCTCGAGTAGGCGCGCCCGGGCTTGGGCTCGAAGGCGGAGATGATCTTGACCGCCCGCACCACCTCCTCCACCGAGATCTTCAGGTCCTTGGCGATGGCGCTGTAGTTCTTCGACTCGAGGTGCCGGAGGTGGCGGTCGATGATGGCCACCACCTCGGGGATGTCGGCGTTGCGGGCCTTGGCCTGGAGGAGCAGGCATTCGCGCAGGTCCCGCGCCGCCACCCCGGCGGGGTCGAGCGCCTGGACCTTGCGCAGGACGCCCTCGGCGAACTCCACCCCCACGCCCGCCTCGAAGGCCACCCGAACGAGCGGGTCCCGGGTGGCGGCCTCCTCGGGCTCCCCGTCCACCGGTGGCATCTTGAAGTAGCCATCGGGATCGAGGTTCCCGATGATGAGCATGGCGACCGTCTCCTCCTGGGGGGTGAGGTTGGAGAGGCGCAGCTGCCAGACCAGGTGGTCGACGAGGTCGCTGCGGCGGGTGAGGTTCGCCTCGTAGCCGGGCAGCTCCTCGTCGGAGAGGTTGCGGTTGGAGGGGGCGGTGTGCCCCTGCAGCTGGTAGTGGTCGAGGTACTGGTCCCAGTCGATCTCGTTCGCGCCTTCTTCCCCCTTCACCTCCTCCGACTTCTCGGCGGGCTTGGGGGCGGGCTCGAGCGCCTCGAGCTTCGCCTCCGCGGGGCTGGCCGCCTCGGCGCGCCCTTCCTCCTCCTCGCCCGTCTCCTCCAAGAGCGGGTTCTCGTTGATCTCGGTGCGGATGAGGTCGACGAGCTCCATCCGCGAGAGCTGCAGGAGCTTGATGGCCTGCTGCAGCTGGGGGGTCATCACCAGCTGCTGGGTCATCTTCAGGTGCTGCTTCAGCTCCAGGCTCATGCTCGCACCTCTGGGCTCCCCTCCCGGGCGGGCTCGTCCAGCCGGAACTTGTCGCCCAGGTAGACCGCCCGTGCCCGCTCGCTGCCGGCGATGTGCGCCGGGGTTCCCTCCTCGAGGATGGTCCCGGAGCTGAGGATGTAGGCGCGGTCGCAGATGCCGAGCGCCTCGCGCACGTTGTGATCGGTGAGGAGCACCCCGATGCCCCTCCCCTTCAGGGAGCCGATGAGCCGCTGCAGGTCGGCGACGGCGATGGGGTCGACGCCCGCGAAGGGCTCGTCAAAGAGGATGAAGCGCGGGTTGGAGAGGAGGCTGCGCGCCACCTCCGCCCGGCGCCGTTCCCCTCCGGAGAGCTGTTCCCCGAGGCTCCCCTCCACCCGGCGCAGGTGGTACTCGTCGAGGAGCTCGTCGGCGCGCCGCTCCCGCTCGGCGCGCGGCGACCCGAGCGCCTCCAGCACCGCGGTGAAGTTCTGCCGCACCGTCAGCTTGCGGAAGATGGAGGCCTCCTGCGGCAGGTAGCCGACGCCGCGGCGGGCCCGCTGGTGCATGGGGAGACCGGTCAGGTCCTCGTCGCCGAGGCGCACCGAGCCCGCATCCGAGGGAACAAGCCCCACCGTCATGTTGAAGCTCGTGGTCTTGCCGGCGCCGTTCGGGCCGAGCAGCCCCACCACCTCGCCCGGGGCCACCCGGAACGAGACCCCGTCCACCACCTTGCGGCGGCGGTAGCTCTTCACGAGCCCGTGGGCCTCGAGCAGGGGCTCCTTCACGGCGACGGCTCCTTCTTCCGTCGCGGCACCGGCTCGTCTCCGGGCTTCGGCACCACCGTCCCCTTGGCGCTCGAGAGCGTGGCCCGGTCCTCGTTCAGGTCGTAGGTGAGCTCTTCCCCGTGCATCACCGACTTGCCGTCGTGGAGCACCGGGTTCCCGGTGCACACCACCACCGCCGTCTTCTCCACGAAGGTGGCGCGCTCGCAGGTCACGGTGCGCTCTCCGCGCACCAGTCGGACGTCTCCGGTGCAGACCGCCTTCTCGAGCTTGCCCTGGTCGTCGTTGTCGGCCACGAGCCTCTTGCAGGTGAGGACCGCGTCCTCGCGGGTAAGGCGCACGAGCGGCTTGCCCACGAAGAGGACCTTGCGATCGCGGTACTGGTAGTGGACCTCGTCGGCGTCCACCTGGATGGGGACGGGAGGCGCCGGGGGCGCGAGCAGCGCCAGCGCGACCAGGGCGGGCGCGTTCAAGGGCGGACCGCCTCCCCCTGGGCCACGAGCCGGGCGCCGCCCTTCACCACGAGCATCCCGTCCTTCGGGTCGAGGGTGAAGGAGGGCCCCGAGAGCCGGTACCCCGGTCCGAGGAGGACGATGGGCTCGTCGCCGCGGACGATCCCGTCCGCGCCGTAGCGCGCCGTCTCGGTGCGGGCCGAGTCGGTTCCCCGGTCCATCAGCACTCCCCCGCGACCCACGTAGGCCCGACTGGGTACGTTGCCGACGAGCGTGGGCGCCGAGAGGTGCACCTCCTTGGCCCCCTCGGGGGTGAGTACCACCTTCGCTTCCCCGGCCACGAAGTCCCCCGTCTCGCGGTCGTAAACGAGGCTCGCGGCCTCGCCGAAGGAGGACAGGGTCGGGCCCCGATAGGAGCGAAAATGCACGTTCTCGAGCCTCATCTCCGGCCGTGCGCGCTCTTGGACCACGTCGCGTGCTCGGCACCCGGTCACGAGAGAACTTGACAAGGCGCAAAGCAACACCGGTAGTCCTGCACAAGCCTTGGAGAATTTAGCACCAATGAACATGCTCGATCCAGTGGCACAACCCTTGCTTTTTCGACGATAGCCTCAGGTGTTGGATGCCACAAGGTTTTTCGGCACCGACTTTGCTAGGCGGGCTCGGTCGGGGGCTGGTGCTTCCAGCGCTGGTGCATCCAGACCCATTCCTCGGGGTTCCTCCGGATCGCGTCCTCGATGGCGGAGGTGCAGGCGGCGGTGATCCGGACCGCCTCGCTGTCCCGGTCGGGGGCATCGCGATCCCAGGGGATCTCGACGACCTGCACCTCGTGGCCGTCGCCCGGGCGCGGTCCCCGGCGCCGGCAGTACCCCATCACCACCGGCGCGCGGAAGCGCACCGCCAGGTCGCCCGCTGCTCGGGGAGTGAAGGCGGGACGCCCGAAGAAGGGGACGAAGACGCCCTGCACCCGGGTGTCCTGGTCGATGAGGATGCCGAGCGCCTTGTTCTCCTTGAAGCACCGGATCATGGCGCGCGCCGTTCCCTTGTCCTCGCGCCAGAGCGTCTCGAAACCTCCCTCGCTGCGGATCTGCTCGATGAGGGCGGTGATCTTGGGGTCGCCGCTCTCCTTGGCGATGACCGCCGAGGCGATGCCGGCGCGGGCGATGCGCCGGGCCATGAGCTCCCAGTTGCCGATGTGGCCGGTGGCGTAGACGAGCCCGCGCCCCTCGGCCATGGCCCGGTGCAGCTTCTCCTCCGCCCCGGGGGCGAAGGCGACGTACTCGGCGAGCCGCGCGTCGTAGCTGCGGAGGGTGACGGTCTCGGCGGCGAGCCAGGCCAGGTTGCGGAGTGCCTTCCGGGCGATCGCGTCCCTCTGCCCCGGCGGCATCTCGGGAAAGGCGACCGAGAGGCTCGCGCGCATCTCGGCCCGAGTCGCCCGGGCGAGCGGCCAGGCGAACCAGGCCACCGCCGACCCCACCGCCATGCACACCCGGAGCGGGAGCGCGGCGAAGAGGCGGATGAGGCCTCGCAGGACGAGGGAGCGGGCGCCTCGGCGCAGCCGGGTGCGGAGGGGGACGGCCATCCGCGCCGCAAGCTAGCACGGGTTGGCGAGGGGACCGCGGTCGTTTCGTGCGCCTTCCGCTACGGCGAACGCAGTCCCCGGGCGGCGAGGAGGAGGTCGCAGAGCTCCCGGACGGCGCCCCGCCCTCCGGGCCGGGTGGCGACGAAACGGACCGTGCGCAGCACCTCGGGCCGGGCGTCGGCGGGGGCCGCCGAGAGCCCCACCTTCTCGAGAAGGGGGATGTCGTTCACGTCGTCGCCCATGTAGGCGACCTCCCCGTCGGCGAATCCCAGGTGCCGCAGGCTCTCGTACCCCTCCAGCTTGTCCCGCTGCCCGAAGACGAGGTGCTTGAAGCGGAGCTCCTCGAGGCGCCTCTGCGCCGCCCCTCCCGGGCGCCCGGAGATGACGCCGAAGTCCACGTGGTCGCGCAGGAGCACGATCCCGTGGCCGTCCTTCACGTCGAAGGCCTTCATCGCCTCGCCGGCGGGGCCGTACCAGATCCGACCGTCGGTGAGGACGCCATCGACGTCGAGGAGGACGAGCCTTACGCGCCGCGCCCGCTCGAGGAGGTCGGAAGCCTCGCTCCGCTCCCCGCGCCGGGCAGCCGCGCGCCCCCGGAGCGGGGGCCTGCGCCCGGGAGCCTTCCCCGTCACGCCTGGCCCAGGGCGGCGCGGATCTTCACCACCTCGGCGAGGAGCCGGTCCGCCATGGCGAAGTCGAGCGAGTTCGGGCCGTCCGACTTCGCCACCGCCGGATCCTCGTGGACCTCGGCGAAGAGGGCATCGATCCCCACCGCCGCCGCGGCGCGGGCGAGCGGCGCCACGTACTGCCTCTCCCCCCCGGTAGTGTCCCCGGCGGCGCCGGGAAGCTGGACCGAGTGCGTGGCGTCGAGGCACACCGGGACGCCGAGCTCCCGCATGAGGACGAGGGCCCGCATGTCCACCACCAGGTTCCCGTACCCGAAGCTCGCCCCCCGCTCGGTGAGGAGCACGTTGTCGTTGCCCGCGTCCCGGCACTTCTCTACCGCGTGGCGCATGTCGCGCGGCGCCAGGAACTGTCCCTTCTTCACGTTGACGGCGCGCCCGTGGCGGGCGCAGGCCACGACGAGGTCCGTCTGCCGGCACAGGAAGGCCGGCACCTGCAGGACGTCGACCACCTTGCCCACCGGCTCCGCCTGCCAGGCCTCGTGCACGTCGGTGAGGCAGGGGAGCCCGGTCTCCCGCTTCACCGCCTCGAAGACCCTCAGGCCCGCCTCGAGCCCCACGCCGCGGAAGCTCTTGCCGCTCGAGCGGTTGGCCTTGTCGAAGCTGGCCTTGAAGACGACCGGCAGGCGGTGGCGCTCCGCGAGCGCCTTCACCCTGCGCGCGTGCGAGAGAGCCTGCGCCTCCGACTCGATGACGCAGGGACCGGCGATGAGGAGGAGCGGGCGGCCGTCCCCGACCTCGTGGCCGCCGATGCGGGCTCGGATCGTGGTCACCGGGCGCTCCGCCTTCGCCCCCTCAGGCGCCCTTCCCCACCGGCAGCTTCGTCACGCCGGCCACCCCTCCCGCCTGGCGGAGCCGCGCCTCCCGCTGGGCCATGGCGGCGCGGATGAAACCGGCGAAGAGGGGGTGGGGCTGGAACGGCTTCGATCTGAACTCGGGGTGGAACTGGCACCCCAGGAAGTGCGGGTGGTTGTTGAGCTCGATCATCTCCACCAGCCCGAGCTCCGGGTTCACCCCGGAGAAGACCATCCCCGCCCCCTCGAAGGCGCTCTTGTAGGCGTTGTTGAACTCGAAGCGGTGGCGGTGGCGCTCGTGGACCAGGTCCTGGGCGTAGAGCTCGCGCGCCTTCGTCCCCTCCTTCAGCTTGCACGCGTAGCTGCCGAGCCGCATCGTCCCGCCCTTGTTGGCCACGCCCCGCTGGGCCTCCATGAGGGTGACCACCGGGTGCGGGCTCGACTCGTCGAACTCGAGCGAGTTGGCGCGGTCGAGCGAGAGAACGTCGCGCGCGAACTCGATCACCGCCATCTGCAACCCGAGGCAGATGCCGAAGAAGGGGACCTTCCTCTCCCGGGCGTGGCGCACCGCCGCGATCTTGCCCTCGGTCCCCCGCACCCCGAACCCGCCCGGGACCAGGATGGCGTCCACCTGGTCGAGCGGCGTGGTGTCTCCGTCCTCCAGCCGCTGCGCGTCGATGAACTCGAGGCGCACGTGGCAGTCGTTGGCGATCCCGCCGTGCACGAGCGCCTCGTTCAGGCTCTTGTAGCTCTCCACCAGCTCCACGTACTTGCCCACCACCCCCACCCGGACCTCGCCGCAGCGCGGGTGCTCCACCTTCTCGACGATGGTTTCCCAGCGCTCGAGCCGCGGGGCCCGGCTCCAGATGTTGAAGAGCTCGGCGAGCTTGTCGTCGAGCCCCTCCTGGTGGAGCCTTAGCGGGACCTCGTAGATGGAGGCCACGTCGAGCGCGGTGAACACCGCCGAGGGGTCGACGTTGCAGAAGAGCGCCACCTTGTCCTTCATCTCCCGGGAGATCTCCCGGTCGGAGCGGCACAGGAGGATGTCGGGCTGGATGCCGATCTCCCGCAGGTCCTTCACCGAGTGCTGGGTCGGCTTGGTCTTCAGCTCCCCGGCCGCCGCGATGTAGGGGACGAGGGTGACGTGGACGTAGACCACGTTCTCGCTGCCCACGTCGTACTTCATCTGCCGGATGGCCTCGAGGAAGGGCAGCGACTCGATGTCTCCCACCGTGCCCCCCACCTCGACGATGACGATGTCGGCCCCGTCGGCCGCCTCGCGGATCACCGCCTTGATCTCGTCGGTGATGTGGGGGATGACCTGCACCGTCTTCCCGAGGTACTCGCCGCGCCGCTCCTTGTTGATGACCGACTGGTAGATGCGTCCGGTGGTGTAGTTGTTCTTGCGGGTCATCTTGGCGCTGGTGAAGCGCTCGTAGTGCCCGAGGTCGAGATCGGTCTCCGCGCCGTCGTCGGTGACGTACACCTCGCCGTGCTGGAAGGGGCTCATGGTGCCCGGATCCACGTTGATGTAAGGGTCGAGCTTGAGGTGGGTGACCTCGAGCCCGCGGTTCTCGAGCAGAGCTCCCATCGAGGAGGCGGCGAGGCCCTTGCCGAGGGAGCTCACTACCCCCCCGGTGACGAACAGGTACTTGGTCTTCTTCGTCCTCACCATGACGTTCCTCTCCTCGCCCGACCGAAGGACCCGCCCGGAACCCCGCCGTCGCCGCCCGCACCCCGAGCGCGCCCTCGCTCCGGCAGCGCTTCCGGCGGGGGGAGACGAGCGAGTTCGGCGGGGTGGAGCCGCTGCGACCGGCCGGCCCGGTGGGCCGAGATGATGACGGCGTTGCGCCTCAAGCCGGGACTACTCTCTACGCTCCCTCGCCCCATCCGTCAACGACGGGTGGCTCCTCGGCGGAGGGATCCTCTCGCGGCCCTTTGCCCGGCTCGCGAGGAGGCAACCCCCGTCGACCGGCAAGGCCGAGGCGGGAAGCGCACCTAGGCGAGGAACCGAAAAAAAGACCGGCTCCCGCTAGCGGCGCTCCACCTCCCCCGGAGGAAGCGGGGTCAGGGCGACCGAGAGCGTGGCCACGTCGCCGTCGCTCACCTCCACCTTCTGCGGCGCGGGCTTCACGTAGCCCGGCTTCTCGAGCCCCACCTGGTAGGAACCGGGCTTCAGCCGCATCGAGAGAGGGGTGTAGCCCGCGCTCCGGCCGTCCACGTAGACCTCGGCCCGGGGCGAGCTCGCCGAGACGACGAGCTCGCCCATCCCCTCGCCCTCGCCGCGAAGGAGCGGACCGCTCGCCGAGGCGACCTCGGCGACGAGCTGGCGCGACCCGATGGGCACGACGCGCGCGAAGGTGGCGAGCGCCCTGCCGGACCCCAGGTCCACCTGGGACACCCGCACCTCGTAGGAGCTCTCCAGCTCCTCGAGCCGCCCGCCCACCACGCGCTCGGCGCTCAGCGGGACGTCGGCGTCGGCGATGCAGCGGGCGTCCCCGGCGCACTCCACCAGCCGCTGGTAGGCGCGCCGGCCCACCCGCTCCTCGACCGCGTCGGGGCCGAGCACCTCGAAGGTGCCGACCTTCGCCGCCTCGGTGGCGACTGCCTGGGCGAGCCGCTTGCCGGTGAAGGCGAGGGTCGGGGGCGCCTTGAAGGCGAGCACGAACATTCGCGGGGTCCCGGTGGCCCGCGCCGGCGCGGCGAGGGCCAGCGCCGAAAGCGCGGCGAGCGAGCGCAGCCGTCTCACAATCCACGAATCCTAGCATCGGCGGGGGCGCCGGCCAATGCGGCGCGGCGGCGCGGTGGTACTCTCCGGCCTCGCCCATGGCGCTCGTGCGGGTCAGCTTCCAGGTCGAGGCGAACTACGCCGGGTGGCGGCTCGACCGCTACCTGAAGGAGAAGATCCGCCGCCTCTCCCGCGAGCGCATCCAGCGCCTCATCGAGACCCGGATCGAGTGGGAGGGATGCCGCCCGCCGAAGCCCTCCACCCGCGTCCTCCCGGGCATGAGGTTCTCGCTCCTGAAGGAGGCGGAGCCCGAGCCCGAGACGCCCCTCGACTTCGCCGTGGTCCACGACGACGGCGACCTGCTCGTGGTCGACAAGCCCGCCGGGCTCCCGGTCCACCCGACCGCGCGCTACCTCGCCCACACCTTCACCGCCCTCGCCCGGGAGCGCTACCCGGGGCGCAAGGTGGATCCCGCCCACCGGCTCGACCGCGAGACTTCGGGGCTGCTCGCCTGCGGGCTGGCGCCCGAGTGGACGCGCGCCCTCAAGGCCTCGTTCGCCCGCGGCAAGGTGGAGAAGACCTACCTGGCGCTCGCCCTCGGCGAGCCCGGGGAGGAGCGCTTCGGCGTCGAGGCGCCGCTCTCCCTCGACGGCTCGAGCGGCGTGCGGGTGCGGATGCACGTGCGCGCCGAGGGGCTCCCGGCCCGCACGGACTTCGAGGTCCTGGGGAGGAAGCGCGCGGGCGACGGGGCCGCGGTGGCGCTCCTCGCCTGCCACCCGCGCACCGGGCGGCAGCACCAGATCCGGGCCCACCTCCACCACTCCGGGCTCCACCTCCTCGGCGACAAGATCTACGGGCCGGACGAGATGATCTTCGACCGCTTCACCCGCGGCGCCCTGACGGAGGGCGACCAGGCGGCCCTCCGCCTGCCGCGCCACGCGCTGCACGCCTCCCGGCTCGAGCTGCCCCACCCTCGCACCCGGGCGAGGGTGGCCTTCGATGCGCCGCTGCCGCCGGACATGCGCTCCTTCTGGGAGGCCTGTCGCCCTCTCTAAAGGAGGGCGCGCCCCGGGAGGCAGGCTGAAAGGGGTGGGCCGGAGTGAGCGCTCTCCCTACACTTCTCGCAAGAAAACCACCTGTGCGCGGGCACTTGGCGTGATCCCCATGCGGGATATCGATTTTCGCGAAACTGGGCGCGATCCCACCTGTTAGAGAGGGCAACCCCATCGAACCGGAGGTTCCCATGAAGCTCTTCCGCACGCTCGTCCTCGCCGCGCCGCTCGGCGTCCTCGCCGCCTGCGGGACGAGCTCGACCGGCACGGGCGCCCAGAGCGCCAGCCCCGCCGAGCTCGCCGCCGCCACGCCCACCATCGCGGGCGTCGGGCTCTGCGACACCGCCACCGACCTCACCCCGAGCGTCTTCGACCCCGGCCCCGGCCCGGACGACTTCCTCACCCAGATCGACGACGACGGGTGCAATCCGCACCTCTTCATCCGCAGCGAGGAGGTGGTGGACCGCGTGAACCGCCACCTCTACAAGGCGCTCGTCCACGTCGAGGACGCCATCGCCAAGCACCCCGCGCTCACCACCGGCCAGTCGGCCACCTGGACGGTGGTCGACGACCACGTCGAGGCCACCCTCACCGTCTCCAAGACCGGGGCCGACACCTACTCCTGGATCCTGGGCGTCGGCCCGGTGTCGATGCCCGCCACCTCGGTCGAGGTCGCGAACGGCACCATCGACACCACCAACGCGGCTGGCCCCCACCAGGGCAAGGGCACCATCAACGTCGACCTGACCGCGCTCGCCACCGTCACCCGCGAGGAGGTGGCCGGCACGCTCTCCGCGGACTTCGAGAGCTTCGCGAGCTACAAGCTGACCGAGGTGACGGCCACGAACGTGGTCTGGGACACCGACGCGCGCAACCCCTTCCGCGCCGCCCCGCGCTCCGCCAGCTACGTCTCCTACCGCCAGACGGGGGTGGGGGGCAGCTTGGTGGTCCAGGAGGAGGAGGCGGTCCCGCTGTCGTGCCCGCGCGATCGGTTCACCATGGGGCCGGTGACCCCGCTCTTCGCCTCCGCCACCACCGTCGACCTGACGCCGGCCACCATCGACCTCGTCAACCGCTGGTACCTGCTGCCCGCCTCGAGCTCGAGCACGACCACCACCGGGATGGCGCCCATGCCGGACGTCATGGTGGGCCCGGCGACGAGCGTGCTGCACGGACGCTCGGACGCGATGATGGCGGGCGGGGCACTCTCCACCACCAACGTCTCCAAGGTGGAGGCGCTCACCTGCCACGAGACCTCGCGCACCTGGATGGTCCCGCAGGAGACCGAGTGGCTGCTCAAGGCCGAGGACGCCGCCGGCAACACCCTCTGGGGCCGGGAGTTCATCACCGGCGCCACCCCCTGTGACCCGGCGCTGGGCGCGACGGTGCCGTCGCTCGACAACAACGCCACCGACTTCGACTTCTCGGGGGTGAGTTTCACCAAGCCCTACCTGGGCTACCCCGGGGGCGCCTACCCTCCGTAGGTAGCACGAGGTTCGGCGGGAGCCTCGCGCGGGCGGGCCGGCTTCCGGCCCGCCCGCCTCCTTTCTCGGTTTCGTCGCGGCCCGCCTACCGGGCGTCGAGGTCGGAGAGATCGCGCTCGGGCTCGTCGTAGTGGAGCGTGAAGGCGCCGATCTCCTTCGGCCACACCTCCCCGCGAAAGGTCACCCCCTCGAGCCGAGCGAGCCGACCCCCGACGACGAAGAGCGCGAAGGACGCCCCGTGCGCGAGGCCGGGGACGCTCGCGTGCACGTCGTCGAGGAGCACCCGCGCGGGCAGGGCCGCCGGCCGGGCCGAGCGCCCGACCGCGAAGCGGGTCTCGAAGCGCTGCCCGGTGCCCTCCCTCCGGGCCACCGAGAGGGAGGGGAGCTGGGCTCGGAGCGCGGCGAGCACGGGGTGGCGCCCGGCGAGGAACATCCGCAGGACCGCCTGTTCGAGGTGGGTGAGCTCCTCCATGCTCCTCCCGCCCGGCCTAGTCTCGGCGTCGCGCCCGTCGCGCCGCGACCGCCTCGGCCTTGGCGATCCGCGACCGCTCCTTCACGGCGAGCACGTAGAAGCGCTCCCGCAGGGCGCGGGCGTCCTCCTCCGGCAGGTCGCCGTGGCGCCCGCGCTCCGCCCGGCGCCGCTCCACCGCGCGCGAGAGGCTCACCGCCGCGGCCACCGAGACGTTCAAGGACTGGGAGAACCCCAGCATGGGGATGGCGTAGCGCCGGTCCGCCGCGGCCAGCGCCTCGTCCGAGACCCCCCGGCTCTCGTTGCCGAAGACGAGCGCCACCGGGGAGGCAAAGGAGAGATCGGAGAGCCCGGCCGAGCCGTCGCCGAGGTGGGTGACGTAGATCGCGTAGCCGCGCTCCTTGAGCGCCGCCAGGCACTCGGCGGTCGATCGCCAGCGCACCACGTCGAGCCACTTGTCCGCATTCTGCGAGATCTTCTTGTTGCGGTCGTAGGGCTTCATGGGCCCCTCGACCACGTGGATCTCCTGCACCCCGAAGGCGTCGCAGGTCCGCAGAACCGCGTTCACGTTCTGGGGGTCGCAGAACGCCTCCATCACCACCGTGAGGGTGCGGGTGCGCCCGGCCACGACCTCGTCGATGCGCGCCTTGCGCGGGGCGAGCAGGAACTCGGCGTGGGCGATGGCCCGGCTGCTCACGAGGCGGCCTCTCGCCTCGGCTTGCCCACCTTCTTGTGCGCGTGGCGCCGCGCCCCGAGTTCCTCGCCGGCGAGGAGCCGCGCCACCGCGTCGAGGAGGCGGTCGAGCCCCTCGCCGGTGACGGCGGAGATGGAGAGGATCTTCGGCTTCTTCTTGCGGCGCGCGAAGGACCGCTCCAGCAGGGCGAGCTTCTCCCGGGCCTCGGGGACGTCCATCTTCGTCACCACCACCACCTGGGGCTTCTTCGCCAGCTCGGGCGAGTAGAGCTCGAGCTCGCGCTGGATGGCGTCGTAGTCGGAGCGCGGGCCGCGCCCCTCGCCCGGGGCCACCGGGTCGACGAGGTGCACGAGCACCCGGCAGCGCTCCAGGTGACGCAGGAACTGGTGGCCCAGCCCGGCGCCGGAGTGGGCGCCCTCGATGAGGCCGGGCACGTCCGCCACCACGAAGCTCTTGCCCCGCCACCCCACCACGCCCAGGTTGGGGGTGAGCGTGGTGAAGGGGTAGTCGGCGATCTTGGGGCGGGCCCGGGAGATGCGGCTGATGAGGGTGGACTTCCCGGCGTTCGGGTAGCCGACGATGCCCACGTCGGCGAGCAGCTTCAGCTCGAGCTCGAGCTCGCGCTCCTCCCCCTTCGTTCCCTTCTGGGCGTACCTGGGCGCCTGGTTGGTGGAGGTGGCGAAGTTCATGTTGCCGAGCCCGCCCCTCCCACCCATGGCGACCACCAGCCGCCCCTCGGGGCCGGCGAGGTCGGCGAGCGCCTCCCGGGTGGCGGCGTCGCGTACCAGCGTGCCCGGCGGCACCCGGAGGACGAGCGAGGGCTGGGAGAGGCCGTTCTGGTCGGACCCGCGCCCGTGCTCGCCGTTCTTGGCGCGGTGCTCGCGCACGTAGCGGTAGTCGAGGAGGGTGGTGAGCTGGGGGTCGACCTCTAGCACCACGTCACCGCCGTCGCCGCCATCGCCGCCCGCGGGCCCGCCGCGGGGGATGAACTTCTCGCGGCGCCACGCCACGGCGCCGTCGCCGCCGTCGCCGGCCTTCACCTTGATGCGGACCTCGTCGACGAACTTCAACGCGCCCTCCGGACGCGAAACGCCGCGGTGCCCTGGGGCTCCGCGGCGTTCGCGAGCTGCCGAGTCTGACCTCTTCCCCTAGGCCTTCGGCACCACCGAGACGACGCGGCGGTCGCCGCGCTTCTTCTCGTACTTCACCGTCCCGTCCGCGGTGGCGAAGAGGGTGAAGTCCTTGCCCATGCTCACGTTCGCGCCGGGGTGGAAGAGGGTCCCCACCTGGCGAACGAGGATGTTCCCGGAGACCACGCTCTCCGAACCGTAGACCTTGACGCCGCGGCGCTGCCCGGCGGAGTCGCGCCCGTTGCGGCTCGAACCTTGACCTTTCTTGTGAGCCATCGCTCTCTCCTCCCGGCTCTACGAGCCGCGAACCTCGGTGATGAGCACCTCGGTGAAGGGCTGGCGGTGGCCGCGCTTCTTGGTCCAGCCCTCCTTCTTCTTGCGGAAGTGGGTCACCTTCCGGTGCTTGCCGTGGGCGACGATCTCCCCCACCACCGACGCGCCCGAAACGGTGGGCTTGCCCACCTTGGCCTCGCCCTCGCCGCCGACGAGCAGGGGCTCGAAAGAGACCTTCTTGCCCACCTCGCCCTCGAGCAGCTCCACCTTCAGGCGGTCGCCCTTGGCGACGCGGTACTGCTTGCCGCCGGTCCGAATCACCGCGTACATCGGGACACTCCTTCTTCGAAAATCTTTCCGAAAGCTCGCTGGCTTGCCCCCGTGCGCGGGGTCGCGCGAAAGGGGGGCCGGACTCCGGGAAGGGCGGTTCTATACGATCCAGGCACCCTTCCTGTCAAGGAAACCCGGAGGTTACTCGCGGCCCACCTCGGCTCACCTCGAGTCCTATCCTCCCCACACGGAGGTGGTCGCAACGTCGGAGCATGGAAAGGCGCGCCCTCGCCGCCAAGGCGGTCTGCCTCACCCTCGGGCTCGCCCTCGCGCCGGCGGCGCGGGCCGGGTCCGACGAGGAATCGGTGAGCCTCGCCCTGCCGGCCTCGCCGCGGCTCGTCGCCATCGGCGCCGGCGTGAAGGTGGTGGCGAGCCTCGACGAGGAGGTGTTCTACGCCTCCGGGTGGTGGTGGGTCCGCCGCGCCGGGAGCTGGTACCGATCCCCCTCGCCCCAGGTCACCTTCGTCCGGGTGGATTCCGCCCGCGTTCCGCTCACGGTCGTCTCCCTCCCTCCGGGGCGCTACCTCCACGCCGGCGATCCCCCTCGCCCCGCGAGGTCGGAGCCCGGGCGCGGGTGCCCGCCAGGGGTGGCCGGGCCGCCACCCTCCCGCGCGGCTGGCGGCTAGGCGGCGCAGACGCTACGCTCCCGGCTCACCGGGAGCGTGCCGTGGTGGGAACCGGCCAGGGCGAGATCGAGGTGGAGCCGGGCATCCGGCTCCACTACTCCGTGCGCGGCCAGGGCCCGGGGGCTCTCCTCGTCCCGAATGCCGTCTGGCTCGAGCGGCCGCTCGCCCCGCTGGCGGCGCACCGGCGCCTGTGCGCCTACGACGTCCGCGGCCGGGGACTCTCCTCGGCGGTGGACGACCGCTCGCGGCTGGGGGTGGACTTCGAGGTCCGGGACCTGGAGGCGGTCCGCGGCCACCTGAAGCTCTCTCCCACCGCCGTCCTCGCCCACTCGCACGCCACCGCCGCGGCGCTGCTCCACGCTCTCGACCACCCGGGCTCGGTGGAGCGGCTGGTCCTCGTCCACCCCTACGGCCCGCGTCGCGACCCCTGGCACGCCGAGGGGACCCCCTCCCTGGGCGAGATGATCCGGCCTCCCGGGGCGCCGCGCCTCGGGGCGCTGCGCGCCGGGCGGGTCCACCGCACCGACCCGCGCGAGTACGCCCGGGAGTGGATGCGCCAGTACTTCCTCCCCCTGCAGGTGGCCCGGCGCGAGCACGTCGACCTGGTCCCGCTCGACCCCTGCGACCTCCCGAACGAGTTCCCGGAGCGGTGGGCCGCCGACTACCTGGAGCGGATCCTCCCCTCCCTCGGCGACTGGGACTGGCGCCCGCGGCTGCGCGCGCTCGCCATCCCGGTACTGCTGGTATGGGGCGACGCCGAGGGGCCGGCGCCGGCGATGGTGCGCGAGTGGCTGGACTCGCTCCCGAGCGGGAGGGTGCTGGTGGTGCCCGACTCCGGGGCGCTCCCCTTCTGGGAGAATCCCGGGGCGTTCTTTCCCGCGGTGGAGGAGTTCCTCTCCGGCCCACCGCACTCCGCGGCAAAGCGCCCCCTCCCGCGCTCCTGACCCCTCCGCTCGAAGCTAGCTCGGGACGGCGTCGTGGAATCTCCGGTAGTCGATGGCGCGCCGCCCGTCCGGCAGCCACACGAGGACGTCGACGAGCCGGTGGTTCCACAGGATCTGCTCGGGAGCGTAGGCGTGGCGGCTGAACACCGTCTGCGCCAGGGTCTCGTCGTAGCCGTTCAGGGACACCATCAGGTCCACCTCCTTCGTCCGCAGGGAGTCGGGCGTCTCGCCGTAGAGCGGGCTCGAGGGAGTGATGGGGTGGACCGCCAGCCAGGTGAGCTGGAAGAAGGGGGAGCGGCTGCGGCGGAGCTCGAGGTCGTAGACGCGGCGCACCTCCTCCCCCTCCGCGGTGCGCTCGGTGCGCAGATAGACGAGGTGGACCTGGGCCTCCACGATCTGGTTGGCGCGCGCATTCGCCATGCGGAAGAGGAGGGAGGGCACGCCGTCGAACTCGGTGACCACTGCCACCCGGCTGAAGAGGACGCGCGCGGTGGGGCGGGAGAACTTGGCGAACACCATGCCGGTGACGAGCGCCAGGCCGAGGAGGCCCACCAACGCCTCCACCGACACGAGCGCGTTCGCCAGGAACCCGCGGGGGGCCATCTTCCCGTAGCCGATGGTGGCCATGGTCTGCACGCTGAAGAAGAAGGCGTCGGCGAAGCTCCCCGGCCGCGCCTCCTCGATGCCGTCCCCGATGGCCAGGTAGCCGGCGGCGAAGACCGCGTTCGTCCCCAGGTAGGCTGCGACCACGAGCCCGAAGAAGCGGTGCCAGGTGGAGGTGAGGAGCGAGTGATAGAGGTCGTCGAGCGGCCGGGCGCGCAGGCCGATGGCCACGAGCTCCCGCCCGGAGGTGCCGCGGACGACGCGGGCGCCGGCCGCTCTCGACCTCCGCCTCGCGGCCGTCACATGCCGTGCTCCGCGGGCCCGAGCCCGCTCCACTCGCAGTATCGGCCGCAGCGGGGGCAGTCCGTCCGCGCCATCCTGCCGATCCTAAGGGCCGGAGGTCCGGGAGGCCACCCCTACCCGCGAGAGGCGGCGGCGATGGACTCCGGGTACGGGGCCCGGAGCACCCCGCGCTCGGTGACGATGGCCGAGACCAGCGCCGCCGGCGTCACGTCGAAGGCCGGGTAGCGCGCGTCGACGCCGACCGGTGCCACCCGCTGCCCGGCGATGCGCACCACCTCGTCGGCGGAGCGCTCCTCGATGGGGATGTCGGCGCCGGTGGCCGTCCCGACGTCCACCGTGCTCCAGGGGGCGGCGACGTAGAAGGGCAGGCGGTGGTGCGACGCCAAGACCGCGAGCGAGTAGGTGCCGATCTTGTTCGCCACGTCGCCGTTGGCGGCGATGCGGTCGGCGCCCACCACCACGCAGGAGATCTCGCCGCGGGCCATGAGCCACCCGGCCATGTTGTCGGCGAGGACCGTCACCGGGATGCCGTCGCGCTGCAGCTCCCAGGCGGTGAGGCGCGCCCCCTGCAGGAAGGGGCGCGTCTCGTCGGCGAAGACTTGCTCGAGCCTGCCAGCCTCGCGCGCGGCGCGCACGATGCCGAGGGCGGTGCCGTAGCCGGCGGTGGCGAGCGCCCCGGCGTTGCAATGGGTGAGGACCCGCGCCTCGGGGGGCAAGAGCGGGGCGCCGAGCGCCCCGATGCGGCGGCAGCTCGCCTCGTCCTCGTCGCGCACGGCATGGGCCTCGGCGAGCATGGCCTCGGGCCCCTCGCCGAACCGGCGCGACATGCGGCGCACCGCCCAGGCCAGGTTGACGGCGGTGGGGCGCGCCTTCACGAGCACCTCGGCCGCCTCCCTCAGCGCGCTCCCGGAGGCGCCCCGGCGCGCCTCCGCCGCGAGCGCGTAGGCGGCGGCCACCCCGATGGCCGGGGCGCCGCGCACCGCCAGATCCCGGATGGCCTCTGCCACCGCCCCGGCGTCGCCGAGGGCGAGCCAGGCCTCCTCCCCCGGCAACAGGCGCTGGTCGAGGAGGCGCACCTCGTCCCGGTCCTCGTCGTAGAGCACCGGGCGCAGGGGGGGGCGCCCGGTCACGAGCCGCCTCCGCGCCGGCCGCCGAGGACCCCCGCCACCCGCAGCCCGAAGTAGACGGCGGCGAGCGCCGTCACCGAGGCCTCGAGGAAGCGACGGTCCTTCGCCAGGACGGCGGTGACGACGACCGCCCCGAGGAGCGCCAGGAGCACGAAGACGCGGCTCGGCCCACCGGCGGATCCGGCGCCGGCGGGGCCCGCGCCCCATCCCGCCCAGGGAGCCATCTTCACCCTCCCAGCTTCTTCTTCACGAGCGCGTTGACGAGCGCCGGGTTGGCCTTGCCCTTCGTCTCCCTCATCACCCTCCCCACGAAGAACCCGAGGAGCTTGGCGTTGCCGGCGCGGAAGCGCTCGACCTCGCCCGGGCTCTCGGCGATCACCTTCTCCACCGCCGACTCGATGGCCGCCTCGTCGGACACCTGGGCGAGCCCCTTGTCCTCCACCACCCGCCGCGGGTCGGCGCCGGTGCGGAAGACCTCCTCGAACACCTGCTTCGCCCCGGGCCCGCCGATGGTGCCCGCGTCCACGAGCCGGAGCACCTCGGCGAGCTTCGCCGGCGTGAGCTTCCAGCCGGCCGGCTCCAGGCCGGTCTCGTTGGAGAGGCGCGCCGCCTCGCCATTGAGCCAGTTGGCGACCTTCTTCGCCGGCTCGGGCCCGCGCCCGTAGAGGTCGAGGGTGGAGTCGAAGAACTCCGCCACCGCGCGGTCGGTGGTGAGGAGGCGGGAGTCGTACTCGGAGAGTCCGAGCTCTCCCTGGTAGCGGCGCGCCCGGGCGCGGGGCAGCTCGGGCAGGGTCCTGCGCACCTCCTCCACCCAGGTCTCGGGGATGACGACGGGGGGCAGGTCCGGCTCGGGGAAGTAGCGGTAGTCGTGAGCCTCCTCCTTGGAGCGCATGGAGCGGGTCTCGCCCCTCTGCGGATCGAAGAGCCGCGTCTCCTGGTCGACCGTGCCCCCCTCCTCCAGGATCCCCACCTGACGGCGCGCCTCGTACTCCACCGCCTGCTTGAGGAAGCGGAAGGAGTTCATGTTCTTGATCTCGCAGCGGGTGCCGAGCCGGGTCGCGTCCTTGCGCATCACCGAGACGTTGGCGTCGCAGCGAAAGGACCCCTCCTCCAGGTTGCCGTCGTTCACCCCCAGGTACATGAGGATGGCACGCAGCTCCCTCAAGTACTCCACCGCCTCCTCGACCGAGCGCAGGTCGGGCTCGGAGACGATCTCGAGCAGCGGAACCCCGGCCCGGTTCAGGTCGACGCCGGACGAGCCGTCGGCGGAGACGTCGTGGACGTTCTTGCCGGCGTCCTCCTCCATGTGGATGCGCACCAGGCGGATGCGTCTCTCCACCCCGTCGACGGTGACGTCGACCGCGCCGCCCTTGCACACCGGCAGCTCATACTGGCTCACCTGGTACCCCTTCGGCAGGTCCGGGTAGAAGTAGTTCTTGCGCGCCCAGACGCTCTTGCGCTGGACCTCGGAGCCGAGCGCCAGGCCGGTTCGGATGGCGAACTCCACCACCCGGCGGTTGAGCGCCGGCAGCACCCCGGGCAGCCCCAGGCAGATGGGGCAGGTGTGGCTGTTGGGGGCTCCGCCGAAGGCGGTGGAGCACCCGCAGAAGATCTTGCTCTGGGTGAGGAGCTGGGCGTGGACCTCGAGCCCCATCACCAGCTGGAAGTCGGCCATCGGCATCTAGCCCACCGTCCCCCCCTTCCCGCCCTGGCTGGGGAGCGGCTGGGCGGCGAGGCTGCGCCAGCGCTCCTCGGTGGGGAAGAGGGTCACGTGCGCCGCCACCGCCGCGAGCGCCACCGCGAAGAGGAGCGGGTCTCCGGTGATGAGGAAGGCCACGAGCGGGAAGAGCGCGGCGCCGAGGAGGATCGCCCAGGCCACCAGCAGGCGGGCGAAGGCGCGGGCGTCGCGGGAGGCCCCGTCCCCGCGCGGGCCGATGTGCCGGGGAAGCACCCGGGACATCACGATCCCCAGCCCGGCGACCGCCGCCGCCATCCACAGGAACATCCCGGCGAGCTCGGGGGAGCGGATCTCCGCGCGCGGCGGCCGCGCCAGGGCCACCCCGGCGAAGAGGAGCGGGGTGAGGAGCATGCCGGCCCACACCCCCACCGCCCCGCGGTGCCGGCCGGCCGTCACGCGAACTCCGCCGGGGCCGGGAGAGGGCCCGTCTCCCGCTCCAGCGCGCGGGCGACGCGGAGCAGGGTGGCCTCGTCGAAGGGCCGGCCGATGAGCTGCAGCCCCACCGGAAGCCTCGCCTCCTCGTGCATGCCGGCAGGAACGGAGAGCCCGGGGAGGGCCGCCAGGTTGCAGCCGATGGTGTAGACGTCGGCGAGGTACATCTGGAGCGGGTCGGCCACCTTCTCCCCGAGCGCGAACGCCACCGTGGGCGAAACCGGACCGGCGACGACGTCGCACTTCTCGAAGGCGCGGTCGAAGTCGCCGCGCACCAGGGTCCGCACCTTCTGGGCCCGCAGGTAGTAGGCGTCGTAGTAGCCGGCGGAGAGCGCGTAGGTGCCGAGCATGATGCGCCGCTTCGGCTCCGTTCCGAAGCCGGCGTCGCGGCTCTCGCCGTACATGTCCTTCAGGCCCTTCGCCTCGGCCCGGAGCCCGTAGCGGACACCGTCGTAGCGCGCCAGGTTGGAGGAGGCCTCGGCCGGGGCCACCAGGTAGTAGGCGGCGATGCCGTACTTCGAGTGGGGGAGTTCCACCTCCACCAGGCGGGCGCCGAGCCGCTCGTAGGTGGCGAGCGCGTCGCGGACCTTCCTCTCCACCCCGGGCTCGGCGCCCCCGGCGAGCCACTCGCGCGGCACTCCGATGCGCAGCCCCTTCGCCCCCGACTCGATCTCGGCCAGGTAGTCCGGCACCGGCCTCTCGCTCGAGGTCATGTCGCGGGGGTCGTGGCCGGCGATGGCCTGCAGGAGAAGCGCCACGTCCCGGACCGTCTTCCCGAGCGGCCCGACCTGGTCGAGCGAGCTCGCGAAGGCGATGACGCCGTAGCGGGAGACGCGCCCGTAGGTGGGCTTCAGGCCCACCACGCCGCAGAGCCCGGCCGGCTGCCGGATCGACCCGCCGGTGTCGGTCCCGAGCGTCCCGAAGACCTGCCGGGCCGCCACCGCGGCGGCGCTCCCGCCCGAGGACCCCCCGGGCGTGCGCGAGAGGTCGTAGGGGTTGCGGCAGGGGCCGAAGGCGCTGTTCTCGGTGGACGAGCCCATCGCGAACTCGTCCATGTTGAGCTTGCCGAGGGAGACCGCCCCCGCCGCCCGGAGCCGCTCCACCACCGCGGCGTCGTAGGGGGGCAAGAAGCCCGCCAGGATGCGGGAGCCGGCGGTGGTCTCCACTCCCTCGGTGAGCAGGATGTCCTTCAAGGCGAGGGGCACGCCGTCGAGGGGAGAACGCACCTCGCCGCGGGCCCGGCGCCGGTCGGAGTCCCGCGCCTCCTCCAGCGCCCGCTCCGGGGTCACCCGCAGGAAGGCGCCCACCCGGCCGTCGGTGGCGGCGACGCGCTCGAGCGCCTGCCTCGCCACCTCCTCCGCCGAGACCTGCCGGCGGGAGAGCCTTCCCGAGAGCTCTCCGATGGAGAGCCCCAAGAGGCCGGCGGCGCTCACTCGATGATCCTCGGTACCCGGAAGTAGTTGCCCTCGCGCGCCGGGGCGTTGGCGAGCGCCTTCTCGGGGGAGAGGCACGCCACCACCCGGTCCTCCCGCAGCGGCGTCCCCTCGCCGGCGAGCGCGTGGGTCATCGGCTCCACCCGGGAGACGTCGAGCTCCTCGAGGAGCCGCACGTAGTCGAGGATCGCCGAGAGCTCCCCGGCGAGGCGGGCCTCCTCCGCGGGCTCGAGCCGAAGGCGAGCCAGGGCCGCGATGCGGCGGACCTCTTCGATGGAGAGCGACATCGGCGGGCTACTTCCCCTTCGAGCCTTCGACCTCGGGCCGGAACCAGTTCAGGATGGAGGCCACCAGCCCCCGCTTCCCGGCGGCGATCTGGTCCTGGAACTGCTTGAGCTCGCCGTGGGAGAGAAAGACCCCCTGGCAGGCGAAGCACACGTCCACCGGGACGCCGCGGAGCGTCACCTCCTGCAGCTGGTGACCGCAGGCGGGACAGCGCATGTGGTGGAGGTCCTTGAGCCGCTGTGCCTCGGCGGCGCTCGTCTCCTTCATCAGCTGCAGCGCGAGCTTCCGCTTCCGCTCGACCTCCTCCTTCGCGAAGTACTCATCCTCGACATGCGACGGCTTGTTCGTCTCGGACATGGATTGCGTCACTCCTTCAGCTGGCTGATGGCATGGCGAGCCGCGACGGCATCGTCCCCATCCGGGTGGACGGCGATGAATCTCTCGTAGAATGTAACCGCCTCCGACTTCTTTCCCATGTATCGGTAGGTCTCCGCCATCCCGAAGAGAGCCTCGGGATTCCTGGGATCGGAGTCCAGCGCCGCCCGGAAGTTCGCCTCGGCGAGCGGGTACTCGGAGATCTCGAGGTAGCAGGCCCCCCTTCCCGCGAGCGCGGCGGCGTTGGTGGGCTCGAGGTCGATCGCCTGGGCGTAGAGGCCGAGCGCCGCCTCCGTCTTCCCGCGCTCCCTCAGCCTCCGCGCCTGGGCGACGAGCCCCCTCACCGCCTTGGCCGGGGAGACCTGCGCCTTCTTGGGCGCCGGGGCGGGCCTCTGCGGGGGAGCGGCGACGGCGAGGCTCGTCGCCGGCCGCGCCGCGGGAGCGACCTCGACCGTCGGGGAAGGCGCGGCGGCGGGCCGGGGAGCGAGTTCCTCGCTCGCCGCCGACGGGGAGGGCCCCGACACGGCCGACGACGAGACCGCCGGCGCCGCCAGGGGCTCCTCGGCGCGCTCCCGCTCCCGAGCCGCCGCGGGCGCCGTGGTGGCGGGGGAGGCCTGGGCGGCTGCGGCCGGGGTCCGGCGCGTCGCCGGCTCGGCCGCGGGCCTCGGCGGCTCGGGAGCGGGAGGGGCCGGGGCGCCCGCGTCCGGAGGAGCGACGGCGGCGGTGAGGAGTTCGAGCGTTCCGGACAGGTAGAGCCAGACCCCGGCGACGGCGGCCGCGAGGAGGAGGGCGAGGAGCGCGAGCCACGGTCCGCGGCGGCGAGCCTTGCGGGGCTGGTATCGGCCCGGCCCTGGGGGCGCCGGCGGTCGGTCGACGGGCCCCTGGGCCCAGAGCGGCTCGTCGATGGCGGGCGGAGGAGGGGGCGCAGCCCGCCCGTGCCATTCCGGGGAGCCCTCCGCGGGAGGCTGCGGTTTCCCGGGGCGCAGCGGGGGTGGCCCCGCCTGGGCGCGCTCTGCCTGGTCCACCACCTCGAAGAAGGTGACGAGCTCCGGGATGTCTCCGAGGCGCCTCCACTGATCGCCGTTCGCCGAGATCTCGTCGTCGCGGCTCACCTTCCGCTCCACGATCCACTTCTGGAGCGTGGTGAGCTCGCGGAAGGACCAGACGTTCTCGCCGCCCTGCCTGAGCCTCCACTCGCGAGCGACGCCGGGCGCGGCGGGCCGGGGCAGGAGGTCCGCGAGGGGCTTCGCGTCCCTCGCCTCCTCGGGTCCGAGGGGCACGGTGACGACGAGCGCCTTCCTCTTCAGGCGGAAGGCGTGCCCGCAGCGGGCGCAGGTGACGACCACCCCCGCCTCCGGGACCCTGTCGTCGTCGACCACGTATTGGGCCCGGCAGCGTTCGCAGCGGACGTCCATAAGGAGCGGTGCACCCACGGTAGCCTCGCAGCGCACCCCGATGCAAGCGTTCGAATTCAAGCCGAAAAATTGACCGTGACCCGCCCGACGATATCGTCGGCGCGGGGGCCCGACATGGGCGCCCCCGCTCACACATCGGCGGCACCCGAAGAGGCTCCATGGGCAAGGCGAAGGGGAACCGGCGGACGGAGAAGAAGGCGCGGGGGAAGACCCTGGCGACGGGCATGCGCCGCGACATCGTGGCGGTCGTCCTCCTCGCCCTCGGGGCCACGGTGGCGATCGCGCTCCTCACCTTCTCCTCCCTCGACGGGCAGCTCATCGCCGAGGGGGTCCCGCCGGCCTCGAACCTGGTGGGGCCCGTCGGCCACTCGCTGGCGCGGGCGCTCTACCGTTTCCTGGGCTTCCCGGCGCTCGTCCTCCCGCTCGCCCTGACGGTGGCGGCGGTGGGCCTCTTCAAGGGGCAGCCGCCGCGCCTCACCCTCATCGGCTCCGCCGCCTACGCCGTGCTCGCCGCATCCCTCGCCACCCTCTCGCACCTCTTCCTCTCCGGCCGGGCGCTCGCGAGCTTCCCCCCCGGGGGAGCGGTCGGCCGGGTCTTCTCGACGCGCGCCGAGGCGCTCTTCTCCTCGGTGGGGACCGCCCTCGTCGTCGGGGCCTGCGCGGTGGTGGCGCTCATCGTCGCCGCCGACGTGAAGATCCAGGAGGTGGCGGCCGTCGCCTGGAAGGGGTTCTCCCGGGCCGGCGAGTGGCTGGGCGAGCGGGCGACCGAGGCGCTCGACCGGCACCGCGCCGCCGTCGCCGAGATGCGGGCCGAGGAGGAGGAGGAGCGCAATCTCGCCGCCCGCGACCTCGACGTGGCGGTGGTCGAGGCGAGCGAGGCGGAGGAGGACGAGGCCCGCGCCCTGGCGGGCGCCCTGGCGAAGGAGCGCCAGCGGGCCGCGAGCAACGAGGACCCGGCCTGGGCCGCCGAGGAGGAGGAGGCCCCTCCCCGCCGCCGGCGCCGCGAGCCGGAGCCCGAGGAGGAGGACAGGCCGCGCATCGTGGTGTCGGCCGCCCCGGCGCCGGAGGACCCGCCCCTGCCCGACCGCCCGGAGATCGTGGTCTCGCAGGCGATGCTCGAGCGCGGCAAGAAGAAGAAGGGCAAGGAGGTCCCGAACTTCGCCTTCACCCAGGCCGGCGAGGTCTTCCAGCTCCCGGCGGTCTCGCTCCTCGACAAGCACGACCAGGTGGAGGGCGAGATCGACGAGTCGGCGATGCAGAAGACCGCCGAGGTCATCGTGGCGACGCTGCGCCAGCACGGGGTGGACGGCGCCATCCGCCACATCCGGCCCGGCCCGGTGGTCACCCTCTACGAGTTCATGCCGGTGGCCGGCGTCAAGCTTTCGCGGATCGAGAACCTCGACAAGGAGCTCACCATGGCCCTGTCGGCGACCCGCATCCGCATCATCGCCCCCATCCCGGGGAAGGGCGTGGTGGGGATCGAGGTCCCGAACCGCAGCCGGGCGAACGTCTACCTGCGCGACCTGGTGGAGTCGGAGGCCTTCGCACGGGCGACGGGCATGCTGCCGCTCGCCCTCGGCAAGAACATCGAGGGGCTCCCCTACTGCGTCGACCTGCAGCGGATGCCGCACCTGCTCATCGCCGGCACCACCGGCGCCGGGAAGTCGGTGGGGCTCAACACCATGATCCTGTCGCTCCTCTACCGCCACTCGCCGGACCAGGTGCGGATGATCATGGTGGACCCGAAGATGACCGAGCTCTCCATCTACGAGGACATCCCCCACCTGCTCCTGCCGGTGGTGACCGACCCGCAGAAGGCGGCGCGCGCCCTGCAGTGGGCGGTGGACGAGATGGAGCGGCGCACCCAGATCCTGGCCGACACCGGGTCGAAGGATCTGAAGTCCTACAACGCCAAGGTGGACAAGCTGCGCGCCGAGGGGCGGACCTTCGAGGAGCCCGACCTCGTTCCGCCGAAGAAGCTCCTGGTGGTGGACTTCACCGCTGGCGAGACGGAGGAGGAGGCGGCCGCCCGGCTGGCACGCGAGGAGGGGGAGGGAGCGGGCGGGAGCGCCTACGAGGATCCCACCCGGCCCCCCGGCGACGACGGCGGCGAGAGGAAGCTGCCGAAGAAGCTCCCCTACATGGTGGTGATCATCGACGAGCTCGCCGACCTGATGATGACGGCCCCCCGGGAGGTGGAGATCTCGCTCGCCCGCCTGGCCCAGAAGGCGCGCGCCACCGGCATCCACCTCATCGTCGCCACCCAGCGCCCCTCCACCGACGTCATCACCGGGATGATCAAGAACAACTTCCCGGCGCGCATCAGCTTCCGGCTCGCCTCCCGCCACGACTCGACCACCATCATCAACGGGCCGGGGGCCGAGGCCCTCCTGGGCGACGGCGACATGCTGGTCCTCACCGCCACCCAGCCGGTGACCCGGGTGCAGGGCGCCTTCGTGTCCGAGGAGGAGATCGGCCGGGTGGTGGGCTTCCTGAAGGGACAGGGGCGGCCGGTCTACGACGACTCCATCCTCAAGGCCCGCGACGGCTCGCAGGACTCGCGCCGCGACGAGGACGACGACGACCCGGTCTACGACGAGGCGCTCTCGCTCGTGTCGCGCATGGAGGAGGTCTCGGTGTCGAAGCTCCAGCGCGAGATGCGGCTCGGCTACAACAAGGCCGCCAAGATCATCGAGCGGATGGAGCGCGAGGGCGTGGTCGGCCCCGCCAACGGCGTGAAGCCGCGCCAGGTGCTGGTCCGCCCGGCCGGCGAGGTGAGCGCCACCCCGAACGTGTAGCGTCCCCTCCCCGGGGAGGAGAGGTCCGGCGCCGCCCGGGGTGAGGCGGCGCCCTCCCGCCGTTAAGGCAAGGCGGGTCTCCCGCGGCGGGGCCGGGAACGCCCCTTCCGCCCCAGACGAGCGAGAGCCATGGCCCAATACGTGATGTCGATGCTCCGGGTGAGCAAGGTCGTCCCGCCCAAGCGCCAGATCATCAAGGACATCTCCCTCTCCTTCTTCCACGGGGCGAAGATCGGGCTCCTGGGGCTGAACGGCGCCGGCAAGTCGACGGTGCTCCGCATCATGGCGGCGGTCGACGACGAGTACGACGGCGAGGTCCAGCGCCAGTCCGGGATCCGGATCGGCTACCTGCCGCAGGAGCCGCGGCTCGACGGGGACCGGACGGTGAGGCAGGAGGTGGAGTCCGCCCTCGGCGAGGTGGCCGACGCCCAGCGGAAGCTCGAGGCGGTCTACGCCGCCTACGGCGCGCCCGACGCCGACTTCGAGAAGCTCGCCGAAGAGCAGGCACGCCTCGAGGCGGTGATCGCCGCCGCCGGCGCCGACACCGGCAACTCCCTGGAGATCGCGGCCGACGCGCTGCGCCTCCCGCCCTGGGACGCGGCGGTGCGCCACCTCTCCGGCGGGGAGCGCCGGCGGGTGGCGCTCTGCAAGCTGCTCCTCTCCAAGCCCGACATGCTGCTGCTCGACGAGCCCACCAACCACCTGGACGCCGAGTCGGTGGAGTGGCTGGAGCAATTCCTCACCCGGTTCCCGGGCACGGTGGTGGCCATCACCCACGACCGCTACTTCCTCGACAACGTCGCCGAGTGGATCCTGGAACTCGACCGCGGCCGCGGGATCCCCTGGAAGGGCAACTACTCGAGCTGGCTCGAGCAGAAGGAGGCCCGCCTGGAGGTGGAGGCCAAGCAGGAGAGCGCCCGCATCAAGGCGATGAAGCTCGAGCTCGAGTGGGTGCGCCAGAACCCGAAGGCGCGCCAGGCGAAGAGCAAGGCGCGCCTGCAGCGCTTCGAGGAGCTCTCGAGCGTCGAGTACCAGAAGCGGAACGAGACCCAGGAGATCTTCATCCCGGTGGCGGAGCGGCTCGGCGAAAAGGTGGTCGAGTTCGAGGGGGTCTCGAAGGGATTCGGCGACCGGCTGCTCGTCGACGACCTCTCCTTCATCGTCCCGCCCGGGGCCATCGTCGGCATCATCGGGCCGAACGGCGCCGGCAAGTCCACCCTCTTCAAGATGATCACCGGCGCGGAGAAGCCCGATCGGGGGCGCGTCGCCGTGGGGCCCTCGGTGAAGCTCGCCTTCGTCGACCAGAGCCGCGAGAACCTCTCCGGCGAGAAGACGGTGTTCGAGGAGCTCTCCGGCGGGCGCGACCAGATCGAGGTGGGCCGCTTCGTGATGCCGAGCCGCGCTTACATCGGCCGGTTCAACTTCAAGGGGGCGGACCAGCAGAAGATCGTGGGGACCCTCTCCGGGGGAGAGCGCGGCCGGCTCCACCTCGCCAAGACCCTCATGACGGGCGGGAACGTGCTCCTGCTCGACGAGCCCTCGAACGACCTCGACGTGGAGACCTTGCGAGCCCTCGAGGACGCGCTCCTCGAGTACGCCGGCAGCGTGATGGTCATCTCCCACGACCGCTGGTTCCTCGACCGGATCGCGACCCACATCCTCGCCTGCGAGGGAGATTCCCGCTGGACCTTCTTCGCCGGCAACTATCAGGAATACGAGGCCGACAAGCGGCGCCGGCTCGGCGAGGAGGGCGCGAAGCCGAGGCGCATTCGCTACAAGCCCATCTCGCGATAGCGCCCAGCGTGTTCCCGCACGCAGAGGCGAGGGGACGTCCCCAACGGGACGGGTTCACCCTGGGGGGGCGCACCGCGACGGCAAGGCTCCGCGAGCGCCAACGTGCGCTTGCAACCCGTTTGGAGCGGGCGGAGTCCCCCACCTTTCGCTTAGGCCCGTTCTGCCCCGCAAGAAGCCATGCACGAACGGCGAAACGAACTGCCCGAGGAGATCCGCGCCCGGACGGTTCACCTCTCCAATGCGCGAGCGGCGGACCCCGTCGCTATTCACCATCAGTCGATGGTGCCCCGCAACGCCCAGGGCTCGCACGTCGTCGCCCGCCATGAGCTGGAGGCGATGGACGTCGACGAGTACTCCGGCCTCTTCGCCGAGAGGCCGGTCCGGCGCGGCGCGGCGGCGGGCCCGGTGCGGCCGGCGAGCCGCCCCGGTCGTCGCGGGGGCAGGGGGACGCGGAGAGCCGCGCGGATCACGGAAGAGGCCCGTCCTCGAAGGGGAGGTGCGCGTCCATGGCGATGGTGCTGAAGCCGGTGGTCTTCATCCCGGGCCTGTGGCTGCCCGCCGAGAGCTGGGGGACCTGGACCGAGCACTTCTGGCGGGCGGGCTACGCGCCCTTCGCCGAGCCCTGGCCCGGCATGCCGCCCTCGGCCGCGGAGGCGCGCGCTCGCCCGGAGGACCTCGGCATCCGCGGGATCGCCGAGATCGTCGAGCACTACGCGGCCGTCCTGCGCTCGCTCCGGACCCGGTCCATCGTGATCGGCCACTCGCTCGGCGGGCTCGTCGCGCAGATCCTCCTCGGCAAGGGTCTCGCCTCCGCGGCCATCGCCATCGACCCGGCCCCGATGAGGGGGGTGCTCCCGCTCCCGCTCTCCACCCTGCGCTCGGTCCTGCCGGTGCTCCGGAACCCGGCCAACCGCTCGCGCGCCGTGTCCCTCACCGCCGAGGAGTTCCGCTACGGGTTCGGGAACGCGGTGTCGCCGAGGGAGTCGGACGAGCTCTACCGGCGGTTCGCCATCCCGGGACCGGGCCGGCCCCTGTTCCAGGCGGCGCTCGCGAACTTCACCCGCCGCTCCGAGGCGGCCGTGAACACCGCGAACGGGAGCCGCGGCCCCCTCCTGCTCCTCGCCGGGGAGAGGGACCACGTCGCTCCCCCGGCGCTCGCCCGGGCGGCGGCCCGGCTCTATCGGAGGTCGGGAGCGGTGACGGACCTGAAGGTGGTGCCGGGGAGGGGGCACTCGCTCACCATCGACCACGGCTGGCGCGAGGTCGCCGACACCGCTCTCGCCTGGCTGAGGGCGCGCTCGCTGTCGCCGCCCGAGCTCCTCAGCTCTTCCCGACGCGCCGCTCCTCTCCACGGAGAAGCCGCTGCATGTTCGTCCGGTGGCGGATGACGACGACGGCGAGGATGGCGAGCGCGGTCCAGGTGGCGGAGCTGCGGTAGCCGTAGAGCGCGGCGGCGGTGGCGGCACAGGCCGCGGCACCGGCGAGAGAGCTGACCGAGACGATGCGGGTTCCGGCGTAGGACGCGACGAAGACCGCGAGAGCGGCGAGGGCCGCCCAGGGCGAGAGCGCCAGGAAGACGCCGAAGGCAGTGGCCACCCCCTTGCCCCCCCGGAAGCGGAGCCAGGGCGGGAAGACGTGGCCGAGGAAGGCGGCGAGTCCGGCTGCGGCCGCCCAGGGGCCCGGCTCGCCCGGAGCGCCCAGGAGCGCGGCCACCGCCATCACAGGGATGGCACCCTTGGCGGCGTCGAGGAGGAGGGTGACGAGGCCGAGCTTCTGTCCGGCGGCGCGGGCGACGTTCGTCGCGCCGATGTTGCCCGAGCCGGTGCGGCGCACGTCCACGCCGGCGACGAAGCGGGCCAGGAGCAGACCGAAGGGGATGGACCCGAGCAGGTAGCCGGTGAGGACGAGGGCGGAGCCTGCCAGAGACGGCGTCACCCCGACCGCCCTCCCCGGCGTCCGCTCATGCCGCCCTCGCGAGGAGCCAGGCCCAGTTGAGGAGCGCGGCGGCGATCCCGGCCCGCGCGGCGGCCGCGAGTGCCCGCTCCGGGATCGGCGGCCAGGCCCGCCCGAGCGCCACCCTCCCGAGGTCGAGCAAGGCGTAGACCCAGGCGCCGAGGGCAAGGGCGGCGCCGAGCGGGCTCGCGCCCAGGGCAGGTCGGACCTCTCCCTGGGCCAGGTGGACGAAGGCGCGGGTCATCCCGCAGGAGGCGCAGGGGAGCCCGGTCGCGGCGCGGAAGGGACAGGGGAGGTCGACCTCGAGGAGCGGAAGGAATCGGGCGGCGAGGAAGGAGGCGAGCGCGAGCAGCGCGAACAGCTCCGGGACCCCCACCCTGGCGGTCTTTCGCACGGCGGCCTCCAAGGTCGGCGCCTCCTCAGTGCCGCCCGAGCGCGGCGAAGAGCGGGATGCCCGCGGCTCCGCAGCAGCACATGCAGACGAGCCCGAAGGGCAGCAGCGCCGCCGCCCAACCCTTTCCCGAGGGGATCCGCTGCGCGGCGGAGAGGCCGATGGCGACCACCGCCACGTACCAGACGAAGCCCACCAGGTTGGCGAGGAGCGGCACCGGGGCGGCCCCGATGATGTGCGCCGCCGAGGCGTAGCCCACCACCGTGAGCGTGGCCGCGAAGCCGCGGGGGGCGCTGCGGAGCGCGAGCAGCACCACGTGGAAGAGCGCCGCCGAGACGAGGAGCACGGCGAGCGCGAAGAAGGGGGCGCCGAAGAGTTGGGCCACCACCGCGAGCGCGCTCCCCCCCGAGACCCAGCGCATCACCCAGGCCTGGCCGATCTGGTCGCCCCTCGGCACCTGCCGGAGCATCTGCTCCACCACGCCCCGGGTGGCGGCTCCCATGAGCGCGCCGTAGAGCGTCTGGAACCAGCTCGAGACGGTGAGGGTGGTGACCCCGAAGAGGAGGGCGGAGCCGGTGTCGGAGATGCGCACCGCCCGGAAGAACTCGGCCGGCGAGAGCGCGGCGAGCTTCCAGGTGTCGAGCCACGCGCGCAGGAAGCCGAGCTCGCGGCGCCGCGCGAAGGGCGCCGCGCTCCCCGCCGGGTCGGGAGGCGGGGGCGGGGGCCCGGCGGCCGGCCCTCCCGCCGGGGGAGGCGCGGGCACGGGTGGCGGGGCGGACGGGTCGGCGAGGTGAACCTGCTGCCCGCAGTGAGGGCAGGCCTGGATCCCGAAGCGGTCGGTCTCGAAGGTCTTCTGGCAGTGAGCGCAGCGCGCGAGCATGCGGGACGAGCTTACCCTGCCGCACCGCCTTCGTCATGGCGCCATTACGGCCTCCCGGGATGGGCGCCTCGGCGACCGCCCCGGCTGCGCCCCCGCTCGAAGGGGACCGGCAACCGGACTGGAACCCAGGCCGAAGGGGCGCGACGGGCCCGCCCTAGCGACCCATGCTGGCGCCGACGCGCTGCGAGGCCTCGGGGGAGCCCCGCCGACGGACTCGACCCCCGACCTTCCGCGGTCTCCTCGTCTCCTCGAGCAACTCCGGGTGCTCGAGGACGAGCCACACCGCGAACGCGAACCACGACCCGACGAGCACGACGGCACCGACGATGATGGTCATTACGAGGCTCATTCGCTTCGTCTGTGACGGGTGACCGGCCAGGCGTCCCTCGGCGTCGAGGCCCGTCGTTCAAGCGCGATCTGATAGTGGTCCGGACGCGCCGCGGCATGGAAATCCGGGGAGGCCCGAAAGGCAGAGACCATCGGGGGGGCAAACGATATCTAACAGCGATGTCACTCAATTGACGCTTACGGAGGGCTTCCGGCAAGGGAACGGCCGCCCCCGGGCGGTGGCCGGCCCGAGAGCGGGGGAAGCGACTCCTCGGTGCGAGCGCCGACGCGCGCGACCTTCGCCCGCGGAGACCGAACGCCCGCCCTCCCCGGAATCCCCGAGGCTAGGGATCTCGGAGCCCGTCCACCTCGTCCACCGCCACCGTGCCGCGGCTGCGGAAGATGGCGATGACGATGGCGAGCCCGACTGCGGCCTCGGCCGCGGCGACGGCGATGACGAAGAAGGCGATGGCGTGCCCTTCGAGCCTGCCGGCCTGCCGCGCGAAGGCGAGGAAGGTGAGGTTGGCGGCGTTCAGCATGAGCTCGATGCTCATGAAGACGATGATGGCGTTTCGCTTCACCAGGACGCCGCCCAGTCCGATGGTGAAGAGGACGGCTCCCAGCGCCAGGTAGTGGGTGACGGGGACCATGGCAGTCAGATCCTCTGCTTCGAGACCACCACCGCTCCGACGATGGCGACGAGGAGGAGGACGCTCGTCGCCTCGAAGGGCAGCAGATACTGGTTGAAGAGGATCCTCCCCACCGCCCGGACGGTTCCGTAGTCGGAGGTCACCTTGGCCATCGACTCCGCGCGGCTGTCGGAGATGGCGAGCACCACCAGATAGAGGATGCCCACCCCGCCGAAGAGCCCGGCCACCTTCATGGCGCTCATGCGATCGACGCCGAGCTCGCTGTCGGAGAGCGACAGCAGCATGATGACGAAGAGGAAGAGCACCATGATGGCGCCCGCGTAGACGATGATCTGCAGGAAGGCGATGAGGTGGGCGTTGAGGAGCACGTAGATGCCCGCCAGGAAGAAGAAGGCTGCCACCAGGCTCATCGCCGCGTGCACCGGGTTGCGGGCCACCAGCACGCCGGCCGCCGCGATGATGAGCGGTACCGCGAACACCCAGAAGAGCACCATTTCGGCCTTGTCGCTCATCGCGTCTCCTCCGCTACTGGCGGATCCCGCCGATGAGGGCTTCCCGGGTGTTCCGGAACGTGCCCCAGGCCTTCTCGCCCTGCGGGCACCCGCGGTGCTCCACGTGGTCGAGGAACTCCTTCCTGAACTTCTTCACGAAGCTCTGCACCGGCATGGCGGCGGCGTCGCCGAGCGCGCAGATGGTCTGCCCCATGATGTTGCCGGGCAGCTGCTCGAGCAGCTCGACGTCGGAGCGCGTGCCCTCGCCGTGCTCGATCCGCTCGAGCAGGTGCTCCATCCAGGGCGTGCCCTGGCGGCAGGGGGTGCACTGGCCGCAGCTCTCCTCGGCGTAGAACATGGCGATGCGCGAGAGCGCGCGCACCATGCACACGGAGTCGTCCATGACGATGACCCCCCCGGAGCCGGCCATGGTCCCGGCGGCCTTGAGGGCGTCGAACTCCATCGACACGTCGATCTCGTCCCCGCGCAGCACGGGCGAGGAGGAGCCGCCCGGGATGACCGCCTTCACCGGCCTCCCCGAGGGAGGCCCGCCGCAGTCCTCGTAGATGAGCTTCCTCAGGTTGTAATGGACCGGCTTCTCGTAGATGCCGGGCTGCTTCACGTTGCCCGAGACGCAGAAGAGCCGGGTGCCTCCCGACTTGGGGGTCCCGAGCGCGGTGAAGGCGGCGCCGCCGTGCTCCACGATCCAGGGGAGGTTGGCGAGGGTCTCGACGTTGTTGATGATGGTGGGCTTGCCCCACAGGCCGACGATGGCGGGGAAGGGCGGCTTGAAGCGCGGATAGCCCTTCTTGCCCTCGAGCGACTCCATGAGGGCGCTCTCCTCGCCGCAGATGTAGGCGCCGGCGCCGCGGGCCACGTGGACCTCGAGCGCGAAGTTCCTGCCGGCGAGCTTCGGCCCGATGATGCCCTCGGCCCGCGCCTCGGCGAGCGCCTTCTCGAGCGCGCGCGCCTGCTTCGCGAACTCGCCGCGGATGTAGATGTAGGCGAGGTGGATGTCGAGCGCGTAGCAGGCGATGGCGATGCCCTCGAGCAGCATGTGAGGGTCGAACTCGATGATGTAGCGGTCCTTGCAGGTCCCGGGCTCGGACTCGTCGGCGTTCACGCACAGGTAGCGGGGGCGCACGTCCTTGGGGAGGAAGGTCCACTTCACCCCGGTGGGGAACCCGGCCCCGCCGCGGCCGCGCAGGTTGGAGATCTTCACCTGCTCGACGATCTCCTCGGACTTCATGGAGAGGGCCTTCTCGAGCGAGCGGTAGCCCCCGTCCGCCTTGTAGCCGGCGAGCGAGGGGTCCTTCTTGGGCCAGCGCTGGGTGAGGATGAAGATTTCGCTCACGAGAGCCCTCCCAGGATCCGGTCGACGTCCGCCACCGTGAGGCGCTCGTGCATCTCCTCGTCCACCAGCATGGCGGGCGCCGTGGCGCAGGAGCCCAGGCACTCCACCTGACGGAGCGTGATGCGCCCGTCGCGGGTGGTGCCGCCGTTCTCGACCCCGAGCTTCTTCTTCAGGTGCTCGAAGATGTCGAAGCCGCCCGTGAGCGAGCAGGAGACGTTGGTGCACACCTCCACCACGTGCCGGCCCACCGGGTGGGTGTGGTACATGACGTAGAAGGTGGCCACCTCCTCGGCGCGGACCGCGGGGGCCCCGAGCCGGTCGGCGACGAGCTTCTGCGCCGCGGGCGAGAGCCAGCCGAAGATCCCCTGCGCGAGGCGCAGCCCCGCCAGCATGGCGGCTTCCTTGTGGTCTGGCGGGTAGCGGCCGACGATCGCGGGGATCTCGGCGTCGAAGCGAGCTACCTCGGCCTTCGGCAAGTCCGCGATGTCCTGCGGCGCCCGCTCGGTGGCAGCGTGGTCGTGATGGGACATAAAGGTCGGAGATGCCTCGAAAAAGTCTTCGCAGGCTAGTGACCGGGTCCCGGCTTGTCAAGGAGAACCTCGGCGTGCGAGTGTGCTCGCGAGCGGCATGGAACACTCGGAGAAGCGCAGGGACCAGCGGGTGCCGCTGATCCTCCGGATCGACTACCCTGCGTCGGCGGACGTGGCTCGCGACGTGACGGAGAACCTGTCCGCCGGGGGGCTCTTCATCCGCTCGGAGCGGCCGCTCAATGCCGGCGAGCGCGTTCCGCTCGAGCTCGGCTTTCCCTCTCTCCTCGAGCCCTTCGAGATCGAGGTGGAGGTGGTGTGGCGCCGCGAGGCGGGGGCGGGCGGCCCGGCGGGAGTGGCGGTGCGCATCCCCGACGGCCGCGGCGCCGACCGCGAGAAGCTCGGCCGCCTGGTCGAGCGCTGGCTCTGCTCCGAGCCGGCGGCGCGCAGCTACCGGGTGCTCATGGTGGAGGACAACCCCCACGTGGTCGAGATGTACGAGTGGGCGCTGAAGAAGCTCTCCACTCCCCCGGCGCCGGTCGAGGTCCAGGTGGAGTACGCGCCGCACGGCCAGGCGGCGCTCTTGCGCCTCTCCCGGCCGCCGAAGATCGACCTCCTGCTCACCGACCTCTTCATGCCGGTGATGGACGGGTTCACGCTCATCGAGCGGCTGCGCTCCGACCCCGCCCTGGCCGAGCTGCCCATCCTGGTGGTGAGCGCCGGCGGGACGCGCGCCCGGGAGCGGGCCACCCAGCTCGGCATCGACGTGTTCCTCTACAAGCCGGTGCAGTTCAGCGACATCCTCAACACGGTGCGGACGCTCCTGCGCATCCCGTAGCATCGCTCCCCCCCGAACGCGCGAGAGCCCGCCGGACGCCGTCCGGCGGGCTCCCGACGTCGGCCGATCCTCGCCGCTACTTGCTCTTCTTGTTGAAGGCGTCCTTCAACGCCTTGGCGGGAGCGATCTTCACCACCGTCTTGGCGGCGATCTTGATCGCCTCGCCGGTGGCGGGGTTGCGGCCCATGCGGGCCTTGCGCTGCTGGAGCTTCACTGCCCCGAGGCCGCCGAGCGGGATCTTGCCGGCGGACTTGAGGTTCTTGTGCACCACTTCCTCAACCGCTGCGAAGACCGCCTTCGACTGCGCCTTCGAGATGCCAGCCTTCTCGGCCACGGCGGCGAAGAACTGAGCCTGCGTCATGCTCATGTGCGACCCTCCTTGGGCCACCGCCGGGAAAACCGCCCTCGAAAAAGCGCGGCTGGCCGGCGAATTGGCGAATCCGATACCGCGATCGGATCTCCGAGTCAACACCCGATCGCGCTCTTTTGCCCGTCAAATGGGCCTTGGAAGCCGATCCACGGCCGGCGAAGATCCAAAAACCCGCAAGAAACGGCCCTTCGGGGCATGTAGGAGAACTCCCGACGCGATCCTCTTCAGCGCCGGAAGAAGGCGTAGAGGATCTCCCAGGTGATGAGGGCGATGACGGTCAGCTCCAGGACCTCGCCGCGCCGGGTGTCGGCCATGTCCGAGAGCAGCCGGTTCACGTCGGAGAGGAGACGTTGCTTGCGCAGGACCGACTGCTGCCAGTCCGGCAGGCGGAAGCGGCGCACCGCCGCCTGGTAGAAGCGCGCCAGGTAGAAGTCGCCCACGATCTTCACCGCGTTCTCCACCCGTTCCACCATCTCCGAGAGCTCGAGGAGTAGAGCCGCGGTCTGGCGCAGCAGCCGGCCGTAGCGGCGGGTGAGGATCCGCGGAGCGCCGAGCGCCTCCACCTCGTCGTAGATGCGAGCGAGCTCCCGGTCGAGGAGCGCGTCGTAGTAGCGGAGCTCGAGCAGGTGCGCGGTGGCGAGCTCGAGCAGGTCGGGGACGTCGGTGGGGCCGGCGGGCTCGTAGACGAAGGCGCTGTTCCAGTCGACCACCGCCAGGTCCGTCTCCAGGTAGCTGAAGTGATGCTTCAGCACGTCCACCCGCTCGGCGGAGGAGAGCGGGGGGGAATCGCGCTCGCCGAGGAGGAGCGGCGCCAGCGGCGCATCCGCGAGCAGCTCCCGCCCTGTCACCCGGCGGTCGAAGGCCCGGACGAAGAACACCGTGTAGGTCTCGAGCCCCTCCCAGGAGTGCGGCTTCTCGAGCGCCGCCCGGAGCGCCCGGGCGAGCTCCTCCGACTCGCGGCGGGCGAGGGCGTCGATCTCCGGCGTCGGCACGTCGAGGAGCTCCTCCGAGAGCGGCAACAGGTCCTCGAGGGAGGTGCCCGGCGGGATGGGGACCTCGAAGAGGACGCTCACCACGCCGGTGGCGGAGACGTTGGCCCGGGCCTCGCTCGCCCGCTCGCCGGAGCGGAGCCGGAGCGCGCGGGCCCCCAGGCGGAGGTGGACCGGGGGCTGGGGGATCTCGATGGCGGTCCGGGTGCGCGGGTTCTCGAGGCGGAAGCGGGAGGCGGACGCGGCGACCAGGGACTCGGCCCGGGCCAGGTCGACGGCGTCGGCGACGTCGAAGAGGCGGTAGATGCGGACGGTGCCTTCCTCCACTCGGTAGGGCCGGCTGCTCATCGAGGGAGAGACTACCGCGGAGGGCGGGAGGTCGGGCGGCTCGGAAAGGGGCGCCCGGCCTCACCCGCCCCGGGCGCGGGAGGGGCTCAGGCGCCCACCAGGCGGAGCGGCAGGTGCGCCCGCTGGTGCGGGAACTGGATGAGGTACTCGCCGGAGAAGCAGGCGTCGCAGTAGCGGGTCCGCTCCTCGCCCAGGGCCTGGTAGAGCCCGTCGAGCGACAGGTAACCGAGCGAGTCGGCGGTGATGTAGCGGGCGATCTCCTCGACCGAGTGGGAGCTGGCGATGAGCTCCTGCCGCGTCGGGGTGTCGATGCCGTAGTAGCAGGGCCAGGCGGTGGGCGGCGAGCTGATGCGCATGTGGATCTCGCTCGCTCCCGCCGAGCGCAGCATCTTCACGATCTTCCGGCTGGTGGTGCCGCGCACCACCGAGTCGTCGACCACCACGATGCGTTTGCCCTTCAGCATGTCCTTCACCGCGTTCAGCTTCAGCTTCACGCCGAAGTGGCGGATGGACTGGGCGGGCTCGATGAAGGTGCGCCCGACGTAGTGGGAGCGCACGAGCCCCATGGCGAAGGGGATGCCGCCCTCCGTCGAGTAGCCGATGGCGGCGGGCACGCCCGAGTCCGGGACCGGGACGACCAGGTCGGCCTGGGCGGGCTGCTCCTTCGCCAGCCGCGCGCCGAAGGCGGCGCGCACCGCGTAGACGGACTTGCCGAAGAGCACCGAGTCCGGCCGGGCGAAGTAGATGTGCTCGAAGACGCAGCGACCGGAGCGGGCGGGCGGGCGCTGGTCGGGGAAGAGCCGCTCGGTGCGGAACCCCGACTCGTCGACGACGATGAGCTCCCCGGGCTCGACCTCCCGCAGGTACTCGGCCTCGATGAGATCGAGGGCGGTGGTCTCGCTCGCGAGCACGTAGCTGCCCTTGAGCCGCCCGAGCACGAGCGGCCGGAAACCGAGCGGGTCCCTCAGGCCGACGAGCGCCTTCTCGGTGAGCATGACCAGGCTGTAGGCCCCCGCCACCTTGGCGAGCGCCTGGCGCAGGGCGGCGACGAGGTGCTCGCGCGTCCCGGGCCGGAACTCGGTCCGGGCCCGCGCCATCAGGTGGACCACCACCTCGGTGTCGCTCGTCGTCTGGAAGATGGAGCCGGCGGCCTCCAGGTCCGAGCGCAGCTGCTCGGCGTTCACCAGGTTGCCGTTGTGCGCCACCGCCAGCGCCCCGCCCGAGTACTGGACCGCGATGGGCTGCGCGTTCTTCAGATGGGAGTCGCCGGCGGTGGAGTAGCGCACGTGACCGATGGCCGCTCCGCCCTTCAGCCGCTCCAGGACGTCGGCAGTGAAGATGTCGGCGACGAGCCCCATGCCGCGGTGCACGTGCAGGGTCTTGCCGTCGCTCGAGACGATGCCCGCCGACTCCTGCCCGCGGTGCTGGAGCGCGTGCAGGCCGAGGTAGGTGAAGTTGGCGGCGTCGAGCTCGGTGCCGGGCGCCCAGATCCCGAAGACTCCGCACTCCTCGGCGAGCTTGTCCCAGGCGGCTTCGTAACCCATGCGGGGCGCAGTATAACGACACGGTGGCGAAAAAGCTCACGGCCTGGGGTGGCTCGCTCGCGGTTCTCGCCCTCGTCGTCGCGGCGGTGACGCCGCTCCACGGCGCCCGGCGGCGCTCGCCGCCGCGCCTCGTGTCGGCGGCCCGCGCGGAGGGCCCGCTCTCGGCGGGCGCCGCCGCCGTTCCCCTGGAGGTGGCCCCGGGGACGACGCTCGCGGGGTTCCCGCGGCTCCAGTGGGCGAGCCTCGGGGTGAGGGACGCGCCCATGGCCCGCGCGGTGGTCCTCGCCGAGCCCGGCTTCACCTCCGCCCTGGTATCCGCCGACATCCTCCTCGTCCCCCCGGCGCTCCGGCGCGCGGTGGAGGCGCGGCTCGCCGACCTCCACCTGCAGGCGCTCGTCCTCACCGCGACGCACACCCACTCGGGCCCGGGCGGCTACTGGCAGGACACGCTCGGCGAGCTCTTCGGCACCGGCCCCTACGACGCGGGCGCGCTCGAGTCATTGGCCGGGCGCGTGGAGGAGGCGGTCCGCCGCGCCGCGGCGGCGCGGGTGCCGGCCCGGCTCCAGGCGGCCCGGGCGACGCTCGCCGGCCTCTCCTACAACCGGGACGGGGGCGAGGTGGACGGGAGACTGCTCGTCGTGCGGGCGACGCGGGGCGACGGTGCGGTGGTGGCCGAGGTGGTGGTCTTCCCCGCCCACGCCACCATCGTCGACCGCAAGAGCCGCCTCATCTCGGCGGACTGGCCGGGAGCGCTCGCGCGGCAGCTCCCCGGGGTCACCGTCGTCCTGCAGGGAGCGGTGGGCGACCAGACCTGGCGCCTCGAACCCGGGGCGGAGGAGGCGCCCGAGGGCTACGCGCGCCTTCTCGCGGAGGCGGTGCGCGGGCTCCGCTTCGGGGAGGGAGACGAGAGGCCACCGCTCGGCGAGGCAACCGCCGAGGTCGCGTTGCCGGCGCCCTCCTTCGCCGCGGTTCCCCGCCTCTTCGACCGGCTCCTCTCGAACCTCCTCTGGAGCTTCATGCCGGAGCGCGCCACCGTCACGGCGCTCCGGCTCGGCCCCTCCCTGCTCCTCGCCGTGCCCGGCGAGCCGGTGGCCGAGGTGGGCCGCCGCTGGCGGGACGCCCTGGGCGAGGGATCGGAGGTGGTGTCGCTCGCCGGCGACTACCTGGGCTACGTCGAGACGCCCGAGCGCGTCCGCGCCCGCAGCGGAGAGGCGAAGCGGACCTACCTCGGCCCCGACCTCGCCTACGTGCTCGGCGACGGCCTCGTCGCCGCCGGGGAGGCGCTCCGGTAGCCCTCAGAAGCGGACGGCGGCACCCCCGGGAGCGGCCTCCACCCCCGAGGGCCCCGAGACGAGGAAGAGCGCCGCCGCCCCCGCCGAGAGCGCCACCGCAGCGCCCCCGGCGATCCAGGCGGCCTGGCGCGCCGACTGGTAGCTTGCCGCCGCGCTCGAGTAGGACGCCGGGTCCGCCCCCGGGGCGAGGTTCCCGCCCGGGAGGACCAGGGCGCGCGCCTCGCTCGCGTAGTGGGAGGCGGCGATCCCCTGCCACGCCGCCACCCCCGCACAGACGGCGGCGAGGGAGGCGGACAGCCAGGCGGCGGGGCGCATCCAGCGCGCCTGCGGCGCCTGGGCGCGGACGGCGAGCGGCTCGGGCGAGGCGGGCGGGCCCGGGCCGACCTCAGGGGATGCGAGCGGCGGCAGCGGCTCGGCGACCATCCCCTCGGCGGCGGCGAGCGCCGGGCTCGTGGGGGGCGGCGGCCCGGGTGGGCGGAGCTCCACCGATTCGTCGCGGGACAGATCCACCCACAGGCTTACCTCGCCGAGGCCGTCGGCAACGGTGACCCGGTAGCGCCCCGCCGGAAGCCGGGCCTCGGCGGGCGTGGCGCCGACGTGCTTCAGCCCCACCGCGACGAGCGCGCCCTGGCGCGGCGAGGTCACGGCGAGCCGGAGCCGGGGCCTCACCTCGAGGCGGGCGCGGGCCCGCTCGAACTCGCGGCGGAAGGAGGGCGAGTACGACTCCGGGTCGGGGAGCGCCGCGGGCTCCAGGGCGAGGAGCGCCTCCATCGCCTCCCGCGAGAGCTCGACCCGCCCCACGGTGGCCTCGGCGTGGGCGAGCCGCAACAGGGCGCGCGACCACTGCGCCTCGGCCTCGTCGCCGGGCGGGAGTTCCTCGAGGTCGCGCACGATCCCCCGCAGGAGCGCGATCGAGCCCTCGTAGTCGCCGGCCTGGTAGGCGGCGAGCGCGCCCCCGAAGGCGAGGTCGAGCTCGGCGAGCCCGCGAGGGGGATCGGCGGCGGCGCGCGCGGCGCTGCCCAGGACGAGCAGGGAGGCGATGAGGAGGGCTGGGATCGGCACGCCGGGCGCCTCGGCTCTCTTCCTCGCCGGTGCAAGGGGCGTGGCCTCCGCCGGGGCGGGATCGGCGCCGTGGAAGAGGGATCGGGAGGTCTGCGGCGCGGAGCGAGGGACCGCAGGGCGGACCCTCGCCCTGCAGGAAGCGCCTAGATTGACGCCCACGAGGATGCGGAACGGCACTGGCACGAGATCCCCCTCGTACTCCCATAAGGTATTATATATAAAGAACTACATCTGAGGGGGCAGTAATGAATCGAGCGGGGCTCTCCCGCGCCTGGCTCGCCGCCGTGGTCTTCGCCGCGGCCTGCGGGGCTCTTCCCACGCCGAGGAGCTGCTCGGCCGCTTCCGACTGCCCCCCGGGCGCGCTGTGCCAGGGAGGCACGTGCGTCGCGGACCGTCCGCCCGCTGCGGAGATCGCGCTCCCCGGGACGCTCGTCTCGAACCTCCCGCTCGTGTTCGACGGCGGAGGGAGCTCCGATCCGGACGCCGGCGACCGGGTCGCGAGCTGGCAGTGGACGGTGAAAGCGGTCACTGCCGCCTGCGACCCCGACCCCGGATCGGCGACTGGCCAGAAGCTCACCGTGGTCTTCCCCTGCGCGGGCGACTTCGACGTCTCGCTCGTCGTCCTCGACTCGGCGGGCGCGGCGAGCGCTCCCGCCGCGCAGCGGGTCACCGTGGCCCTCTCCACCGATCCGCCCGCGGTCGCCGCCGGGAGCGATCGGACGCTCGACCACCGCTGCTCCGGCACCCCGGTCCAGTGCACGCCCTGGGACGGCAGCGCGGCCTCGGTCGCCCTCACCGCCCAGGCGAGCGGGCCCGAGGGCGTCACCTTCTCCTACCACTGGACCGCGGCGCTCCCGCCCGAGCTCGCCGCCAAGCCCGCGCCGAGCGTGTCCTTCTCGCCCGGGCCGGACGTGGCGAGCCCTTCGGTGCTCATCGAGACCGCCGGCACCGCCATTGCCGGCCGCTACACCTTCACCGTCGAGGCGACCGACTCCCGCGGCATGGTGGCGGTGGGGCGCCAGGGCGTCACCGTGGGGAACCGGCCCCCGGTGGTGTCGGGGGGCGGGACCCTCGAGATCCCCCACGTCTACCAGGCGGCCTCGAACACCTTCACCGCCACCGGCACCACCCCCTCGCTCGCCGTCGTCGACCCGGACGGCGACCCCATCTCCTCGCTCGGCTTCGCCTTCAGCCACGCCGGCGACGGCAGCGCGGTCTTCGCGGGACAGGACCAAGGCGACCACGCCACCGTCACGGTGACCGTCCCCTTCACCACCTCCTCGTCGGCGGCCCTCCTCATCGGCCCGACCGTCGTCCGGCGCGCCGACCTCACCGTGGTGGACGCGAACGGCGCGAGCGCCACCGGGGGCTTCGCCATCGTGGTCGGCAACAGCCCGCCCCGCCTGGTCACGCCGGTGGCGGCGGCGAGCGTCCACCACTCCTTCGACGCCGCCGGCTCCCGCTATCTCGCCTCGGCGCCCCTCTCCACCTGGGTGGACGACGACGGCGATCCCTTGACGCCCTCCGCCTCCGGCGACCCACTGTGCTCGGCGGCCACGTCGCAGCAAGGCACCGCCTGGGTGACCTGCGCCCTCCCCTACGCGGGCGCGCCCGCGGTGGGGAGCTTCGCCGGCCTGCACACCGTCACCGTGGTGATGGCCGATCCCTTCAGCGCCGGGACGCCGCAGGCGACGGCCATCACCGTCCTGAACCGCGCCCCCAGGCTCCTCGCCACCCAGGCGAACCTTCCCGCCGCCTGCACCTCGACCCCGAAGTGCTGCGAGTCGGACGGCGGGACCTGCACCCAGCGCGACGTGACCTTCGGCGCGGGCTCGGCCACCGTGTCGCTCGTCGCCGACGACGACGGGGACCCGGTGGCGCTCCTGCTCGACGCGAGCGGCTGCCTCTCCGCCTCCGCAGGCGAGGGGCCCTGCCCCGCCTCGGGCTGCCCGGTGGCGCTCTCGCTCTGCTCCGTCCCCTCCCAGTGCCTGACCGTCTTCCCCTCCGCGTCGATGGCGGTCACGGCGAGCGACGGGCTCGACTCCGTCCAGGGGACGGTGCAGGTGAACTCGGTCTGCCAGTAGTCCGGCCGCTACCTCGTCACCACGGCCGGCACCCCCCTCGGCGCCGCCGCCCCGGGCGAGGTGAAGAGCGCCTGCATTTCGCTCGGCAGGTCGAGCCAGGGGGCGGCCGGGTCCTTCCAACGGTGCTCGCGGATGGCGGTCTCGGTGTCGACCGGAGCGTAGGTGTTCCAGAAGAGGAGGCGGCGGCCGGTGTCGCCGGCGCGAAGGCGCTCGCGGGCGCGGTCGAGGAAGTGGCGCATGGCCTTGGCGGTGAAGGTGGGGTCGAGCTCGACGCCCTGGGTCTCGCGCACGAAGCGCGTCACGCCCTCGACCTTCGCGTCGATCCGGCCGTAGCCGGGCGCGAGGTAGCCGTGCTCGTAGGCGAGTGCCCAGTGGCTGCCCATGAAGTCGCAGTCGGGGACCCGCGCCCGGTCCGCCGGGTCGAGGGCGTCGCGGATGGCCCGGAAGGCCTCTCGCGCCTCCCAGCGCAGGAGCGTCTCGCTCTGCAGCCACTCCTCCGTCACCCCCACCGCCCGGATGCGCACGCGCTCCCAGCGGCCGGAGAGGCAGGTGCCGGCGAGAAGGCCAGCGGCCGTGCCGCCGGTCGAGGCCGCCACCACGATCTCGTCGGGGAGCCCGTCGTCTCCGGTCTGCTCCAGGAGCTCGAAGAAGGCGTTCGCGTACCCGATCGCCCCCACGTCCGAGGTCCCGCTCGGCGGGATGTAGTAGAAGTCCTCGGGGAAGAGCAGCGACTGCAGCTTCGACCAGCCGACGTCGAGCGCCCAGCCGACCAGGGTGGAGTGGAAGCGCATCTCGGCGCCGGCCGCGTACATGGCGAGGAGCTTGCGCCGGATCCCCTCGGTGACCGGCTGCGGCCCGAGCACCACGGTGGCGGGGAGCCCGAGCTTGCGCGCCGCCGCCGCGGTGGCGAGGCCGTGGTTCGTGCCCAGGCGGCCGGAGGTCACCACCTCGCGCACCCCGCGCCGGCGCGCCTCGCCGAGGAGGTACTCGAGCTTGCGCGCCTTGTTCCCTCCCACGAGCCCGCTCGCGACGTCGTCGTGCTTGATCCACAGCCAGGGGGTGGCGGACGGGGTCGCACCCTCCTCGGCCCGCACTCGCGCCTCGAGCGCGGCGAGCGACTCGAGCGGGGACGGCTTCGCCACCAGGTCCACCCGCGGGACCCGCGCGAAGGAGGGGAACGCCCTCACGATGGGCAGGGGCTCGGCCGCCGCCTCCGCGGCCGAGACGCGGGGCGCGGGCAGGAGGCAGAAAAGCGCGAGGGCGAGGCTCGCCGCCCGCGGCAAGGGAGCGAAGGGGAAGAGCCGGCTCCCGGTCGTGCGCACGACGCCCCTCCCGGCCGCCTAGCTCAGGCTCGCGTCGGCCTCGGGCGCGAGCGCCGGGGGCGCGGGGCCGAGCCTGCGGTCGAGCGCCCGCCCGGCGAGGCGAGCGAGCGCCACCGCGGTGCCGACGGTGGCGAAGAGCCCGACCCACCACAGGGCCTGTCCCAGCGCGCCCGAAACCCGGGGGCGCGCGCTCTCGAGGTCGCTCACCCGGGTGAGGAGCGAGCCCAGCCAGGTATAGGTGGCGGTGAGCGGGACGAGCCCGAGGAAGGAGGCGAGGGCGTAGTCGCGGACCCGGACGCGCGTGGCCCCGAGCCCGTAGTTGACGAGCTCGTTCGGGAAGAGCGGCGACAGGCGGAGGAGGAGGACGATCCAGAGCCCGTTCTCGGCGATGGCCGCGTCCACGGCGGCGAGCCGCGGGTCGCGGGCGATGCGCCTCGCGATCGGGCCCCGGAAGAGGCTGCGGCCGACGAGGAAGGCGAGCGTCGCGGCCGCGAAGGTGAGGGGAGCGGCGACGGCGAAGCCGAGCGCGGGCCCGTAGACGAGCCCCGCCCCCACGCGAAGGGGCCAACCCGGGATGAGGAGGAGCGCGCACAGGAAGTACGCGACGGCGAAGGCGAGGACTCCCACCATGCCCGCGTCCCTCGTCCACCCGACGAAGGCGGTGAGCCACGCCCCCGCGGGAAAGGCGAGGACGCCGAGGCCGAGAACGGCGAAGAGACCGAAAGCAATGACCTTCCGGTGGCGCATGAAGTGGGAAGGCTCGCACAATGTGCGGAGGAAGTCCCCGTGACTTTTCCGTTTCCACCCATAAGCTTTTTATAACACTAACCATTTCAGTGAATTGCACCGGCGCGATATCGGGTGTCGGTTGACCCTGGTGGGTCATTTCCGCGAAGCAAAGGTTCACCGATCGCAGCCCCCTTCCGGAACGTCCGCTTACGGCGACGCCCCGTGAAGCCGCACTGCGCGGAAAGGCGGCCTCCCGGAGGGTCCGGGGGCGGCGCCGGCTAAGGCGAGCCTTGGCGCCGCCGCTCGAGCGTCGCGTCGGCCGCCGCGGCCAGGTTCTCCGGGCCGAGCGCCTTGTCGAGGACGGCGTCGGCCCCGGCCTTGTCGAGCCTCTTCTCGAGCGCCGGGTCGAGCGTGGCGGCGATGACGACGATGGCGAGCTCGGACTCTCCGCCCGCCCCCCGGATGGTGCGCACGAAGGTCTCGCCGTCCATCTGCGGCATCCGCACGTCGGTGACGAGCAAGTCGAGGGTGAGGAGCTCCTCGGCGACGAGCTGCAGGCCGGCGGCCCCGTCGCGGGCGGTGAGCACCTCGAACCCGCGCGAGCGCAGCGCGTCACCGAGCGCCTCGAGGATGAGGGCGTCGTCGTCGACGAGGAGCGCGCGGCGAGGGCGGGCGGAGATCCGGGCGATGACGCTTGCCAGCCGCTCCTGTCCCTCCTCGTCGAGCTCGAACCTCACCCCCATCCCCCGCGGGCCCCGCGACATCACCGTGGCCGGGGTGCGGAGCTCGACGCCGCCGGGGAGGCGCATCTCCAGCGTGATGCGCGAGCCCACCGCGGCCGGGGACTGGGTCCTCAGGTAGGCACCGCCCTGGGAGAGGTTCTCGACGTAGTCGGCGGCGAGCTCCGCGTCGCTGCCGTACTCGAGCCGCGCCGTGGGAGCACCGTCGGGCTGCACCTTCACCGGGGCGTTCACCGGGTAGCGGGGGGCGGTGCGCTGCTCGGTGGGCCCGCTGTCGGGGCGCGGGGCGTGCTTCTCGAGCACCCCCACGAGCCCGGTGGCCGCCGCGTCGACCTGGAGGGTGAAGCCGGCCGGGGCCCCGGAGCGGGCGGCCTCGCGGGGGCGGACCTCGATCACCCGCGCCTTGGCCTCGAAGGGGTGATCGACCCGCGGGACGCGGACCGAGAGGTCGAGGTCGTCTCCCACCGGCGGGGCGATGGCTCCGGGGACGAAGAGTCGGCGGGTGGCCGGGTCCCAGTGCACGCCGGCGAAGCACTTGCCGCCCGCGTCCATGGCGAGCGAGGGGCGCTGGCCGACCGGGCTGCGCCGGTCGCGGGGCGCCCCGGCGGCGGTGACCACCCGCGCCACCGCGTCGGCGAGGAGGTGCGGCGGAACCCCGCGCGTTCGGACGTCGCACTGGGCGAGGTGCCCCTCGAAGACCGAGCGCTCGCGCTCCTTCATCGTAGAGAGGTTGGAGGCGAGCCCGCCGGAGCGCGCGCACCAGAAGTGGAAGCGAGCCTCGTCCTCGCTCTTCCCCCCGCCCAGCCTGGCCACCACCACGAAGAAGCGCGAGGCGGTGCGGTAGCCCAGGTCGCACTCGACGAGCCGCCCCCCGAAGAGCTGCGGCAGCCACAGAGACAGGCGCTCGGCGGCGAGCAGGCGCTCCCCCCCGGCGCGATCGAACGCCGCCGCGAGCTCCGTGGCACCGGCCTCAGCCAAGTGGTCTCTCCTCCGACACGCGCTCCATGTCCCAGGAACGGTGCAGGGATTCTAGCCCCCCGACAGGGGCGAATCGAGAAATGGGGGACGGCGCACCTCGATCGTCTCCCCCACCGCCAGGACCCGCACCCGCCCCGGCGCGATGCCGCGGCGCGCCCGCTCCGCCTCGAGCCTCCTCGGAGGCTCGTCGAGCGGCTCGTCCGTCTGCTTGAAGGTCCCCCAGTGCATGGCGACCAGGGTCGAGGCGCCGAGGTCGAGAAAGGCGAGGAGCGCCTCCTCGGGATCGACGTGCACCGACCTCATGAACCAGCGCGGGTCGTAGGCCCCGATGGGCAGGAGCGCGGCGTCGATCCCCGGGAACCGCCTCCCGATCTCCCGGAACCCCGAGAAATAGGCGGTGTCGCCGGCGTGGTAGACGGTGGCCGACGAGCCCTCGATGACGAAGCCACCCCAGAGCGTCCGGTTGCGGTCGCCGGGCCCGCGCTGGCTGAAGTGCTGGGCGGGGACGAAGGTGATCCGCACCCCCCGGAAGGCAACGGCCTGCCACCAGCCGAGCGACACGCAGGGGAGGCCCTCCGCACGGACGAGCTCCTCGTTCCCCAGGCCGGCGAAGACCGTGGCCCCCACCGCCCGGAGGGTGGGCAGGTCCAGGTGGTCGTAGTGGTTGTGGGTGACGAGGGTGGCGTCGACGGGCGGCAGCTCCTCCGGGCGCAGGGCGGGCGGCACGTTCCTGCCCACGAGGCCGAGCGGGCCCATGCGGTCCTCGAGCACCGGGTCGAGGAGGAGGGAGACGCCGTCGAGCTGGACGAGGAAGCTCGAGTGTCCGAGCCAGGTGATGCGGGCCCCCTCTCCGGGCCCGGGCGGCCTGCGCAGCCTCTCCCGGTCGGCGGCCACCGCGGGAACCGGCGCCCGGTCGGGCGAGCTCCGCCTCCTCCCCGCGATCCAGTCGAAGACCTTCCATTTGAGCACGTCCCCGAACCCGTGCGGCTCCGTCGGGTCGAGGTTCAGAAAGCGCCCCTCCTCGTCCCTGGGTTGCCGGTAGGTCAGAGGGCTCGCTGCGAGGAGCATCAGGGCGGCCGCCATGGCTCGCCTCGTCATAACGAGAGGAGCTGCCGGGAAAGGTCGTAGAGCACGTCGCCCCGGTGCGACACCGGGAGGGGTGCGGCCGGCAGGCGCAGCCGCTCGACGAGACGGTTGTAGCCCATCGCCATGAGCGCGCGCAGGTTCACGGCGTCGTAGAGGTTGTACTCGGCGAGGAGCCGCAGCGCGCCCTCCTCGCCGTCGAGGTGGCGCCGCCATAGCAGGACCGCGTCCAGGCCGGAGAGGCCCGCGAGGTGGGGCGGCCGGCCGATGCCGGTCTCCTCTTCGAGGAGCTTCAGGCCCCCGCGGTGGCCGGCCCGGCTCCACACCTGGCGCAGGTCGACGTGGGCGGGCGGCGGCCGCCAGCCCGGGAAGGCGCGGCGCAGGACGGGCACGTCGAAGGAGGCGCCGTTGAAGGTGACGAGGAGCTTCCAGTCGGTGGTCGCCTCGGCGAACTCCCCGAGGTCGCGTCCGCGCAGGAAGATCCGCGGCCCCTTGCGGTCGAGCACCGCCACCGCGGTGACGAGGTCGCTCCCGTCGGTCTCGACGTCGAGGAAGCCGGCGGCGTCGGCGAAGGCGGGGTAGAGCCGGAAGCGCTCCCGGGCCGGCATCATGCCGGCGAGGGCGCCGGCGTCGCCCCGCTCGAGCGCCTGCCGCGCCCGCTCCACCGCCTCGAGCAGGCGCCGGTCGAGCCGCGGCGAGCCGCCGCCGCCGCGGGCGACCAAATCGTCCCAGGTGACGACGCCACCGGACCAGAGCAGCCGCTCGCGGTAGGGGCCGATGCCGCTCGTGAGCTGGAAGGTCGATCGGATCACTCGGGGCGAGCGTAACCGCGGGGTCTGCCAGTCGCCCTTCCCGAGTTCACTCGAGCTCCCAGGCGCTCACCCACCCGCCCGACTCCTGGGCGTGGCGGACGAACCCCTCGTAGAAGGGATGGCGCGAGACGGTGGCCGAGTCCCCGATCACCACGAGCTTCTTCCGGGCGCGGGTGATGGCGACGTTCATGCGGCGGACGTCGGAAAGGAAGCCCACCTCGCCTCCCTCGTTCGAGCGGACGAGCGAGACCACCACCGCGTCCTTCTCGCGCCCCTGGAAGCCGTCGACGGTGTCGACCTCGAGCCCCTCCTCCACGCGGACGGCGAGGAGCTGCCTCAGCCTCTGGACCTGGGCGTCGTAGGGAGAGATCACCGCCAGCTCGCCGGGCGGGACGCCGAGCGCCAGGATCTCCTCCACCGCGCGGACGGCGATCGCCGCCTCGCCGGGGTTGTGTCGCGAGTCGGAGTCCGCAGGCGTCTCCTCCTCGAACCCGCGCCCGGCGGTGTCGACGAAGACCAGCGGCCGGAGGTCGACGGCGCGCTGGGCGACGGCGGGGTGCGCCCGCAGCCGGCCCCCGTAGAGCGCCTGCGAGGGGTAACGCATGATCGCCTGGTTCATGCGGTGCTGCTCGGCGAGGGTGACCGCCGCGGCCGGGCCGTGGAGCTCCGCCAGCCGCTCGAACAGGGAGACGGCGAGGCCGCCCGCCTGGGCCGCCGGGGAGAGGACCGTGGGGGGGAGCTGCAGGGGGTCGCCGGCGAGGACCGCCCGGCCCGCCCGCAGGAGCGCCAGGTAGACCGCCGGCTCCACCGCCTGGGTGGCCTCGTCCACCACCGCGACCGGGAAGCGGCGGCCGGCCAGGGCGGGCGCGTCGAGCCCGGTGAGCGTCGAGACCACCACCGGGGCCCGGCTGAGGACGTCGGACTCGGCCCGGTCCTCAAGCACCCGCGCCTCGGCGAGAAGCTCGCGCGCCCGCCGCTCCCGGTCGCGCGCATCACTGAAGCGCCCAGGCCCGCGCCGCTCCCGCCGCTTGCGCGCCTCGCGGCGCAGGGCGATGGCCTCCTCCACCAGGCCGCGGGCGATCCCCGCCGACTCGTGTTCCCCCACCCGCACCTCGAGCGTGTGGTCGAGGAGCGCCGGCATCACCCGGGCCGGGTGCCCGAGCCGCACCCCGTCCACCCCGGCGGCGACGAGCCGCTCGAGCAGGTTGTCGGCGCCCAGGTTCGAGGGGGCGGCCGCGAGCACCTGCTCCCCGCGCGCGGCGGCCCGGCGGATGACCTCGACGAGCACGGTGGTCTTCCCGGTGCCGGGGGGACCGTGCACGAGAGCCAGGTCCTCGGCCCGGTCGGCGAGGTCGAGGGCCGCTCGCTGCTCCGGATTGAGCGTCGCCTCCAGCTCCGGGCCTCGCGGGTGAGAGAGGAATCCCGGCGCTCCGCCGGCGAGCACCCGGTGCCAGCGGCGCCCATCCCTCTCCTCGCGCGTGCGGCGGATCCCGGCGGAGAGCCGCTCCCAGGTCACCGAGGAGGGCCGGAGCTCGATGGCCACGCGCCCGGAGGTGGCCCAGTCGGGAGGCGGTTCGTCGAACGCCACCGAGAGACGGCTTCGCGAGCGGCGCGCCACCACGCCCGCGGGGGCGTCGTCGCGCCGCTCGCGGCGCAGCGTCACCTCGACGAGGCTGCCGACGCCGATCCGGCTGCCGCCCGGCGGCCTCGCCCCTGGGAGGGCGTAGGTGACGAGCGACCTCCCGGCGAGGGCCGCCTCGTCGACCGCCTCGGCGTCGGCCACGGCGATGCCGCGCCCCTCCCGCTCGGCGAGGGTGAGGCTCCGGGCCGCCTCCACCAGCCGAGCCTTTTCCTCCTCCCGCTCCGCCTCGACGAGGAGCGCGAGGCGGGCGAGGTGCCTCTCGAGGTCGCCCTGCCGGTCCACCCCGCCACCTCTACCGGATCCGTCCGGTTCCCGCTCGCCCGACCGCCCCTCGACCGCTCACCCCCAGAGCTGGTAGCGCCCGCCGGCGAGGACGGCCGCGGCGATCCCGGCGTTCGCCGCCGCGTGCGCGAGGATGGCGTCGGAGAGCCGACCGCGGTAGAGGCGAGCCGCGGCGAAGGCGAGGCCGGCGAGCGTTCCGAGGATCCACTGCTGGTGGACGGCGCCGAAGGCGAGGGAGGAGAGGAGCACCGCCGGCCAGGTCCAGCTGCGCGGCGAGACGCTTCCCAGGTCCGGGGAGACGAGCCAGGGGAGGAGGAACCCGCGGAAGGCGAGCTCCTCCGCCACCGGGATGACGAGGACGGAGCCGAGGACCCTCACCGCGATCCAGGAGGCGCGCCCGAGCGGATCGAGCCCGGCCAGCGCGGCGGCGAGGCCTTCGCCGCCTCCCCGGGTGAAGGGGATCCAGAAGGCGCAGACGGCTGCGGCGAGGGCGATGGGCACCGCGGAGAAGGAGAAGGAGGGCCGGGGCAGGGACTTCCGCACGAGCGCCAGCGCCGCGAGAGCCGCCGCGATGCGGGCTCCGTAGAGGGGATCGAGCGGCCCCGGGGCGAAGACGCTCGTGACGAGCGCGGCCGCGAGCGCCGCGAGGAGAGGGGTGAGGTAGGCGACGGCCGCCGGCGGAACGCCCTCGTCGCCGGCCGACTCCTCGCGCGCCTTCAACCACGGGGTGCGCTCGGCGACACCGACGCTCCCGAGGGCGATGCCGACGAAGAGGATCCACCCCAGCTTCGAGTGGAGGCTGCTCCAGGCGAGCTCGTCGAGGCCCGCTGCCCCCACCAGGACGAGGACGGTGATGCGCACGACATTGGCGAGGACGGCGGCGAGGGCCCCGAGGGGCAGGAGCAAGAGCGCCCTCGGAAAGCGCAGCCGCCTGCGGGCGAGGGAGATCCAGACCGCCTCGAAGAGGACCACGAGGCCGATCCCGTCGGCGCCCGAGCAGACCGGCGCCACCAGGACGGAGAAGTCGCCGGCCCCGATGAGATCGCGCGCGGGATCGAAGGTCACATCCGAGGTGAAGCGGTGCAGCAGCCAGGCGACGGCCTGGAGCGTGCCGCCGGAGAGCCCGCCCCACAGGCTCTCGGCGGCGGCGGCCGAGCGCCAGGCGAGGAGGCCGAGCGCGATCGCGACCAGGGGAATTCGCCAGAGGGCAAAGAGGCGGCCCAGGACGAGCGAGAGGGGTGCCGCGCTCGAGAAGGCGAGGAGGACCGTCGCCAGGACGCACCCGAGCCAGAGCAGGAGCGGCCCGGGACGCAGCTCGCCGGCTCCGCCGCGGAGGAGCCGGAAGGCGAGGACCGCGGTGAGGGCGAAGGCGGCGAGGTGGAGGGCGAGGGGCCGGAGCGGCCGCCACGCGGGAAGCGGAGCCGGGCCGGCCACCGCCACGGGGGCCCGGCGCGCGAGCAGCCACCCGGCAGCGCCGGCGCCGAGGAGCACCGGCACGAGCAGCCGGACGGCCGCCACGATCCCCATCGCCGGCCCGCTCGTCGGGAAATCGACGAGGATGGAGAGGAAGAGGTACTCGGCGACCAGGAACGCGGCGGGCAGCGCCCAGCGCAACGCGAGCGGGAAGCCTGCCCCGCCGGGACCGCCCCGGCCCGCGTCCGACGAGAGCAGGCGGGCGCCCGTCAGCTGCGGCGCCGCCGCGCCAGGAGGATGCCCCCTCCGGCGACGAGGGCGCCGATCAAGCCCACCGCCGCAGGATCGAACTCCGGGATCCCGCGCTCTTTCTTCTCGCCCTTGTCTGAGCCGTAGCCGTGACCGTGGGCCAGCGCCTGGCACGGGACCAACGCCACCAGTGCCAGCGCCAGAATCAACCGCAGTCCCCACGCCCCGGCCCGCCCGTTCGCGATTGTCATGGGTGAACCTTGTGCCTCCGATCCCGGCCCTGCAATTGCCATGAAATGGGCACAGCGGATCTAGAATTTCGCTCGTCTTTCTCGTGGATTGCGGGTGCGATGCCTCCCGAATTTCCCCACACCCGCGCGCAGCTTGGATCGCGCTCTCCAAATCCTCGCGCGGCGAGGGCGGAGCCCGCACGGGATGGGGCGGCGCAGTCACTCAGAGTGCCCTGGGGGGTCCGGGACGCCCTTCCCGCTGCTCGCGGGAGCAGCCGCGGAGGGGCCCGCGGGGCCGTCGATGCTAGATTGCGGCGATGCGTTCCGCACGCTCGGTGGCGCTCGCCCTCGCGGTCGCGGGCGCACCCGTGGCACGAGGCAGCGAGCCCCCCATCCCGCTCCAGTACAACCTGGCCCTCGACGCCTCCTTCACCGCGGCCATGGGGCTCTCCATCGTGCTGCTCGCGGTCTACCAGCCGGCGCTCCTCCCCGAGAGCTGTCGCTGGTGCACGCCCCCGGCCCTCGACGCCGCCGCCCGCGACGCGCTCGTGTGGAAGGAGCACGCCCGCACCGCCGACACCCTCTCGACGGTGCTCGACGCCGCCCTGCCGGCCTCCGCGGCCGGCTACCTCCTCCTCTCGGCGGGGAGCCGCGGGGACGTGAACGCGGGGCTCGTCGACTCGCTGCTCGTGACCGAGGCGGTGGCAGGGGCCCTGCTCGTGAACCAGGTGGTGAAGCTCCTCGTCGGCCGCGAGCGTCCCTACGCCCACTTCGGGAACGACGTCGGCTACTCGGAGAGCGAGAGGGACCTCTCCTTCTACGGGGGGCACGTCTCGTTCGCCTTCTCGGTGGTCGCCGCGACCGTCACGGTGGCCTCCATGCGAGGCTACTCGGGAGTGGGGATCGCCGCCGGGGTGGGATTCCCCCTCGCGGCGGCGGTGGGCTACCTCCGCATCGCCGCCGACCAGCACTACCTCACCGACATCCTGGTGGGCTCGGCCGTCGGCGGCCTGCTGGGGTGGGCCATCCCGCGAGTGTTCCACCCCCCGGTGAGCGGCTCCACCTCCTCGCCCGCCGCGGCGGCACGCCTCGTCGCGCCCGTCGGCTTCTCCGGGTCCTTCTAGGCCGTCGCGCGGGCGGCGTATCCTGGCGCGCGTGGAGCACCGGGTGCCCATCGACGGGATCCTCGACCTGCACGCCTTCCGCCCGGAAGAGGTGGGCGAGGCGGTCCGTGCCTACCTCGACGCCTGCGCGGAGGAGGGGGTCCTCTCGGTGCGCGTCATTCACGGAAAGGGAATCGGGGCGCTGCGGCGGACGGTGGAGGCGGAGCTCCGGCGCCATCGCCTCGTCGAGTCCTTTCACCTCGCCGACGAGACCGCCGGCGGGTTCGGGGCCACGCTGGTGCAGCTGCGCCGCGGCGGAGACGGCTAGGGAAGGATCTTCCGGAGCACCGGCACCTGCAGCCCGAGCACCATGCCGTAGACGGCGTGCAGGAGGGGCACGGGCAGGGGGAGCCCCGCCGAGTAGAGGATGGGATCCGCCACCCGCACGAAGCCGTACCAGGCGGGCGCGAAGAGCGCGGCCCCGTAGACCGCGCCGGCGAGGCAGGCGCGGACCGACGTGGCGGTCTCCGGCAGGATGCTCACGAAGACGAGCCCGCACAGCACCGCCATGAGGAGGACGAGGAGCGCCCCCACGAGCGCGGGCGCGGCCCCGTTGCCGGTGTCGAGCGCGGACGCCCCCATCACGCTCGCCGCGACGAGCCGGAGCGGGAAGAGGAAGCCCTGCTCGCCGGGGCTCGCGATCATCGCCGGCAGCCACATGGCGATCGCGCCGGTGAGCCCGGCGATGGCGCCCGCCGCCACCTCGTGGTCGGCCGGCTCCCGCACCGGAATCGCTTCGCGCGGCACCTGTGCGTCGGTCATCGCTCCCCCTTTGGATGGATGGTGCCATCGCCCGGGGAGGGCGTCGAGGGGGAGGACTACGGGCTCGATTTCGCGGGCTTCTTCGCCGCCTTCACCGGGGCCGGGGGCGAACCGCTCGCCTTCAGCGCCTCCGCCACCGCGGCGAAGTCGCCCGCCACCGCGACTCCCCAGCCGTCGACGTGGAAGACGTCGCGGAGAATGCGCCGGCCCCCCTCGGTCTGCGACATGTCGGCGAGCACCTGCAGGGCGTTTTCAGTCACCTGCTCGTCGAACCCGGGGCGCGCCGCGACGACGTCGTTGGGAATGGGGGCGGAGAGGGCCACCACCCGGAAGTCGCCCACCGGCGGGCTGTCCCCGCAGCCGTCGGCGAGGGGGCTCTCCCCCGCGGGCCGCTCGTCGCTGAAGGTGGCACCGGCGTCCGCCTTCTTGGCGCGCACCGCCTCGCAGGCGCGCGGATGGTCCCCGGCGAACGATTGGCCGCGGAAGAAGGTGTCGGGGTTCAAGCCCTGGGAGACGAGGAGCGCCCGCGCGAAGAGGTACCCGGAGGCGGAGCTCCTCGACACCCAGGCGATGCTCTTGCCCCTCAGGTCGGTGAGCGACTGGAAGGGCGAGTCGGCGCGCACGAAGACGGCGGCGCGGTAGAAGAGCTTTCCGTGGCGCAGCGCCTTCGCGACCGCCTGCACCTCGCGGTTCTTCTTCTGGGCGGCGACGAAGGCGAGGGGCTCCACCCAGGCGAGGTCCACCTCGCCGGAGGAGAGCGCCCGGGTGAGGTCCTCGTAGCTCGGCAGGATGACCACCTTCACCGGGCGCTTCATCGCGTCGGTGAGGTAGGGCTCGAGGAGCGCCTTCGCCTCCGCCGCCCGCTTCGGGCCGTTCGGCTGGCTCACCCCGAAGGTGATGGGGGCATTCGGGGCGAGCGGGAGCATGGAGCTCGCCGGGGCGCCGCCGGCGCGGGCGCGCGGCGCGAGCACCAAGAGGAGCGCCGCCGCGGCCACCCATGGCTTCGTTCTCATGCCTTCGGATCCTCGGCGCTCCGGGCCGCCGAGTAAAGGAGCCGGCCGAGCGCCCCGATATCGTCGACGCTCCCCTGGGCGAGATCGGGAGCGCCTCCGCCTTTCCCCCCGCCTTCCTCGGCGACCCGGCGCAGCACCTCGCCGAGGTGCGGCCCGGGCCCGCGGGGCCGGGCGAAGCACAGGTGCGCGCGCCCGCCCTCCACCGCCCCGAGGAACGCGGTGCGGCCGCGGGCGGCGAGCGCCTGGGCGAGCGCCCGCAGGCCGGAGGGCGAACCGAGGGGCGGGGAGAGCTCCGCCATCACCGGCGCCGGAGGCGGGGCGGCGGCGGCGAGCCGGTCGGCCTCGGCCGCCCCGAGCGCCGAGACCAGGCGCTCCGCCTCCTTCCTCCGCGACGCGGCCTCCTCGGCGAGCCGCTCCACCGCCGCCCCGAGCTCCGGCGGAGCGCAGCGGAGCGGGCGGCAGGACGAGGCAAGGACGTCGCGGGCGGAGCTTAGGAGGCGGAGGACCCGCGCGCCGCAGGCGAACTCGACGCGCGCTCCCGTCCCCCACTTTTCCACCCCGAGCACCGCGATCGCCCCGACCTCGCCGGTCCGGCGCGGGTGCGTCCCGCCGCAGGGGGAGGCGTCGAGGATCTCCGGCTCGCCGCCGGTGCGGTCGTCCGCCACCACCACCACCCGCGCGCCCTTGAGCGCCTCCTTGCGCAGGGGAAGGCGGGCGAGCTCGCCGGCATCGCGATCCCGCGCGGTCACGGCGAGGTCGCGCCAGACGAGCTCGTTCGCGGCGGCCTCGGCCGCGCGCAGCCGGTCGGCCCCGAGCTCGCCCGCCGGCCGGTCGAGGTCGATGGTGCAGGTGGTGGCGCCGAGGTGGAAGGAGACCGTCGTCGCCCCCCACAGCCTCTCGAAGGACGCCGAGAGGAGGTGCTGGCCGTGGTGCTGCTGCATGTGGTCGAAGCGGCGCCGCCAGTCGACGACGCCCTCGACCTGCCCGGCGGGGACGGCCCCGTGGAGGAGGTGGAGGACGACGCCGTCCTCGCTGACCACGTCGACCACCGACGCGCCCCCTAGCGTCCCGCGATCGGCGGGCTGGCCGCCGCCCTCGGGGTAGAAGGCCGACCGATCGAGGACGGCGGCGGGGCGACCTCCCCGATCGCGCACCTCGATCACGTTCGCCTGGAAGCGGGTGAGGTAGGGATCGACGAGGTCGAGGCGCTCCGTCACCCCGGGGAGTCTAGCGTCGAAGTGCCCGTCGAATATGGCGTTTTCGTGATGAAGCTCGCTCCCGCTTGCAGCCCGGGGGAAAAACGGTATTGTCCGCGCGCCCTTAGCCTCACCGTCCCCCGGGAGTCGCGCGTGTCCTTCCTGCAGAGGATGATGCCGAAGACAGACACGTTCTTCGACTACTTCGAGAAGCAGACCGCCCTCACGGTCGAGGGGGTGAGGCTCCTCAAGGAGCTCCTCGAGGACTTCACCGACGTCGAGCGCAAGGTGCGGGAGATAAAGGACGTCGAGCACCTCGCCGACGACGTCACCCACCGGGCCTTCTCGCTCCTCTACACGCAGTTCATCACGCCCTTCGACCGCGCCGACATCCACCGGCTGCTCACCCGCCTCGACGACGTGCTCGATCTGGCCGACGCGGCCGCGGAGAGGCTGGCGCTCTACGAGGTGGGCGCCGTGGTCCCGGAGGCCCGCCAGCTCGCCGGGGTCCTCCTCGCCCAGGCGCGCAAGATGCAGGACGCGGTGCGCGGGCTGCGCAACGTGAAGGAGCAGAAGGAGATCCTGGAGGCCTGCCTGGAGATCAACTCGCTCGAGAACCAGGCCGACACCATCCTGCGGCGGGCGCTCGCCGAGCTGTTCCGCAGCGCTCCCGATCCCCTGCTCGTCATCAAGTGGAAGGAGATCCTCGACCTCCTCGAGACCGCCACCGACCGTGCCGAGGACGTCGCCAACGTGATCGAGGGCGTGGTCCTCGAGAACACCTGAGAAGCGGGCCGCCCAAGACCATGCTCCTCGCCGTCATCGGCCTCATCGTGGTGGCCCTGCTGTTCGACTTCATCAACGGCTTCCACGACGCCGCCAACGCCATCGCCACCATCGTCTCCACCCGCGTGCTCGCCCCGCTCCACGCGGTCGGCTGGGCGGCGTTCTTCAACTTCGTCGCCGCCGCCCCGGTCTTCTTCGGCGGCGAGCTCGCGGTCGCGAACACCATGGGCAAGGGGATCATCCGCTTCGAGCTGCTGAAGCAGCAGGGAGTGGAGATGGTCCTCGCGGTCGTCTTCGCCGCGCTCGTCGGGGCCATCGTCTGGAACCTCCTCACCTGGTGGTGGGGCCTGCCCTCCTCCTCCTCCCACGCGCTCGCCGGGGGAATGGTGGGCGCGGCGCTGCCGGCCCTGGGGGTCGACGCACTGGTGGTGTCGGGGATCCTGAAGATCTCCCTCTTCATCGTGCTCTCCCCGCTCATCGGCCTGGTGCTCGGGTCGGGGATGATGGTGGCCACCGCCTGGCTGGTGAGGCGCATGCGCCCCGCCCGCGTCGACGCCTGGTTCCGGAAGCTGCAGCTCGTCTCGTCCGGGATCTTCAGCTACAGCCACGGCTCGAACGACGCCCAGAAGGTGATGGGCATCATCTCGGTGATCCTCTACGGCACCGTCTGGGCCGACCGGCAGTTCCATGTGCCCTGGTGGGTCGTCGTCCTCACGCACACCTCCATCGCGCTCGGCACGTTCTTCGGCGGGTGGCGCATCGTGCGCACCATGGGTTACAGCCTCACCAAGCTCCAGCCCATCGGAGGCTTCTGCGCCGAGACGGGAGGCGGCGTCACCATCCTCGCCCTCTCTCACGCCGGCATCCCCGTCTCCACCACCCACACCATCACCGGCGCCATCGTCGGGGTGGGGGCGACGCGGGGCTTCCGCGCCGTGCGCTGGGGCGTGGCGGGGCGGATCATCTGGGCCTGGGTCTTCACCATCCCCATGTCGGCGCTCGTCGCGGCCTTCGTCTACAGCCTGACGCGCTTCGTCCTGGGACTCTTCCACTAGGCCCTTGTCCCGCCGTCGAGGGAGGCGGCGCAAGCAGCTGAACCCCAAGGAGAATTTAGGACGCCGCGGCGGGAGGCGAGTTCCGCGACCGCCGCAACCGCCCGGGATCCCGCGTGTTACAAGGATCAGATGGCCCGGGATCCCGACGCGGCGCTGATGCTCGCGTTCCAGGGCGGAGATGAGGCGGCGTTCCGGGCCCTGTTCGAGAAGCACGGTCGCGCCATGATGGCCTTCTGCCAGAGATTCGTGAAGGAACCGGCCCGGGCGGAGGAGCTCGCCCAGGACGTCTTCCTGAAGCTCTACCGGTCGGCCGACCGCTATGCCCCGAGCGCCCGCTTCACCACCTTCCTCTACCGCATCGCCACGAACCACTGCCTGAACGAGGTGCGCCGCGGCGAGTACCGGCACCGCCCCGAGCGCGACCCGGGCGGGGACGAGGGCGAGGCCCGCGACCCGGACTCGCTCGCCGGCGAAGGCGCCTCCCCGGAGGAGGAGCTCTCCGGAAGGGCGCTCGAGGACTCGGTGCGCGCCCTGCTCGAGCGCCTCCCCGAGAAGCAGCGCGCCGCCTTCGTCCTGGCTCGCTTCGAGCACATGCCCTACGAGGAGATCGCGGTGGTGCTCGCCACCACGGTGTCGTCGGTGAAGTCGCTCGTGCACCGCGCCACGGTCGCCGCCGCGGCCGCCCTCGCCCCCTGGTCGCCGGACGCCGGCGGGAAGGCGGAGCCATGAGGCACGTCGCTTCCGAGCTCACCGCCCTCGTCGACGGAGCCCTCCCGGAAGGGCGGCGGGCGGAGGTCGAGGAGCACCTCGCCGCCTGCGCCGAGTGCCGGGCCGAGCGGGAGAGGCTGGCGGCGGTCGGGCGCGTCCTCTCCGCACTCCCGGCGCCGCCCGAGCCGCCGCCCGGCTTCGAGCAACGCTTCTACGCGCGGCTGGCCCGGGAGAAGGCCTCCCGGCCGTCGCTGCGGGAGCGCATCCTCCGGTCCCCGTGGCGCTGGGCGGCTCCGGCGGCGGGGCTGGGCGCGGCCGCCGCGGTGGCCTTCGGGGTGGCGCAGGTGCGCCGCGACCGCCTGGAGATGGCACGCCACCTCGACCTGCTCGAGAACTACGTGGTGGTGGCGAGCCTCGACTCGGTGGAGTCGGTCGAGGACGTGGAGGTGGTGGAGCACCTGCACGAGCTCTCGGAGGGGCGGCCGTGAGGGCGAAGGTCGCGCTCCTCCTCCTCGCGCTGTCGGCGCCCGCCTGGGCCCAGTCGCCCTCGGCCCCGGCCGCGCCTCCTCCCGCCGAGGGCGCCCGGGAGCGCTGGGAGAAGCTCACCCCCGAGCAGCGCGAGGCCCTGCGCCAGCGCTGGGAGACGTTCCAGGAGCTCCCGCCCGAGCGGCAGGCCGAGATCCGCGATCGCCTGGCGCGCTGGCGGGCGCTGCCCCCCGCTCAGCGCGAGGCGATCCTCGAGACCTGGAGGACGTTCCGCGAGCTGCCGCCCGCCGAGCGGCGCCAGATCCTCCAGCTCTTCCGCCGCTACCGCGAGATGACACCGGAGCGCCAGGCCCAGGTCCGCTCGATGTTCCACAAGCTCGTCGACGCTCCGCCCGAGGTCCGGCAGCGCTACCTCGAAAACCTGAGCAAGTGGCGCCAGCTCTCCCCCGAGCAGCGCGACCAGCTCCGGGAAACGTGGCGCCAGCGGCAGAAGCGGCCCTAACATGCACCGGTGTCCTCACTCGTCGCCCTCGCTGCCGCGGCGCTCGCCGCCGCCGGACCGCCCGAGGACACCCGCTTTCCCGACCTGAACGGCGAGGACCTCTGGGCGCGCGCCGGCCTGAGCCTGCGCTTCACCGCCCAGGCCGCCATCCCCTCCGACAGCGTCCTCTTCGACCCGACGTCCCGGACGTTCGCGGCGAATCTCTTCCTCGCCCCGCAGGCCACCGACGTCTACCCCTCCGGGATCCTCTTCTTCTCGGGGGGCTGGGAGGCGACCGGGTGGCTGGGGTTCCGCCTGGACGTGGACACGGGCCTCGTCCAGAACCAGCAGCTCCCCACGAGCGTCCAGGTGTGCTTCTCCAACCGCTCCCCGTCGGGGATCGTGGTCGCCACCCCGGCGGCCTGCCGCCTCGGCGCCCCGGGGGGCGTCGTGACCGTGCTGAACGGGCCGCTCCCCACCACCGAGCTCGCCGCCCCGGTGATCACCTCGAACGGCCAGCCGATCGGGGACGAGTTCGACCAGACCCTCTTCATCCGGCAGCTCTACGCCGACTTCACCGTCGGTCCGGCAGGATTCTTCCGGGCCCGGGTGGGGCGCCAGCGCCTGCGCGTCGCCGAGGGGCTCGTCTACGACGACTGGGGGCTCGGAGTCGACCTGGACGCCGACATCGGCGCCGTCGGTCCTCCGCTCGCCGCCAGCCTCTCGGCCTTCTACCCCACCCGCGGCTGGCCCACGCCCAGCCAGTGGGCGAGCCCGGTGCTCGCGGCCACCCTCGACTGGCTCCCCGCGCTCGGCCAGTGGGTGGGAGTGTGGGCGGCCTTCTCCCACGACGAGACCGGGGACGCGAACCAGGTGCTGCGGCAGGGGTTCATCGCCACCGAGGTGTCGGCGATCCTCTCCACCACGCCCGGCTCGGCCGCCTACATCCGGGCGTCGCGCTCGCTCGCCCTCCTCATCGCCTCGCCTCCCTTGAGCACTTCCAACCTGGGGTGGGCCGGCATCTCGGGGAGGATCGACGTGGGCGACCGGAACGAGGCGCGCTTCACGCTCGCCTCCTCCTTCGGCACGGTGAGCTCGTACGGGGCGGGCGATAGCGCCCTTTCGCGCGCGGTCGACGTCCCGGTGCTCGGCTGGGGGGTCTCGCTCCGCTGGCTCAGCCAGCTCGGCTCCGGCTTCAGCCTGAGCCCGTTCTTCATCTGGCTCACCGGCGACGATCCTGGCGAGGAGCAGAAGGCGGCCCTCGGCGTCCCCCGCAAGCACACCGGCTTCCTCTCCATCTCCCCCTTCATCGGCGCCACCAACCTCTTCTTCCAGGGGGGCATCTCGGAGGCCTACTCCGACCGCCGGGTGGCGTCGTCGGGAGTGAATGCCCGTGGCGTCGTCGCCCCCGGGCTCGAGGCCGGGTGGGCGCCGGTCTCGAACCTGGACGTGGGCCTGAAGGGCGCCTGGCTCTGGTCGGATACTCCCGGCCCCTACGGCGGGCAGGTGTATGGTCCGGAGGTGGACCTGAACGTGTCCTGGTCGCCGTGGCCGTTCTTCGCCGTGCTCGGCGAGTTCGACGTGCTCGCCCAGGGCGACTTCTTCCCGCAGCGAGCCCTCGGCCGCCAGGTGATCCTGGGGGTCGACCTGACCACGCCGTGAACCTCGCCGCCGCCCTCCTCGCCGCGTCGCTCCTCGGCGCCGGCGGCGCGGTAGGGGAGCCTCCGCGCGGCGGCGCCCCGGACGGCGGCCCGCGCCGGGACCCGGACGCCGAGATCATCGAGAACCTCGAGCTCCTCGAGCAGATGGATCTCCTCGAGAACCTGGAGCTCCTCCAGCCCAGGCCGGGAGACGGGAAGGCGACCGAGGAGAAGGAACCGGCGAAGGAGAGGAAACCTCCCTCCCCGGGGCGGTAGCCGCGCTACGAGGCGCGGCTCGCGAGCATTCCGCAGGCGGCGTCCCGATCCTGCCCGCCGGAGTAGCGCCGCACCACCGGCTGGCCCGGCAGGTGCCGCGCGAGCGCGTCGCGGAAGGCGTTCCACTCGACCTCCGAGGGGGGACGGAAGCGGCCGCTCGCGTCGTTCACCGCGATGGGGTTGAGGCGGACCGGGATGCCCGCGAGGAGCCTCCCCAGCGCCGCCGCGTCCTCCTCGCCCACGTTCACCCCAGCGATCATCACGTACTCCACCGTCACCCGCCCGCGGCGGAGGGCGTGCTCGCGCACCGAGTCCACCAGCTCGGCGATGGGGTGGCCCCGCTCGATGGGCATGAGCATGAGGCGCTTCTCGGGGAGGGCGGCGTTCAGGGAGACGCAGAGCCGGAACTTGTGCCCCTCCGCAGTGTAGCGGTGGATCATGGGCACCACCCCGGCGGTGGAGATCGAGATCCGCCGCGCGTCGACGCGTCCGCCGGCCGGGTCGCAGAGGAGGTAGGCGGCCTGGAGCACCGCCTCGTAGTTGTGGAAGGGCTCTCCCTGCCCCATGAACACCACCCCGGTGATGGGCCGCTCGGAGTCGTCCCGGACGGCGAGCCACTGCGCGACGATCTCCCACGACTCGAGGCTCCTCGTCAGGCCGAGGCCGCCGGTGGCGCAGAAGGAGCAGGCGAGCGCGCAGCCCACCTGCGAGGAGAGGCAAAGGGTGTGGTGGGTGTGGAAGAGCGGGATCCGGACCGACTCCACCCGGGCGCCGTCGCGGAGCTCGAAGAGGTAGCGGCGGAACCCGTCGGAGGCATCCACCGCGGCGAGGGTCCGCAGCCGTTCCTGGGAGAGGGCCTCCTCCGCGCGCGCGCGCACCTCGCGCCGGACGTTGCGCGCCTCGCGCAGGCTCTTGCCGCGCCCGACGGCGGCTCCGATCAGGCGGCGCGCGTCGGCGAGGTCGATATCGAGCAGGCGCGCGAGCGCCCGGCTGTCCTGGCCGGCAACATGGAGCACTCGCGGAGGATAGGGTAAATGGGGAATCATGCCAAAGGCGGCCCCGGTCCTCGTGCTCCTCGCCGCCGCCTGCTACGTCGGCCCCCCGCGCTACTACCAGGGCCCGCCGGCCGCGCCCGCCTCTGCCTCCGCGCCCGCGCCCGCACCGGCGCCGAAGGCGAGCCCGGCGCCGAGCGCGGCGGCCCACGCGAGTCCCCCGCCCGCGAGCCCCCCTCCGCCGGCCGCCAGCGGGACCCCGAGGATGCTCGTCGAGTCGGAGGCGGTCGCCACGGCCACCACCTACGCCCGCTCCCGCGGCTTCGTCGTGGGGAGGGTGAGGCACGTCCACCTCGACGGGGCCGGGCGCTGGCACGTGGACCTCGTCGGGGAGAATCCGCAGGAGAAGGCGCGGCTCCTCGTCGACGGGTGGACGGGGCAGGTCCTGAAGGCCAGCATGGGCCAAGAGGACGACTAGGCACGCTCTTCGGTTCGCGCGCGGCCTCGCCGCTCGTCGCCCCCCGGGCTCCGGCGCGCTCCGGTGCGTTGACGGGCGCGACGTGCGGGGCGATCCTGCTCCGAGTGCTGGGGGGCTTCATGCGCGAGCGCGGGAAGGTTCTGGTGGTCGGGGGGCATGGATTCATCGGTTCGAACCTGGTGCGCGAGCTCCTCGGGGCGGGGTATCAGGTCCGGATCCTCGACCTGAGGCGCGAATCGGCCCTCGCCGATCGGACCGAAACCGAGTTCCTGGAAGGCGACTTCAGCAACCAAGCCCTGGCGCGGCGAGCGCTCCAGGGGACGCAGGCCGTTGTCCACCTCGCGAGCGTCACCACACCGCAGTCGGGCACCAACGACCCGGTACACGACGTGACCGAGAACCTGGTGGGGACCCTTCGCCTCATGGACGCCTGCCACGAGACGGGAGTGCGGCGATTCGTCTTCGCATCGTCCGGCGGGACCGTGTACGGCAGGGCCGACCGAACTCCGATGGACGAGGAGCATCCCGAACGGCCGCTCAACTCGTACGGGATCGTGAAGCTCGCCACCGAGAAGTATCTCAGCCTCTACGCCATGCTCGGGCGCCTCGACCCCATCGTGCTCCGCCCCGCCAATCCGTTCGGGCCCGGTCAGTACCCGCTCGGCAGCCAAGGCGCGGTGGCCGTCGCGCTCGGCTGCATCCGAGACCAGAGACCCTTTCAGCTCTGGGGCGATGGCTCGGTGGTCCGCGACTACCTCTTCATCGACGACTTGGCGAGGGCGTTTCTCGCTGCGGTCGAGGCGCCCCAGGGCACCCCGAGGGTGTTCAACATCGGGAGTGGAACCGGTCGCTCCCTCTCCGACATTCTCGAGGCCTGTCGGCGCGTGACCGGCAGGCCGCTCGCGGTGGAGCGCCTCGCCGGCAGGCCCATCGACACTCCCGTGAACGTGCTCGATTGCGCCCGTGCGCGAACCCACCTCGGTTGGGCTCCGTCGGTCTCCCTGGAGGACGGTCTCGAGCGCACCTGGCGCTGGATCCTGGGAGCGACGCGGGCCCCCTAGAGTCCCCATTTCATGCGACAGGGACCGTATCCCGATCGGGGCCTCGCCGTGACGAGCGTATCGGCTCGGCTACACTGAGTCACCTTCACGGCGGGGGTGCAGGCGATGAGCAGCTCGGAGCGCACGCTGCCCATTCAGGTCGTTCAGGTTCTCGATGTCGCGATTCTTTCAGGGGCCGCGGCCGTGGCGAGGGCCGTCACCGGGCCCGGGTTTCGCGCCCCGCCCTCGGCCCGCGACCTCCTCGACGTTAGCGTCCCGGTGCGGGCGGCCGTCGCGGCAATGGCGCTCGTCATCTCCTGGCACCTCATCCTCGCCTCCCGAGGCGTGTATTCGTCCCGGCGGCTCCTCCGGTTCCGGAACGAGGCGAGGGATCTCTTTTTCGCCACAGGGTCGGCCACCATCGCCTTGACCCTCGTCTCGTGGCTCGTCCGGGGGAACCTCCCCCGACCCGACCTGCTGGCCGCCTTCTTCGGCGTCGGCACCGCGGCACTCATCACCAGCCGAGCGGTGGCGAGGGGCATCGCCTACGAGTTGCGCCTGCGCGGCCGGGACCTGCGGCAGGTGGTCATCGTGGGGACCAACGCGCGGGCTCGCGAGTACGCCGCCCACCTTCGCGCCAGGCCCGAAATGGGTTACGTGGTCGCCGGCTTCGTCGACGAGCCGGCCGCCTTGCCCGCGGTGGCGGGAGTGGGGGGCCTTCTCTCGAATTTCGATTCCTTCCCCGACTTCCTTCGCCAGCACGTCGTCGACGAGGTGGTCCTCTTCGTTCCGGTGAAGTCCTTCTACGAGCGGATCTCTCGCATCGTCGCCCTCTGCCAGGAACACGGGATCACCGCGCGGGTGCGCGCCGACCTCTTCGATCTGAAGCTTGGAGACCTGCGAGTGGAGGAGATCCCTGGCTTGCGCCAGCCCCTTGCCACCGTGCGCACCGGCCGCATGCGCGGTCCACTCATGGCGGTGAAGCGCTTCATCGACGTGGCCGGTGCGCTGAGCCTGCTCGTGATCACATCCCCGTGCCTCCTCGGGGCAGCGCTCGTCATTCGCCTCGCCTCCCCCGGGCCGATCTTCTTCGTGCAGGAGAGGCTCGGGCTCAACAAGCGGCGGTTCCGCCTCCTCAAGTTCCGCACCATGGTGCCGGGGGCCGAGAAGCTCCAGAGCGATCTCGCCGCCCGCAACGAGGTTCGCGGGCCGGTGTTCAAGATCCGCGACGACCCCCGCATCACCCCCATCGGGCGCTTCCTGCGGCGGACGAGCATCGACGAGCTGCCGCAGCTGCTGAACGTTCTCAAGGGCGACATGAGCCTCGTCGGGCCGCGACCACTTCCCATCCGCGACTACGAGGGCTTCTACGAAGATGCCCATCGGCGCCGGTTCAGCGTGCGCCCCGGACTCACCTGCCTCTGGCAAGTGAGCGGGCGCAACCAGGTGCCCTTCGATCGCTGGATGATGCTCGACATGCAGTACATCGATACCTGGTCGCTCTGGATGGACATCACCATTCTCGTGAGAACGGTCCCCGCCGTGATCCGCGCCACCGGCAGCTGAGCCTGGAAGTCATGCGCGTCGCCATCTACCATCCTTGGATCTACGTGAGGAGTGGGCTGGAGCGGACGATCATGGAGCTCTATCGGCGCAGTCGGCACCGATGGACCATCCTCACGAGCCACTACGATCGCGACGGTACCTATCCCGACCTCAAGGAGATGGGGGTGATCGAGCTCCCGCGCGTGTCGGTGCGGCGGCGCTACGGCGCGGTACTGAAGGCGGCGGCCACCATCGCCGCCACCCGCCTCGACTTGTCCGGCCAGGATGCCCTGGTGGTGTGCTGCGACGGCCTGGGAAGCCTCCTCAACTTCCGCAACCACGCCGTCCCGAGCCTCTGCCTCTGCTTCACCCCGCTGCGCGCCGTCTACGACAGCGAGTACCGGGCCCGCCATCTGGCCCGGCTCGGCGCCGCGCGCCCCCTCGCGCACCTGTTCGAGGTGGGTTTCCGCGCCATCGACCGAAGGGCTTGGCAGCGCTACTCCCACGTCTTCTGCATCAGCGAAACGGTCAAGCGGCGGGTGCTGGAAGGCGGCCTCTACCCACCCGACGGCATCGACATCGCCTACGCCGGGATCAGCGGGGAGCGCATACGCCTCTGCGACACCTTCGAGCCCTTCTTCTTCCTCCCCGGTCGGATCGTCTGGACGAAGAACCTGGAACTCGGCATCCGGGCCTTCCTGGCGCTCCGCGCGCGGACCGGCTTCCGCTTCGAGCTCGTCATCGCCGGGATGGTGGACGAGAAGAGCCGGCCCTACCTGGCCCGTCTCGAGGCCCTTGCCGGCGGGGATCCGGCCATCCGAATCCTCCAGGACGTGACCGACGACGCCATGGACGACCTCTATGGCCGCTGCCACGCAGTCCTGTTCACCTCCTTCAACGAGGACCAGGGCCTCACACCGCTCGAGGCGGCGGCTCACGGGAAACCGGTCATTGCCGTGAACCGCGGCGGCCCCACCGAGACGGTCCGGAACGGGGAGACCGGACTGCTCGTGGACGCGACGACCGATGCCTTCCTCGAAGCCATGGAAAGGCTGGTGAGGGACCCGGAGCTGGCGCGGTCGCTAGGCCGGCGAGGAGCGGAGCGCGCCCGCCTATTCACTTGGGCCAACTTCGTCGAGAGCATCGACGGCTACCTCGACCGCATGGAAGCGGGGCGAGAGCGGGCGTCTCTGGGGGCCCGCAGCGCGGTCGGGCCGGGTGCACGTCCGCCGCGAGAGGATCCGGCCGCGGAAGCGTGAGGCCTCCGACCGGGCTCGCCGATGCCGCGTTACCTCAGCTCCTGGAACGGGACGACCGGCCGTGGGCTGGGCCTTGTCGTCCTGTTGCTCGCGACGATGTCGGCCGTGAGCCTGGCGGGGCTCGCGACCCCCCTGTGGTCGGGGCTCGCCCTGGGGACCGTCGCGGGCATCGCGCTCCTGCTCACCCTGGCCGCGCTGGCACCGTCGCACTTCTGCGACGCACTGTATGCTGCCTTCCTCGCCACGGCGTCGATCCCGGTCGACAAGTACTTCGCGTACCAGCCGCACGTCGGAGGCTGGCCCGGACTGCGGTTCGCCCTGGCGGACATCCTCCTCCTTCTTCTCTCGGTCCTGGCGCTCCTCGCCGTCCTGCTGCACCGAAAGGGGGCGCGGTTGCCGGCTGCGCTCGCCGTCCCCTACCTGCTGCTGCTCGGCCAGTACGTCGTGTCGATCTTGAGAGCCGACCAGGCCGAACTGGGGATGTTCGAGCTCGCCGGCGCCGCACACGCGCTTTCGGTGGCCGTCGTGGTGGCGGCGCTCTTTCGACGAAGCTCGGTGAGCGCCGCCTTCGCGGTCGCCAGCGTCATGGTGGTACTGCACTCGTCCGTGGCTTTCTTGCAGATCGCGACCGGCCGGCCGATCGGCGCCGGGATCTTCCGACCCCACGAGGAGGTCATGCGCGAGATGCTCGTCACCGGGTCGGTGCGGTTGCGGCCGTCGGGGCTCTTCGACCACCCCATCGTCTTTGCGGACTTCATCCAGGTCAGCCTCCCGCTGCTGTTCGCGGCAATCATGGTCGTGAAGCACCGGCTGGCGCGCGCGGGCGTTCTGGTCGCTCTCGCCATCGGGACCAGTGCCCTGATTCTCACCCTGGCGCGGGGGGCGTGGATCGCTTCCTCGGTTTCCGCGGCCGTTTTCGTCCTGCTCGCTGCTCGGCTCCGCCTCCTCGGACGTCGCCAGCTCTTCCGGTTCGTCGGCTGGGCGTCCGCGGTCACCTTGGCCATCGCCCTCCTCGTCGGCCCGCGCATCTACGAGCGCTTCACGGAGAGCCAGGAGGGGAACCTCCGGGTCCGTCTCGAACTCAACGAGATCGCCCTATCGATGATCGCCGACCGGCCCCTGGATGGCGTGGGCCTCAACAACTTCCTCCCCGCGATGGCTCGATACGATCCCAAGGACGTGATGCGGTATTTCCCCGGCACCGTCCACAACCTCTACCTGCTCGAGGCCGCCGAGACCGGACTCCCGGGAATCCTCCTCTTGCTGGCGTGTGGCGTGGGACTGGTGGTCTGGTCAAGCCGCCGTCTCGGGCTGATCGCGGACCCGGCGCGACAGTGGCTCGCGGTGGCTGTCTTGGCCGGGCTCGCGGGATTCTCGGTGTCCCAGCTCGCCGACTTCAGCTACCGGCTCGAGCCCCTCAGAACGGTGCTGTGGTGCGAGGTGGGGCTGCTCGTCGGAGCGTTGGGCCCCGCGGACGGACGGGGCGCTTCGTGACGGCACCGACCGACAGCGGCTGTCGTCACCCGGCAACGGAGTCTCTCTACGGCGGGCTCCTCTCCCGGTGTCGGGCTTGCGGACTGGTGCGAACGGCAGCGGGCCCGCAGGTGGAGTACGCCGAGCCGTACTTCACCGACGGGCGACAAGGCGGTTACGACTTCGAGAGCGCCTTCGCCCAGGCACACGATGCCGCGCGCTTCCTTCCCGAGCTAAGGAAGCTGGAGGCCGCCGGGCTGCGCGGACGCGTGCTCGACGTCGGCTGTGCAACGGGCTCCTTCCTCGGGCACGCGCAGCGGCGCGGCTGGACCGTGGCGGGCGTCGAGCCCGCCCGCTATGCGCGGGAGACGGCGGAGCGACGGCTGGGAGTCCCGGTCGCCGCCTCCCTGGACGCCCTGCCGGTCGGGGCGCGGTTCGAGGTGGTCACGCTCCACCACGTGCTGGAGCACGTCGACGAGCCCCTGGAGTTCGTGGGCGACGGGCTTCGTCGACGGGTCGGCCGGCGGCTTCTCGTCGAGGTGCCGAACTTCGGCTCGGCGGGCGCCCGGGTGCGCGGCTCCTCGTGGCGCGATCTGCGTCCGGATCAGCACCGCTGGCACTTCGACCGCGCCACGCTGCCCGATCTCCTCCGGCGAGCGGGTTACCGCCCCATCTCCGTCTACACGCTGTGGGAGCCGCTCTGGAGCCTTCGCGCTCTGCGGGAGCTGCTCGTCCAGCTCTGTGGCCTCGCCATGGCGCCCGGCGTCACCGCCGCCTCCGAACCGGCGCCGGCGCCGGAGGACTCTGGCGCCTACTTCCCCCCCCGGGGGATGAAGCGCGCCCTGGTGGAGTTCACGCGGCTCGCCTGTCGGCCGCTCGTCCGCACGCTCGAAGGAGCCGGCCTTGGCGAGCGGCTCGTCGTCGAGGCCGAGCCGGAGGGGAGCGCAGGGTGAGCTCGCTGGTCGCCAACGGCCTGGCCACGCTGGCCGCACGGCTCGTCGGGCCGCTGCTCTCCTTCGCCATCGCCATCGGCGTGGCCCGCGTCTGCGGACCCGAGGTCCTCGGCTCCTACGCGTACCTGCTCGCGCTCCTGGCGGTCTTTCAGACGGCCGCCAGCGGGGGGCTCACCGGCCTGCTCACGCGCGAGTTCGCCGCTCGGCCCGAGGACACCGTCCGATACCTGCGGAGCGGCCGAACGCTGGCTGCCGCCACCGGAACCGTGGCTGCCATCGGATACGTCGCGGTGGCGAGGCTGCTGGCCCGGACCGACAACCTCGCCGCGACTCTGCTCCTGGCGACGACGCTCGTCCCCTCCGCCTGGATCAGCGTCCACGAGGCCTACTTCATGGCAACGAGGACGCATCACCGCTTGGCGCTCGTCGCGGCCGGCGAGAACGCGCTCAAGCTAGGTCTGGCTCTCTTGACCTTCCGGGGGGGGGGAGGTCTCGCCTATCTGTGCGCCGGCGTCGCCGTGTCCCGAGCTCTGGCGCTCGGGGTGAGCACCGCCATGGTCGCCCGGGCCGGCGCCCGCGGAGGCTGGCGCCCGGCTCCCGCGGTCGAGGTGAGGAAGCTCGCCGTCGAGCTGGCCCCCTTCGCGCTCGTCCTCGTATTCTCGATGACGTACTTTCGCCTCGACGTGCTCCTCGTCGAGGCTCTCCTCGGCCCAGGCCGCACCGGCGTCTACAGCGCAGCGGTGGCCTTCTACACGGCCGCCCTGGTCATCCCCGACAGCGCGATGGCGGCCGTCTATCCGCGTCTCGCGGCCCGCTTTCGTGAATCCAGCCACAGCTACGCGGACGCCACCCTCGTCGCCGTGCGGCTCGTGTCGGCCGGCCTGGTGCCCGTCTCCATCGGACTCATCTGCTTGGCGGGCCCGCTGCTTCGACTCAGCTACGGCGGCCGCTACGCGGACGCGTCTCCGGCGCTGCGGCTCCTGGCAGCCTCCCTCCCCATCCACGCCGCGAACGCGGCGCTGGGGCAGGCGCTCCTCGCGGGGCGCTTGCAGCGGGCGATGGCCCGGATGACCTTCCTGGCCATGGTGGTGCACGGGGGGCTCACCCTCGTCCTTCTGCCCCGGGTCGGCATCGTCGGCGCTCCCATCTCGCTGGTGGCGTCGTCGCTCCTGTTCATGGTGGGAGCGGGCTGGGAGTTTCACCGCGAGGTCTCGCGCCTGGTGCTCACCCGGAGCACGCTGGCGCGGCTCACCGTCGTCGCGGGGCCGATCGTGGTCACCCTCCTCTCCCCGGCCGGCTGGACCTACCTTTCGGGCGCCGCCGGCCTCGCCGCCCTGGGGCTCGCCGCTCCCGGGGTGCTCCTGCGGGGGACGGGGGTGGTACCGTGGGCGCCCGCGGGGTTGCGGAAGGGGCCGGCGTGAGGGTGGCGATTGTTCACCCGTATCCGGTGCACGCCAGGGCCGTGGGCGGCACCACGCGCGTCTACGGACTCGTCCGCCACCTGCGGGCCTCCGGCCACGAGGTCACGGTGCTCGCCCACTCCTCGGGCACCTCCGACGCGGATCGCGTCGCCATCGACGACCTCGCCGGGCTGGGAGCGGTGCAGAGGCTCTTTCCGCTGCCCCGGCCGTCGCTCCTGCGCCGCGTGCCCTGGGCCTTGGGGCGCGTCCCGTACTTCGTGCGCCGCAACCGCAACCCCGGCCTGGAGGCGGCCTTGGTCGCCCTGGCTCCCGAGGTCGTCCACGTCGAGCATGCCCTCCTCGCCCCTCTGCTGTCGGGCGTACGGGCAAGAGCTCCCTGCATTCTCGCCGAGCAGGAGACGATGTCCGTGGCCATCGAGCGCCTGCGGGCCGCGACTGGCCGCACGCCCTACGAGTGGTACCTGCTGTCGCAGCGCCGGAAGGTCGTGGCCTTCGAGCGTCGGGCCCTCTCCGGGTACGATCGCATCTGGGCCATCACGCGGCGCGAGGCATCCTACCTGAGCGAGCTCGCCGGGCGGGAGGTGGGGGTGCTACCCCACGTGGTGGACACCCGCGTCTTCGCCCCGCGTGAGCCCGACGCGGGTGGGGCGCGACTGCTCTTCGTCGGGAACTACGCGCACCGGCCGAATCTCCACGGCATCCGCTGGTTCGTCGAGCAGGTCTGGCCCAGGGTCCGCGCCGCCTCCCCGGAGGCTCTCCTGGAGCTGGCCGGGCCGGGTCTCGACGGCGCTCACCGGAATCTGGTGGAGCGCGCCGGGGGGCGGATCCTGGGGAGGGTCGAGGACCTCCCGGCGGCCTACCGGGCGGCGTCGGTGGTCGTGAACCCCATACGCTCGGGCGCCGGGATGCGCGGCAAGGTCCTCGAGGCGTTCGCCTGCGGTCGCGCCGTGGTCTCGACCGCCCTCGGAATGGAGGGCATCGACGCGCGGCCCGGCGAACATTTCCTCCTGGCCGATCCCCCCTCGGCCTTCGCGGAAGCGGTGGTGCGCTACCTCCGCTCCGCCGCCCTTCGGCGACAGCACGGCCTCGCCTCCCGTGCGCTCGTGGAGCGTGCCTACGACACGCGGAGGGTCTACCCGCTCGTCGAGGCGGGTCTGGCGGCGGCGGTCGCGGCGCGCGCGGGGGCGGCCGCATGAGCCGACTCTCGGTTCAGATCGTGACCTGGAACAGCGCCGCCACCATTGAAGCGTGCCTGGATAGCTTGCGCGCCCAGGAGCGGCAGGATTTCGAGGTGGTGGTGGTGGACAACGCCTCGACGGACAGGTCGCTGGAGTTGGTCCGGACTGCGCTCCGTCCGCTGGGGTCGAGGGCCCGAATCGTGGCCGAGGATCACAACCGCGGCTTCTGCGGCGGGCAAAACCGCGCCACCGCGCTCACCCGCGGAGGCTGGGTGCTGTTCTTGAACCCGGATGCCGAGCTGCCGCCCTCCTTCATGGACAAGGCCCTCGACTGCATCGGCGCCGCGCCGGGGGACGTGGGCTCGCTCGTCCCGAGGATCCTCCTCCCGGACGGCCGCATCGAGTCGACCGGCCTGGTTCTCGATCGGTTCCGGCGTCTCCGCGACCGCGGCCAGGGCCTGCCGGCGCAGGGCGCGTTCACCGAGGAGGAGGACGTGATGGGGGGAACCGGCGCCGTCATCCTTCATCGAAGGGCCATGCTCGATGACGTTGCCGTGGAAGGCCAGCCCCTCGACGAGAACCTCTTCGCCTACTACGACGACCTCGACCTCGCGCTGCGGGCACGCGGTAGAGGATGGCGCTCCCGGTACGTGCCGTCGCTCGAGGCGGTGCACCACCGGGCCGGGCGCAACTCGCTCCGGGGTCTGCCGCGCCGCCGGGTGGATGCCCGAGCGCAGGCACTCACCGTCCGCAACCGGCTCCTGGTGATGGCGAAGCACGAGCGGATCGCCGACCTCCTTCGCGACCTCCCGCAGCTCGCCGCCTTCGAGCTTGCCCGCATCGGGTACCTGTCTTGGAAGTCCCCGGCCGCGCTCAGGGGGTATGGGGCAGCGTTCGCCGGCCTCCCCGCCGCCGTGCGCGCCCGGCGAGAGCTGCTGTCCCGGACCCCGAGGGTGCGATGAAGGTCCTCCACCTGATCGACAAGTCGTTCCTGGGAGGGGGTCAGGCAGCGGTGCGCAGCTTGATCGCCGCTGCCCGCGGGAGCGCGGTGAAGCCGCTACTCGCCTGTCGCGACGGCGGCCCGCTCGTGGAGGCTGTCCGGTCCGCCGGCGTGACGGTGTTCCCCATCCCGTTCGACAAGCGTTTCCGGCCGGGACCGGCGCGCTCCATCGCTCGGATCGTGCGGGAGGAGGGGGTGGACCTGCTTCACGGGCACGGCCTGGTCGCGACCACGTTCGCGACGCTCGCTCGCACCTTCTTCGGCGCGCGCGTCCCCCTCATCTACCAGCAGCACGGGTTTCACCACCACAACTACGGTCCCTGGACGGTAGGCCTCAGGAAGGCCGCGGAGCGAGCCGTGTGCCGCCGCGCCGATCGGGTCGTCGCCGACTCCCGTGCGGACGCCGCCGAGCTGGTCGCCTCGGGCTACGCGCGCTCGGACCGCGTGGGCACGATCTATGTGGGCATGCCGGAGCCGGAGGTGTCGGAGGCGGCCAGCGAGGCGGTGCGCGGGGAGCTCTGCCTCGAGCCGTCCCGCCCGCTCGTCGGGTTCGTGGGTCGGCTCCACCCCCAGAAGGGCGTCGACGTGTTCCTTCGCGCGGCCGCGCTCGTGCGACGGCGCATCGCTGGCTGCCAGTTCGTGGTGGTCGGGGATGGTGCGCTCGAGGCAGAGCTGATGTCGCTCGCTACCGAGCTTGGCCTCGACGGCGCGCTGCGGTGGGCCGGGGGTCGTCCCGACGGTCCGTTCCTGCCGCTCTTTGACGTCGCGGTGCTGACCTCCCGTTGGGAGGGGCTGCCCCTCGTGCTCCTGGAGTACATGGCCATGCGCCGCCCCATCGTCACCACGGCGGTAGCCGGCTGCCTGGAGGCCGTCGGCACCGACGCCGCGGAGGTCGTGGCCATCGACTCGCCCGAGAAGACGGCCGAGGCCATCGTGAGGCTGCTCTGCGCGCCCGATCGCGCCGCGGCGCTCGGCGAGCGAGCTCGGAGCCGTTACCTGGAGCAGTTCACACCCTCCGTCACGGCGCGGCGCTTCGAAACCCTCTACCAGGAGTTGCTCTCGTGAACGCGTGGTTGCCGATGCTGGCCTCGATCCTTGCCGGGCAGGGAGAGCTCCTGGCGAACCCCGGCTTCGACGCCGAGCCGGGGCCTCCGGGGACCCTCGCCGGCTGGTCGCATCAGGGCGATGCCTTCGGTGCGGCCCGGGTCGTCGCCGAGCCTGTGGTCTCTGGCCCCCGGGCGCTGGAACTCACCGTCTCGGCGAAGGGATCCACCGGCCAGGACTCCTTCATGGTCTTTCAGGTCCTCCCATGCGCCGACCTGCGCGGGCACCGACTGCGCTTCGGGGCCCGCGTGAAGACGGAGGGGGCGGGCGCGAACCTGGTGCTCTACACGCCGGAGGGGATGGCGAACGACCTCTTCTCGAACCCCTGGAGCGGCGATTTCCGCGAGCGGTCCGCGGTCCTCGACGTCCCGAAGAACGCGTCCTTCCTCTCCTTCGGAATCCAGGTGCTCGGCAAGCCGGGGACCCGGATCGTCGTGGACGAGGCTTTCGTTCGGCTCGACGAGCCGTCCCCCGGGAAGGTCGGCGCTGCTGCCGCGGGGGAGGACGCCTCCGGCGCGGTCCGCGTCGAGGTCGAGGCGCAGCGCGTCGAGCGAGAGGTGAGCCCCTGGCTATTCGGGATGCACATCGAGTGGGTGGAGGGCGGGCTCGGGCTCCTGGAGCCCGACCGGCCGGAGTTGCGCGCCGCAGTGATGGAACGGCTGCGCCCGCTGCACATCCCCCTCTTCCGGTTTCCGGGCGGCATCCTCGCCGACTACTACGATTGGCACCTCGGTGTCGGCCGAGCCGACGAGAGAGGTCGGAGCGACAACGTCTTCACGGGAAAGCAGGAGGTACACCGATTCGGGACGCCGGAGCTCGTTTCACTCCTGAAGGCGAGCGGGGCCGCTGCCCTGATTACTTCCAACTTCGGGACCGGCTCGCCCGAGATGGCCGGCCAATGGGCCGCCCTTCTGGCGCGGCAGGGCGTTCCGGCTCCCATGTGGGAGGTCGGCAACGAGATCTATCTCAGTGGGCCTCACACCGAAGGCCCCAACGGAAGCCGCATCTTCAAGCCCGGCGAGGCGTACGCCCGCTCCTTCCCCGCGTTCCGGGACGCCATCCGCAAGGCCATCCCGACGGCCAAGGTGGGAGCCATCGGGAATCTGGAGACGGGAGCCTTCCCGATGGCGCCAGCGGAGAATCGCGACTGGACGAAGCAGATGCTTTCTTCCCTCCGCACGCCCGTGGATTTCGTGGCTGTCCACGACGCCTACGCGCCGGTGATCATCGACGACTCGGGGGATTTCGGGACCGAGGCGGCTCGGAAGGAGGCCTATCGCAGCCTCTACGCAGCGGCCGAGCAGGTCCAGGAAAACCTGGACCAGGTCGCCGGGCTCGTCGACCGACTCTCCCCCTCTAACCGCGGCGTCCCTCTCGCGGTCACCGAGTACGGCCCGCTCTTCGGGGTGAGCGGCAGGCCGGGCCCCCAAGCGATCTACGTCGACCAGTCGCGGACCCTCGCGGCCGCGATCTACGTCGCGTCGGTGTTGGACGTCTTCCTCGGCAACCCTCGTGTCCTGGCGGCCTGCTACACGAACCCCATCCACCGATGGTACGGCAGCCTGCTCACGGACACCGACCAGGGCCTGGTGCTCACCCCGACGTATCACCTCTTCACTATGTACCGGGAGAGGTTCTTCCGGAGGCTCCTGCCGGTCCGAGTGGCGAGCCCCACCTTCGCGGCGCGGGGGTTGGGGCTCGTGCGCAAGCGGGAAGGGGTGCCCGAGGTGGTGGCGAGGGCGAGCCTGAGCGACGACGGCAGCCGCGTCGGCATCATGCTCGTGAACCGAAGCGTCGACCGGGAGCGCCCCGCCGAACTGGTGCTCAGAGGCCCGTTCGCGGCGTCGAGCTTCGACTGTCGCGTGCTGACGGGGCCGTCTCCGGCGGCTGTCAACGGCCCCCGCCTCACCGCGACGACCGTCGCCGGCGAGATCGCCCCTCGCCCGCTCGCGTGCGGAGGAGGGGCCGTCCTCGCGCTGCGTCTGCCGCCCAACTCGGTCGTGAGTGTCATCGCCGAGAGGAGGAAGTGATGTGAACCCATTCGCCCCCACCGGGGTATGTATCCCCGATCGGGATCCCCCGGGCGCCATGGAACACCCGTTGACGGGGCATGAGCGCGCCGACATACTACGCCCATACCCCCCAAAAGGGGCCGTAGGCGCTATGCACGAACGCGAGCCTCGGGCGCTTGCCTCCATATGGCCTGAAGGTTTTTTGGGCGGGCTTCGCTGATGCGACCAGAGGCGCCAGGCCGCCCCATGCAGGGCCACCCAGAGCCCGCAGCGCCCGCCTGGAGCGCCCTGGGAGGAAACGTCGCGCGGTCGTTCCCGCCGCCCCGGGGCCCGTCGAGCGGAGACGGCCTGGAGCCCATCGTGTCGCGGGCGCGCGAGGTGATTCGCCGCAGATGGAAGGAGGCCCTCGCGGTCGCGGCGGCGACGTTCCTGCTCACCCAGGCCCTGGCCTTCTTCTGGCCAGGCACGTTCGCGGCGCAGGCGAGGCTCCTCATCCAGAAGCCCCGCGCCTCGGTCACCCTCACCGGAGACGTCGGGCAGGCGCCGACGGTCGTCTCGGCCGGGGTCACCGAGGAGGAGGTGAACTCGGAGATCGCCATTCTCACTTCCCAAGAGGTCCTGGAAGCGACGGTGGCCGCGACCGGCCTGGAGCGTGCCCCCACCCCCTGGTACGCGCGCGTCCTGCTCGCGCCGGTGCGCTGGTACGACTCCTTGTACGCGCGATATCAGGGCGTTCCCGAGGCGACTCCGGCGCAGAGAGCGGTGCAGTCGCTCGTCCGCTGCATCAGCGCGGAGCGCATGAAGGCCTCGAACATCATCACCGTGACGCTCGAGGCTCGCGACCCGGACGGAGCCGCCGCCCTGCTGGGCGAGCTATTGAAGCAGTACCTGCGGTGGCACATCGACGTGCTCGGGCGCGACCAGATGATCCCGCTGCTTTCCGGCCAGGCCGGGGTGATGGAGGGAAAGCTGGCGCAGGTGGAGGAGGCGTTGCAGAAGGGGAAGCGGGAAGGTGGGACCATCGACCCGGGCCTCGAGCGCGATGTCCAGCTCAAGATCGACGCTGCCCTGCGAGAGGAGGCGGAGGCTCTCCTGCGGCGGAAAGCGGAGCTCGACGGGAAGCTGCGCGCCTTCGCGTGGGCTCAATCCCAGCCGATGAAGGGACGCGAGGCCAGGCTGGCGCTCGATAACGACAGGACGACCGCGATGGTCGAGCGCGCAGGCCTCGCCGCGCGTATGAAGATCTTGGACGAGCAGATCGTCGCCTCCCGAGAGCGGCTCCTGGATCTCGATCGACGGGCGATCGATGTGACCCGCAACCAGCGCCACGTGCGAGCGCTCGAGGAGCGCTACCTCGCCTACCTCTCGCGGAGCGAGCAGGCGCGGATCGACTCCGCCCTCGACCAGAACCGAGTTACCAACGTCTCCGTGGTCCAGGCAGCGGCGGCGTCCACCAAGCCGCTCCGGCCGAAGCGACCGATCGTGCTCGTCGTCTCAATCGCAGGAGGTCTGCTCGCGGGAGTGCTGTGGGCGGCGGCGCGAGAGCTCCGCGCCATGGGCCTCACCCGGGTTCTCGAATCCGTCGCGCCCACGCGGAGTTGAGATGTCTCCATCGCGGCCCAACCCTCCCGCGTCCGCGGTCCCGACCGCCGCCGGAGAGGGGGGCGCTCGCACCCGCGCGCGGCGCGTCGAGCGGGGCGACACGCTCCGGGAGCGCCTCCGGTCCAAGGTCCACGGACTCCTGGCCTTCCTGGCGAACTCGATCGTCGGCCACATCCCCGTGCGGTGGGCGCGGAACCTCTTCTATCACCACGCGCTGAAGTGGGAGATCGCTCCCGGAGCCACGATCAACACCGGACTCAAGATCTTCGGGGGACGCGGCAAGGTCTCCATCGGACGCAACTCGACGATCCAGATCGAATGTCTCTTCGCCGGCGTGGGGATGGCGGACCTCCGAATCGGTGAGAACGTCGCCATCGCCTACCGCACTACCATCGTCCTCGGTTCCCACGACGTGCACTCTCCCGACTTCTCGGGGGTGGTTTCCCCGGTGACCATCGAGGACTACGTCTTCATCGGCGCGAACGCGATCGTCAACGCCGGCCTCACAATCGGGCGCGGCGCGGTGGTCGCGTCCGGCGCCGTGGTCACCAAGGACGTTCCGCCGGGCGCCATCGTGGCCGGCAACCCGGCGAAGCCCATCGGTCAGCGTCGCACGGACCTCGCCTACTCCACGGAGTCCTACTGGTTCATGCACTAGCGGAATTGAAGGGGGCAATCCGTGAAGTTCCGGTCGTGGGTAGAGCATGCTCGATCCCGCTACCACGACATGGTGGCGATGGGCCCCCGGCTCAAGCCCTGGCGCGCGTACTGGAACTGGGCCCTTGCCAACGCCTCCATGCTTCTGAGGACCACCCGGCTGCACGCTCGCCCCCTCAAGCTCACCTTCGACCCCACCAACATCTGCCAGCTGGCGTGCCCGCTGTGCCCGACGGGATTGAGGATCCAGGATCGCAAGCCTGACTCTGCTCCGCTTGGCGCGTTCGAGCGCTTGATGGACGAGGTCGGGGACTACATCTTCTTCCTCGACTTGTACAACTGGGGCGAACCGCTCCTGAATCCACAGCTCCCGGACATGATCGGCATCGCCGCCCGCAAGGGGATTGTCACCTGCGTGAGCACGAACCTGAGCCTGCCGCTGCCTGAGGATCGCCTCCGGGCGCTCCTCACCTCGGGGCTCTCCGAGCTCATCGTCTCCATCGATGGCGCCAGCCAGGCGACCTACGGCACCTACCGGCGGCGAGGAAACTGGTCACTCGCGGTCGAGAACCTCCGACGCCTGGCGGCGGCGAGGAAGGAACTGGGGCAGGGGCGGCCCCTGCTCACCTGGCGCTTCTACGTCTTCCGATTCAACGAACATGAGATCGACCGAGCGAGAGCCATGGCCGAGGAGATTGGCGTCGACCGGATCGTCTTCGGCACGCCGTTCCTGGAGGACGCCCGCTTCTCGGCTCCGGAGGGCATCGTCGACATCGACCGGGGATGGGCCTCCACCATCCCGGAGTACAACCGCTACCAGCCGGGGCACCCCGAGTACTCGCCCCCGGGTACCGCCGCGGTGCGCAAGAGGTGCGACTGGCACTACGTCTCCACCGCGATCAACCCGGACGGGACGGTGTCCCCCTGCTGCGCCGTCTACGGCATGCAAAACGATTTCGGTGTCCTCGACGGATCGCAGTCCTACATGGAACTCGTGAACGGTCCGCGGTTCCGGGCCATCCGCGACCGGTTCGCGGGACGCCGATCGGATTCCACCGGACTCGTCTGCGAGCGGTGCCCGACCCCTTCCATCATGAACTACGGCAGCATCCTGAACCGGCAGATCGCCCTGCTCACCGTCGCTGCGCTGTGGCGCGCGGTCTTCCGGGCCGGCGAGCAAGGGGGGCAGGCGCCGAATCCCTCCCCGCCCTCGCGCCTTCCTCAACGCACCACCGGCAGCGGCGCGCCGGAGATGTAGTAGATGTCGAAGAGCTGCCAGATCCCCTGGATGGTGGGCAGGATCTGCGACATGAGCCGGTTCCAGTTCGCGACGTCCTGCGTCGAGACGAAAACCACATCCCGCGGAAGGAGCGGGAACTGCACCGCCAGAAGGAACGCGTCCGCCGAGCTGGCGTCGAGGCGGTAGAGGTCCGGGGCGTCGTAGTGGCCGCGGATGACGTAGATCTTCGCCGGGTTGGCGGTCACGGGATCGAGCCCGCCGTTGTCGCCGAGGGCCTCCGCCAGGGTCATTCTCCCGTTCGTCATGACCCGGACCGCGGGCGCCTTCACTTCTCCCATCACGATCACGATGTTGGTCTGGCGCCGATCGGGGACGTAGAGGAAGTCGCCGTCCTGCAGGAGCCAATTTTGCGAGCGGTCGGCCGCCTCGTACACCGCCAGCATGTTGAGGACGTAGACGCGGCCGTCCCGGGTCAGCGTGACGTGCTGCAGGTCGGCCTCAGGGGTGAGACCGCGCGCTTGGGCGATGGCGTCCTGGACTCGCATCGGCACGTCGGTGATGTAGAGGGTGGAGGGCGCAAGGACCTGGCCCGCGACCTGGACCTTCCTACCCCGGTAGGCGGCGACCCGGACGTCGAGCTGGACGTTCTTCATGTGGAAGGAGATCCGCTCCGTGAGCATCGCCCGGATCTCCTCGACGGTCTTGCCCGCGACCTGCACCGTCCCGACGTAGGGGTAGAAGATCCGCCCGTCGACGGTTACCAGGTTGCCGCTCGCCTCTGCGGAACGGAACTCGCCGGCTGGGTTGGTGAGCTCGGGGTGATCGTAGACGGTGACGCTCAGCACGTCGAAGGGCGCCACCCGATACGCGTAGTGGAGTGCCTCCTTCGCCAAGGGGTCGGGCAAGGGATTTCCCCTCGCCCACGCCCGCTCGCCTGCGAGATCGGTGACGAGCTTGGAGGTCACCGGCTGGACGTGCCATTGCTTCGCCGCCCCGGGGCCGTAGTTGGCCCGCACGCGCGCCTCGGTGGCGCTCTCGTTCATCTGCATGGCTGCGCAACCTGCCGAGCAGAGCAACACCCATGGTGCGAAGTGCTTCAACGAATATCCCCCCCGGCAGGCGCCTTCCGGCAGGACGTCGCGCTCCGACGTGCTCGCTGTCCGGGCGGACGCCCCTGGGCTGCGAGTCCCGCCCCGTCGAGGTCGCGAATTGTAGACGCTCCGGGCGGGGCCGTCGAGGAGGAGAGTCGGATGTCGCGCGGAGGCGTGAGGACGCCGCGGGGGCCTCGGGCTCACGCTTCCACGGCGGGCCTCGAAGGCCTCCTCGCGCGCCGGCGGTCGTCCGCGGACGTGCCTTCACCGTGGGACACGGAGCGACGACATCGTCCGCCGCAAAGGCGCAAAGAAAGGGGCGTTGCCGGGAAGGCGGGGCCCGGTCGGACCCGTGCGGGTCCCGCCTGGTTCGCTTTCGACTGCGCTATGCTTCGCAGGAAATGATTCGGGGGGCAAAGGGGCGAGCTCTTGCCGCGCCCATTCTCATCCTCGGCTCGATGGCGTGCGGCGCCCGTATCCTTCCCGAGGCTAGCCTGGCCAATCGGGCCGAGCGCGTCCTCGCCGAGATGGCCGCGCGGGTGGGCGTCGAGGCCGCCCTCGAGTCCCTCCGCCTCTCCCAGCCCACGCGGGCGCAGGTCCAGGGTCCCCAGGGCAGCGCCGACGCAATGCCCGACGGCACCCTGCTCGGCCGCCTCCAGCTCGGAACGGTGGGCACCACCGCGTTCGACGTCATCGCCTACGCCTCGAGCGGACTCGTGGTGGCAGGGCTCATCTGCTATCCGGATGACGGCCAGGTCCACTCGGCCGTCGTGCACGTTCACGGGGGAATGGGCGGGCTCTTTGACGGCAGCGATCCCGGGATCCTGCAGGCGTGCTTCGATTGGGCGAACCTGTACCAGCGGACTGCCTTTCTTCCCTCCCTGCGCGGCCAGGACGGAGGCGAGGGCCAGCTCGAACTCTGCCTGGGCGAGGCCGACGACGTGGCTGCCGGCACCGTCATGCTCCGCGCCCTGGAAATGACGGAGCCCGAGCGGGTGGCGCTCGTCGGCGGGTCGATGGGCGCTTGCGTCGCCCTGCGCGCGTCCGCCCAGATCCCGGGCTTGAGCGCGGTCGTGGCCTACGCCCCGCCGCTCGACTGGAAAGGGTTCGTCGACTTCCATCGCAACGGATGGGCTCCCGCGACCGAGACCGCCTGCGACGGGAGCAACATGCTCTGGAATGTCGGCGGGCCGAGCTACGCCGACACCATCGACGACATCATTTGCGGGCATCCGCTTTGCGCGGACGCGGACTACGACGCGCGCTCCCCGCTCCCCGGGGTGCCGGTGCAGACGGCGCCGACGGTCATCGCCGCCGCGGGCTCGGACAACATCGTTCCGGCGGGCCAGCAGGTGCTCTGGTCGGCCCTGCGGCAGAACCTAGGCCACCCGGTCCAGACTTATGTCATCGCGAAGTGCGACCCCTTCGGAACCCCGCCGCCCGCCATGGACATCCTCCTCTACGTACCCGACGGCTATCACGACCTCAGCCCGAACGTGGTGAGCACCGGCCTCCTGTTCCTCATGCAGGAGTTGGATCGACCGAACCTCTCGGTGCTGCCGTAGGAGACGGGATGTCCGCAGGGGGCCCAGGCGCACCGGAGTGCTCGAGCGGCCCTTGGCGCGGGCGTGTCTGCCTCCCCCTCCTTCTGGCGTTCGCCCTCTCCTGCAACCACTCCTCCGCTCCCCTCTGCGGGAACGGGCGGATCGATCCGGGCGAGGCCTGCGACGACGGAAACCGCTCCGACGGCGACTGCTGCTCCTCGTCGTGCCAGCTCACCCCCTGCCCTGCCGCCCAAGCGCCGCTCGTGTCCTGGGAGGAGGTCGGGCCGTTCTCGATCGGCGGGCGAGCGAGCGCGCTCGCAGTCGATCCGCAGAACCGGCAGATCCTCTGGGCCGGCACGCCGGCGGGAGGGGTTTGGCGCAGCAGCGACGGCGGGCAGGACTGGGCCATGGTCTCCCCCTGGCTGGCCACCATTCCCATTAGCGCCCTCGCGGTCCACCCCAGCGACTCGAAGACGATCCTCGCCGGCACTGGATCCCTCGCCGACGGAGGGACGTCCGTCGCCGGCGCGGGGATCCTGCGCACCTCCGACGGCGGCCAGAACTGGTCGATCGCTCCGAGCACGCTGCCCCCGTTCGTGGGTGCCCTGCTCTTCTGGCAGGAGGAGCCGGACGTCGTCCTGGCCGGTACCGACAACGGGGTGCTGCGATCCGCGGACGGAGGGGCCACCTTCGCGGAGGTGCTGCACACGAACCGCGTCGCGGCCCTGGTGAGGGACCCGTTCGTGGCCGACGCGCTCTATGCCGCCGGCGCGACTGGCCTCTATCGCAGCAGCGACCGGGGCCAGACCTGGGCGGCGCTGGCGCCCTGGCCCTTGCTGGCGAGCGACATGAACGGCGTCGGAAGGGTGGCGCTCGCCGTATCGGCCCAGACGCCCGCGCTCCTTCTTGCCTCGGTCCAGGTGCTCGGGGCCGGCGACCAGACCGATCGGGTGCTCCTGCTTCGCTCCACCGACGGAGGGCAGAGCACCGCGCCCCTCGCCGGCTCTCCGAACCTGTGCCCCACCCCGGCGTCCTGCGGCTTCGCGCTCGCCATCGCCGTCGATCCGGCGAACGACGCGCACCTCCTGGTGGGAGGCGACAAGCTTTATGCGTCCGCGGACGGCGGCGCCACCTGGAACGACCTGGGGACCGCCGCCTTCGGAATCCACTCCATCGCGCTGGACCTAGGCGGCGGCTACGTGGCGGGCGCCTTCGGGGTGGCGGCTCTCGACTCTGCCTGGTCGTCGGCCGCGCTCCGCAACCACGGGCTCGCCATCGCCCGGGTGCTCGACCTCGACGTCTCGGCGGACCTGCCCACGCGGCTGGTCGCCGCCACCGGCGACACCGGAACCCTGCTCGCCACCGGAACCACTCCCGACTGGAACGTCGTCTTCGGCCAGGGCGAAGCCGCCGGACCGGCGCGCTTCGACCCCCTTTCGTTCGACCGCCTCTACGTCTCCCAGCTCGGAGGGTCCCTGTTCCGCTCCGAGGACCGGGGTGCGACCTTCGGGTCGATCGTCTCCGGCCTCGACCTGACGCAGATGGCGGTCCCCATGGCTCCGGTCGAGCCGAGCCGGCTCGTTTCTGGGACCGCGTACGCCGGCCGAGCCCAGGTCTTCTCCACGACCAACGCCGGCGACAGCTGGTCCCCCTACCGCCCGTCGGGCTCGCCGCCGGTAGCGTGCATCGCCCCCTCCCCCATCCGGCCGGGGCGCGTCTACTTCTCGCTCGCGACCGGGCCCTCCATCTACAAGGCCGACGGCACCACCACCGACGTCCTGACGCCGCCAGCGGACCCTGCGATGACGGTCCACTCCATCTTTCTCGACCCGGGCGCGGAGAACGTCCTCTACGTCGCCGGCGCCACCGCCGACGGGAGGGGCCACGTCTACAAGTCCCAGGACTTCGGAGCGAACTGGACCGACATCACCAGCCCCGACATGCACGCTGCCTACAGCATGGTGAAGGATCGGTACGGCGCGCTCTACGTCGGGACGGCGACCGGGGTCCTGCGCTCCGCCAACGACGGCCTCACCTGGTCCCCCTTCAACTACAGCCTCCTCGCCGGAGGCGTGACGAGCCTGAGGCTGGCGAGCGACTACCTCTACGCCGGGACGGACGGGCGCGGGGTCTTTCGGATGTCCCTGCATCCGCTCGCCACCATCGACAGCATCCCCCCCGGGGGGCGCTTCCTGGTCGACGGCGTCCTAGAGACCGGGCCGATCCTAGCCTCCTGGCCAAGCGGAACGTCGCACACCGTCGTGCCCTATCTCCTGCAAACCGCGGACACACGCCAGCAGTTCGTGGGATGGATCGACGGTGGGTCTTCCTCCCGGGAGGTGACGGGAACGGGGGCCAACCAGACCCTCACGGCGGTCATCCGCACCTCGTACCTGCTTTCTCTGTCGGCCACGCCGCCGGGAAGCGGCGCGGTCGCGCCGGAGCAAACCTCCCCCGACTCCTTCTACAGCGAGGGCAGCGTGGTCCAGCTGGTGGCTTCACCCGCGAACGATCAGCGGTTCGTGGCCTGGCAGGGAGCGCCGGACCTGGCGTTGGACGTGCTCGCCGCGGTGGTGATGGGCGAGCCTCGATCGATCTCTGCGACCTTCGAGCCGTTGCAAATGAAGGTGCTGACCGATCCGCCCGGGCTCCCGCTTCGCGTGGACGGCGTGGGCGCGGCGACGCCGACGACGTACCAGTGGAGCGTCGACTCCGTGCACGCGCTCGAGGCCCTCGCCACGGTGGACCTCGACCCGACCGATCCCGTGGTCCTGGTCTTCGACCACTGGAGCGATCTCCAGCCGCGCGCGCATCTCTTCACGGTCCGAAGGGACACGTTCGTCACCGACCTCACCGCCACCTACATCTCGACGGTGCCGTCCATCGGCGTCCCGGCGGGCGGAGCGCAGGTCCTCCGGACACCGGGGGAGGCGAACGGGCCGCGGGTCGTCTCGCTAAGCGTGACCGCAGGCGCGGTCCCGGCGCCGGAGACCGCCGCGATCCTTAGCGGCTCGATGAGCGGGGTCCGGACCGTGGAGGCAGTGCTGTCCCCGGCGACTACCGTGACGGAACTCGACACCTTCGTCGAGGGCGGATCGACCCGCGGCCAGACCCGCCTGGTGATCGAGAACCCGGGGAGCGGGCCGGCGACGGTCAGCCTCCTTCTCCGCGATCCCGGCGGAGCGGGCATCGTCGGGGTCCCCGACGCCTTCTCCGTCGCTCCGCAGACCACCTTCGTGGGAAACCTCCAAGATGTCATGCTCCTCTCCCCGGTCTTCGAGGGGCTGCTGAGCGTCATCTCCGACCAGCCGGTCCATGTGTCGGTCCAGTCGATCCGGACGAACCTCCGCCCGTCCACCCTCCTCGACCCCGTCCTCGTCGTTCCCTTCACCACGGCTGACGCGAACGTACCCAGGGATGCGCGCGTCCAGGTCCTCCTGCTCGGCGCGGACACGGAGCAGCGCCTGGTGCTCTTCAACCCGGGCACGGCGCCGGCGACCGGCACGTTGAACGTGCTCGACGAGCAAGGGGCTCCCTTGCCAATCGCCCTCGGGGCCACCTCGACGATCTCCTACGCCATCCCTCCGGGCGGGTACGCACCCTACCGGTACACACCGCCGGCGCCGGCTCCGGGAACGTCAGCGCTCACCACCTGCCGCGCCGAGATCACGCCCGACGCCGGCCAGACCGCGCCGCGGCTCCTCCTCGTCGAGGAGCACACCTACCCGCCACCCTCCGACGCCGTTCCCGGGCCCGTGCTTCCCCGGGCCGTACCTCCCTCCCGCCTGGCGACGACTTTCCTAGTCCCGGTCGACCTCCCGGCTCGCGACAGCGGGGTGGTGCTCACGAACCCCGGCCCGTCCAGCGTCCTGGTCTCGGTGTCGCTCCGCGGGACCGCCGGTGACGCCGTCGCAACCACCGCGATCACCGTGGCGCCGGGAGGTCAGGTTCCCCTCCTCACCTCGGAGGTCTTTCCGGCCGCCGGGCCGGTCGAGGGAGTCCTGGAGGTCGACGGTGCGGCCGAGGTATGGGGCGTAGGCGTCCTGCGCAGCGTGAACGCGCGCGGGGAGGAGATCCTGGCCGGGTTCCCTGCCTTTGCGGGCGAGCAGGCGTCCGCGACGCTCCGGCTACCCTACCTGGTGGACGGGGACTCCTGGTCGACGAACCTCTGGCTCCTCGGAGCGAGTCGTTTCCTGCAGGCAGGTCTCGCCACCCGAGGAACGGACGGCGTCTCCGTGGCACTTCCCATGGTTTGGCCATGACTTCCAAGATCTGGACGCGAATCGCCGCACTCGGATTCCTCCTCGGTGTCGCCGCGCCGCGGGCCGGGGCACAGGATGCGACGAGCAGCATCACGGTGGCGTTCGGGTCGGTGCAGCGCCCGGTGCCGGCGCTCATGTTCGGCCAGAACCTGGAGACGGTGAACAACGGGAATGGGCTCGTCCGCCCCGACGGAACCTTCGACCAGGGGATCATGGCCTTGCTGAGCGAGGCGCGCGTGACGAGCCTCCGCTACCCGGGTGGAACCGCGGCCGACTACCTGCACTGGTGGCAGGCGGTCGGCCCCTTCTCCTCTCGCCCGCAACAGAGCCAGGGTTACCTGAACGAGAACTACACCCCCCTCGCCGGCCCCGACGAGTTCATCCGGGCCGCCATCGCCCTTCGGGCCACCTCGTTCGTCGTGGCCAACACCGGCACCGGAACCTCCGACGAAGCCGCCGCGTTCGCGACCTTCTTCGCGTCGCGCGGGTTCCCGGCCGCATTCTGGGAGATCGGCAACGAGATCTACTTCGAGGGGATTACGGCCAACGGGCTCGCCGGCCTCCCGCCCGACACCTACGGCCAGAAGGTCATCGAGTATGCGGCCGCCATCCGGAAGGCAGCACCGGGGGCCAAGGTCTGCGCGGCCGGCGTGGTCGGCCCGGAGCAGCAGTCCAGCTACTGGAACGCCGTTGTTCTCGGCATCGCCGGGCCCTACATCGACGGGGTCACCCTGCACAACGCGTACTTCCCGCTCTATGGCTACCTGCCGGATGGGACCGTCCCGCCCGATGCCTACCTCTACACGGCCATGCTGGCGTCGACCCAGGCGGTGGAACTGTCCCTCTCGGTCGTCGAGGGCCAACTCGAGTCCCTGGGTGTGCCCATCCCCATCTTCGTCACCGAGTACGACGGCATCTTCTATCCGAACGCGTCCATCGAGGACGTGAGCGTTACCCTGCGGCGGAACCAGACGCTCTCTTGCGCGCTGTTCAATGCCAGCGTCCTGAACCTGTTCCTGCGCCACTCGCGCGTCCAAGGTGCCCATCACATGGCGATGGCCGGCAGCGAGTACGGCAGCTTGGTGGGGGTCGACGGTGCTTCACAGTTCCGCAATCCCCAGTTCTACGTCCACAAGGAATACGCGCGCGAGGCAGGGAACCTCGTCGTGCAGACCACCGTCGACCCACAGACGGGCGTCTTCAGCTCCGGGCCCATCGCGCTCTTGTCGGCCCAGAGCAACGTCCCCATGCTCGACGCCGTGGCCACGCGCAGTGGCGACGGCCGCCGCTACGCGCTCTTCGTGGTGAACCGGAGCCTGACCACGGCGGTGAGCACCCGGGTCCAGGTCGATCGGGGCGTGCCGGCCGCCGGGACCGCGACCGTGCTCACCGGCCCCACCTTCGATGCCCGCAACAGTGCCCAGAATCCCCTGCTGGTCTCCCCGGTCACCCGGCCCGTCGGGGTGAGCGCGTCGTTCTCGTATCGGTTTCCACCGTACTCGCTCACGATCCTCCGCTGGACCCACTAGCCCCGACGCCGGCGCCGACGCTCCCAGGAAGCATCCTCGGCGCGCACCTTTCCCCCTGCCCGGGCGGGCGTCCCCCTCCGCCTCCCGGAGACGGCGGGATTCCCCTCGAGGAGGAAGCGCCAGGGGCGCTCCGCCCAGGGCCCGGCGTAGGCGACGTTCACCCGCGGCGTCGCCGTCACCCGCTCCCGGGGCCGGGGTGCGTCCTCCACGAAGAGCACGTCGCCGGCGAGGTCGAGCCCGTTGTGGCGGGGCCGGTCGATGGCGAGCGCGCGGCACAGGTTCCCCGGTCCGCGGGTGGAGTGGAGGCAGTTCTCGAGCGGCTCCGCCGAGCGGATGAGGACCGCGGAAGGGTAGCCCTCTTTCCCGGTCACCGCGTTCACGCAGTGAGAGAGGCCGTAGACGAGGTAGACGTAGGCGTATCCCGGCGGCCCGAACATGATGGCGGCGCGCGGGGTGCGGCCGAACCGGGCGTGGGAGGCCCGGTCCCCGGGCCCGTGGTAGGCCTCCACCTCGACGATGCGCGCCGCCCGCCTGACGCGCCCGTCCTGGTGGACGAGCACCTTGCCGAGGAGATCGCGCGCCACCCGCCTCGCGTCGCGCGCGTAGAAGGACCGTCCCAGCCGGGCCGCCATGGACGGGGGAAGCTAGCCGCGGGCTCGCCCCGCGGCAACCGGAGCCCACGCAGGCCCCCGCCGGGCCACCGCGCCCTCCCTCGCGCCCCGGACGAAATACGGCCCCCGGCCGGGAAAGGTGCTAGGAAAATGGGGCGATGCGCCGAGCCAAGATCGTCTGCACGCTCGGGCCCGCCTGCGAGGCGCCCGACACCATCCTGCAGCTCGTCGAGCGGGGCATGGACGTCGCCCGCCTCAACTTCTCCCACGGCACCCACGAGCAGCACGCCGAGGTCATCGAGCGCATCCGCGCCGCCTCGCGCCAGCTCATCCGCCCGGTGGCCATCCTCCAGGACCTGCAGGGACCCAAGATCCGCACTGGCCCCCTCAAGGCCGGGCGGGCCGGGGTGGCGGTAGCGGCTGGCGCCGAGATCGTCATCACCACCGAGGGAGAGGTCGAGGGCGACGAGAAGCTCGTTTCCACCACCTACCCCTTCCTGGCCCAGGACGTGCACCCCGGGGACCGCCTGCTCGTCGACGACGGGCTCCTCGAGTTCCGGGTGCTCTCGACCGACGGCGTGCGCGTCCGCGCCGAGGTGGTGGAGGGCGGGGTCCTGAAGGAGCACAAGGGGATCAACCTCCCGGGAGTCTCCCTGCGGGTGGAGGCGCTCTCGGAGAAGGACCGCGCCGACCTGCGCTTCGGGGTCGAGCACGGCGTGGACTACGTGGCCCTCTCCTTCGTGCGCACCGCCGAGGACGTCCACCAGGCGCGCCGGGCGCTGGAGGAGCTCGGACGGGCGCTCCCCCTCGTCGCCAAGATCGAGAAGCCCGAGGCGCTCGAGAACCTGGACGCCATCGTCGAGGCCGCCGACGGCCTGATGGTCGCCCGCGGGGACCTGGGCGTGGAGGTGCCCCCCGAGCGCGTCCCCATCCTGCAGAAGTCCATCATCGAGAAGGGGCGCCACGCCGGAAAGCCCGTCATCATCGCCACCCAGATGCTCGACTCGATGATCGAGCACCCGCGCCCCACCCGCGCCGAGGCGAGCGACGTGGCCAACGCCGTCTGGGACGGCGCCGACGCGGTCATGCTCTCCGGCGAGACCGCCAGCGGCCGCTTTCCCCTCCTGGCGGTCCAGATCATGGATCGCATCGTCCGCGAGGCGGAGCAGAACTTCTTCCTCTCCCGCCCTCGGCCGGTGGAGACGCCCTCGCCGCCGCTCGCCTTCAACGACGTGGTGGCCTCGGCGGCGGTGCGGGCCGCCCTCGAGTCGGACGCCCGCTGCATCGCCTGCTTCACCGTGGGCGGCACCACCGCCCGGCTCCTCTCCCGCTACCGCCCCCACGTCCCCATCGTGGCCTTCTCCCCGGAGCAGAAGATCCGCCGCCGCATGACCCTCTACTGGGGCGTGACCCCTCGGATCATGGAGCCCATCCGCGACCCGGACATCATGGCCCAGCTGGTGAGCGACCGGCTCCTGCAGGACGAGCTCGCCAGGCCCGGGGACAGCGTGGTGGTCGTCTACGGCTCTCCGCTAGGCGAGCCCGGTCACACGAACTCGCTGCGCCTGCACCAGATCCCGCTCGAGCCCCCCCGGGGGAAGCGCTACCGGGTGCCCATTTAGCGACCGCGTCCGCCCCCCGCGGACCGAGAGTCAAGGGCCGGCCAGCGTGGCGCCCCGGGCGGCGGCGGGCGAGCGTTGCCGCCGCCGCGGCGGAGGGCTAGATCGATCGCATGGACATCCCCGCCCTGCAGCGCGTCCTCTCGGAGCAGAAGCTCGACGGCTGGCTCCTCTACGACTTCCACGGGCAGAATCCGACCGCGCTCGCCGCCGTCGGTCTCGGCGGCCACCTGCTCACGCGCCGCTGGTTCTACCTCGTCCCGGCGCGCGGCGAGCCGCGCCTCCTCGTCCACGCCATCGAGGTCGGCTCGTTCCCGGCGCACGTTCGGGGCGCCCGCGAGAGCTACTCCTCCTGGCAGTCGCTGCGGCAGGGGCTCGAGAGGCTCGTCGCCGCGGCGCCCGGGCGCCGCCTCGCCATGGAGTACTGCCCCATGGCCGAGATTCCCTACCTGTCGCGGGTGGACGCCGGCACCGTCGAGCTCGTCCGGTCTCTCGGGGTGGAGGTGGCCTCCTCGGCGGACCTGGTCCAGCGCTTCCTGTGCCGCTGGAATGCGCACCAGCTCGCGAGCCACGTGCGGGCGCTGCGCGCCATCGACGACGCGAAGGACGCGGCCTTCGCCTACGTGGGGGAGAGCCACCGGCGCGGCTACGAGCCGACCGAGGACCAGGTGCAGGACTTCCTCATGAAGCGCTTCGCCGACCGGGGCCTCGCGACCGACCACCCGCCCATCGTGGCGGTGAACGCCCACGCCGGCGACCCCCACTACGTCCCCTCCAAGGAGAGGGCGACGCCCATCCGCAAGGGCGACCTCCTCCTCATCGATCTGTGGGCGAAGGAGCCGCGCCCCGAGGACCCCTACGCCGACATCACCTGGGTGGGATTCGCCGGCGACCGCCCGCCCCCGAAGGCGGTGGAGATCTTCCGGGTCACGGCCGACGCTCGCGACCTCGGGCTCAAGGTGGTGCAGTCGGCCTTCCGGGAGCGGCGGCCGCTCGCCGGCTGGCAGGTGGACCGGGCGGTGCGCGACCACATCGCCGCGAAGGGGTACGGCGAGCGCTTCCTCCACCGCACCGGCCACTCCATCGGCACGGGCGCGGTGCACGGCGACGGCGCCAACCTCGACGACCTCGAGACCCACGACACCCGCGAGCTCCTGCAGGGGACCGCCTTCTCCATCGAGCCGGGCATCTACCTGCCCGAAGAGGGGCTCGGGGTGAGGAGCGAGATCGACGTGGTGCTCACCGAGGAGGGGCCGCAGGTGTTCTCCAAGGTGCAGGAAGAGCTGGTTCGCATACAGTGAGCGAGGCAATCGCTGGCATCCCGCCGGCCCCTCCTCCGGCCCGGCCCCGCGACGCCGCGGCGGTGATCCTCTGGCGCGAGGGGCCGGAGGGACGGGAGGTCTTCTGGGTCCGCCGCGGAGAGGGCCTCCGGTTCGCCGGCGGCTTTTACGCCTTCCCCGGGGGGCGACTCGACGACGAGGACCGGCGGGTCCCCGTCCCCGGGCTCGCGGGAGAGGAGGCGGCGCTCGTCGCCGCCGCCTCGCGGGAGCTCTTCGAGGAGGCGGGCGTCCTCCTCGCCCGCGGCGCCGAGCGGCTCGACCCGGCGGCGCGCGACGAAGGCCGCCGGGCGCTCCTCGACGGGAGCCTCGCCTTCGCCGATCTCCTCTTCCGGGAGGGGCTGGCGCTCGAGCCCGCGCTCCTCTCGCCGGCGGGCCGCTGGGTCACCCCGGAATTCTTCCCGGTCCGCTTCGACGCCCGCTTCTACCTGGCCCGGCTGCCGGAAGGCCAGGAGGCGCGGGTTTGGCCTGGAGAGCTCGCCTCCGGGGAGTTCATCCCCACGCGCCGGGCGCTGGAGCTCTGGGAGCGCGGGGAGGCGCTTCTCCACCCGCCCAACTGGTGGGGCATCTCGGCCCTCGACCGCGCGGAGCCCTCGAAGGCGCTCGCGCTCCTGCGGGAGCCGCCCCGCGACATCCTCATCGAGTTCCAGCGGGGGGTGGTCCTCGCGCCGCTGCGCACCCCGACCCTGCCGCCGGCGACCCACACGAACTGCTGGCTCCTGGACCTGGGCGACGGCGTGGCGGTCGTCGACCCCGGCTCTCCCGACCCCGGCGAGCAGGGAAGGCTCGAGGCGCTCCTCGAGAAGATGGCGCAGGAGGGGCGGCCCGCGCGCGAGGTCTGGCTCACCCACCACCACGGGGACCACGTCGGCGGCGCGTCGCGCCTCGCCGCGCTCGGCCTGCCGGTGCGTGCGCATCCCGAGACGGCGAGCCGCCTCGGAGGGTCGGTGGCGGCGACCCCGCTCTCGGACGGCGACCTCCTGCACGGGCGCTGGCAGGTCCTGCACACGCCCGGCCACGCCCCCGGCCACCTCGTCTTTCTCGATCGCGCCACTCGGGCCCTCGTCGCCGGCGACATGGTGAGCACGGTGTCCACCGTGGTCATCGATCCTCCCGAGGGGGACATGGGCGCCTACCTCCGCCAGCTCGAGCGGCTGCGCGACCTCGGCGCACGCACGCTCTACCCGGCGCACGGGGCGCCGGCTCCCTCCGCCACCGCCAAGCTGGAGGAGTACCTCGGCCACCGCCGGATGAGGACCGAGAAGGTGCTTCGGGCCCTCTCGCCCGGGGGGACGCTCGCCGAGGTGACGCGCGCGGCCTACGACGATACCCCGCCGTTCCTCCTGCCGGTGGCGGAGCGCAGCTGCCTCGCCACCCTCCTCATGCTGCGAGGGGAGGGGCTTGCCCGCCAAGTGGGGGAGGGCTGGGCGGGGGGGTAGCGAATGCTTGCGCGTCCCACCGTGCACATCTGTGTTCCAAAAAGCCACGGTCCCCGGCGCCCCCTTTAGGGAATTCGTCGACATTCCTGGGTGTTGTACAGGAGCGATTCACGGGCATGGGCATTGCAGCGGGACTAGGAACAACTCTCAGGCCACCCATGCGAACCCTCCGCGCGATCGCCATCCTGTCCATCGCCTTCCTCGTCGGCGCCGGCTCCGCCGAGGTGGCGGTCCGCTCGAAGGGGCCCGGCACCGGCACCGATCCGGCGCCGATCGGGAACTTCGTGTCGCTCGAGCTCCGGAGCGAGGGCGCCACCATCGCCCGCAGCCAGCTCGTGAGCCCCCTCGGAAAGCCGGCGAAGATGATCCTGCGCGACCCGGCCGACCCGAGGACGGTCCGCATGGTTCTCAGCGTCTCCACCGCCCGGGAGGCCTCCGGATCGGTGTGCGTCGACTACTCGCTCCTCATCCCGGACCTGGACGTGGCGCGGACCGGGCGCGTGTCGGTGAAGCCGGGCGTGGAGCAGACCCTGGCGCTCGGGCCCGACCTGACGGCGGTCTGGAAGGCGGTGCCGGTGCCCTCGCGCGCTTTCGACGACTGGGTGCGGGCCGAGCGGGCCCGGAAGACCCCGCGCGCGAGCTGAACCCACGCCGCTCCCCTCCTCGCGACCTCCGGCGCCGCGCGCCGCCGTCCGCGCAGGGCGGCGCGCGGGCTGGAAGGGACGCACCCGCACCCTCCTCATCGCGCTCGCCCTCGCCTCGCTGCCCCCCTCGGCGAAGGCGCAGGTGGAGGTCGGTCTCCGGGCCGGATACGCCTTCGGCCTCGGGGACGCCGCCCGGTCGAGCCCGATGTCGGCGAGCCTCGCCGGCGAGGCCCCGCTCGAGCTCGACGTCGGCTACCGGGTCCTGCAAAGGCTCACCGTGGGCGTTTACGCCTCCTACGGCCCTGTCCTCGTTGGCTCGGTTTGCGGCGGCAACTCCTGCTCCGGCTCGGTGGTGGCCACCGGCGTCGGGGCGACCTACAGCTTCGACCGCCTCCTCGGCCTCGCCCCCTGGGCGGGCGTCTTCTTCGGCTACGAGTGGGCGAGCTACCACGCCGGGTCCGGCTCCGACCACCTCGACGTCTCGCTCCGGGGCTTCGACTTCCTGGGCCTCGAGGGCGGCGCCGACTACCCCCTCGGCGAGCACTTCGCGGTGGGACCGTTCCTCTCCCTCTCCCTGGGAAGCTACGCGAACCTCTCGGTCGCGAGCCCACTCGGGGAAGTCTCCGGCGGCGTCCCGTCGCCGTCGACCCACCTCTGGCTCGGGATCGGCGTCCGCGGCACCTACGGCTCTTAGCCCCCGCTCTTTCGCCCCGGGCTCAGGGGGTCCCCCGGATCTCCTCGTAGACGACGGTGCCGAGCAGGGCGCCCTCCTCGTTCCAGGTGGTCCAGGTGCGGCACTGCAGCCCCAGGCAGAAGGTCCCCTCGGTGCGCTTCTTCCCGTTCCGCCACCACTGCACGAAGCGCCCGTGCCGGCGGCCGAGGTCGAAGCTCACCTCCTCCTCCACCTTCCCTCCCTCGTAGTAGTAGGTCCAGGCGCCGTCCTTCTCGCCGTCGCGGTATTGGCCCTCGGCCGCCTTCCGCCCGTCGCGGTGGTACTCGACCCAGGGGCCGTCGAGCTGGCCGTCCTTCCAGGTCGACTCGACGTGGACGAGGTCGGGCTCGTAGTAGTCCCGCGCCGGCCCGTGGCGCCTCGGGTTCCCGTCCGGGCCCGGCCGCTCGCACCACTCGCCGTTTCCGAAGGGGGGCGGCGCCCCGGCGTGGGTGGTCCCGGGCGGGCACTCGAGCATCCCGGCGGCGAGCGCCAGGACGACGAGCGCCGTCATGCCGCTCCCTCGGACTGGAGGACGGGCGCCGCCCGGCCGCCCTGGTTCACGGCGCGGCTGTGCGAGAGGAGGAAGCGGAGCAGCACCGGGTAGACCTCGAGGGGGGCCTTCTTCCCGAGGAGGAGGTCGACGTGGCCGTAGTCCGCGCAGTGGCCGTTCGCGAGCGAGAACTCGACGAGGTCCTTCGGCCCTCCCCAGAGGTCGAAGGACCTGCGGACGACGGCCGGAGGCGCGAGGTAGTCCTTCACCGCCGAGAGGAAGAGAGCCGGCTGGTTGCAGGAGGCGAGCCCGGCCCGGTAGTCGACGACCTTGTCCGCGGAGCGGCAGGTGTCGTGCATCACCCAGTCCGCCATCTGCAGGAAAACCGGGCCGGGGATGTTCTCGATCGAGTTCGAGAGGATCCGCTGGTAGACGGGGCGGTCGACGTTCCGTCCGTTGATGGCGAGCTCTGCGGCGACCGGGTGCAGGACGCCGGCGAGCGGGGCGATCATCCGGCTCAGGTGGCGGTTGGCCCGCCCGTCGATGAGGAAGCCCCACCCCAGGTAGCGGGCCACGAGCCCCTCGGCGTCGAAGCTCATGGGGCCGGCCACGGAGGCGATGGCGGCGACGCGCTCCGGGTAGAGCTGGCAGGCGACGAGCCCGGTGACGGCGCCCAGGCTGTGGCCCACCCACAGGACCTGGTCCGCGCCGGTCGCCCGCTGGACCGCGTCGAGGGCCGCCGGGACGTCCTTTCGCACGTAGTCGTCGAAGTCCCAGTCGCCGGCCCGCTTGGGCGCGTCGCGGGAGTCGCCGTGGCCGCGAAGGTCGAGCGCGAAGGTCCTGAAACCGTGGCGCGCCAGGTAGGCCGCGAGCGAGAAGCTCTCCACGCCGGCGTCGAGCATCCAGCGGTTGGCGGAGAGCCCGTGGACGAGGAGCACCGGGGGCAGCCTCTCCCCGCCCCGCGGCAGGCGGATCCCGAGCGCCAGCCTCCAGCCGTCGGACGTCTGCGCTCGCACGATGCCGTCGTCCCGGATGGGCTGGCGCAGCTTGCGGGTCCAGAAGGCGTAGTGGAGGAAGGCGAGCACCGCCAGGACGGCGGCGGCGGCCACGATGGCGAGCGCGGCTTCCGTCATGATGCCGCCCGAATCTACCGCAATCCCCCGGCGGGGTGGCACAAAGGCGCTCGCACCCCTGGCGTGGGGGTTGCAGATCTTGCGGAGCGTGGCGAGCCCCGCCTGCGGCGGGCCGGACCCGATGCGGCAGGAGGCCTGTCACGGTGGGAGCATGGCCGAGGAGGAGGTCGGGGTGTCTCGAACGCGAGCAGCGCCGCGCTCGATTACCGGGCAGGGGAGTGCTCAGTGCTTGACCGATTGCCGCGCGGGAGCGTAGCGTCGAAGTCCGGTCTTTCCATCCACAGGGGTGCGCCGTGAAGAAGGTCGAGGCGATCATCAAGCCGTTCAAGCTGGACGAGGTGAAGCAGGCGCTGTCCGAGATCGGGGTAGCCGGCCTGACCGCCACGGAAGTCAAGGGGTTCGGGCGCCAGAAGGGGCACACCGAGCTCTACCGCGGCGCCGAGTACGTCGTCGACTTCCTTCCCAAGGTGAAGGTCGAGGTGGTGGTGGCCGACTCCCTCGTCACCAAGGTCGTCGAGGTCATCGAGCGGGCCGCCAAGACGGGCCGCATCGGCGACGGGAAGATCTTCGTCGTGCCCGTCGAGGAGGTCATCCGCATCCGCACCGGAGAGCGGGGAGAGGACGCCCTCTAGGCGACGGGGCGAGCGGATCGCCGCGGGGGCGACGTGTCCCGAGCGACCAAGGCTCCTCCCCTTCCGGCGGCGCTGGCGCGCGGAGCCCTCGACTCCCTCTCGGATCCCGTCGTCCTCATCGGATCGGACGGCGGGGTCCTGCACCTCAACCCTCCCGCCGAGGAGCTCTTCGAGCGCAGCCGCGAGCGCGCGGTGGGCCTGCCGGTGCGCGCCCTCCCGGGCGGCTCGCAGCTCGAGGCGCTCGCCGAGCGCGTCCGCAAGGCGCAGGAGTCCACGAACGTCGCCCTCCCCGGCCCGCGCGACTCCTCGACGCCCATCTCGGCCGAGGGGAGCCCGCTCTTCGACGGCGCCGCCTGCGTGGGGACGGTGCTCCTCCTCCGCGTCCACCGGCCGAGCGAGCGCTCCCTCGACTTCGAGGCGCTCGCCGCCGGCCTGGCGCACGAGATCAAGAACCCTCTCGCGGGGTTGCAGGGGTCGGCGGAGCTGCTGGCGCGCGAGGCGGAGGGGACGGCGCGAGAGTACGCCCAGGTCATCGCCCGGGAGGCGAAGCGGGTCGACGGCCTGGTGCGCGAGCTCCTCGACCTGGCGCGCCCGGCGACGCTGCAGGCGACCCCGGTGAACATCCACGCCGTCCTCCGGGACGTGATGCTGCTCGCGAAGGGAATGCCCGGCGGCGAGCGCATCCGCTTCACCCACACGTTCGACCCCTCCCTCCCTCCGCTCCAGGGCGACGGCGAGAAGCTCACCCAGGTGATCCTGAACATCGTCCGCAACGCTGTCGAGGCGGTGCGCGAGGTCGAGACCCCGGAGATCGTCTTCGAGACCGGCGTGGCCTCGGTCCGGCTGCGGCAGGCGAGCGGCCGGACCCGCCCGCTCGCCCGGGTGGCGGTGCGGGACAACGGCCCCGGCATCCCCGAGCCGATGCTGCCCCGCCTCTTCACCCCCTTCGCCACCTCCAAGGCCCAGGGCACCGGGCTCGGGCTCGCCGTCTCGAGGCGCATCGTCGAGGCCCACGGGGGGCGCATCGAGGTCCGCAACCGCAACGGCCACGGGGCCGAGGCGGTGCTCTACCTCCCGCTCGAGGCGTGAAGGCCCCCGGCCGCCCGGTTGCCCGAAATCAAGACATGCCACCTGCTCGGTGAACGGGCACAATAGCTGCATGACCGAAGCCCCGATGCGAAAGGTTCTCATCGTCGACGACGAGCCGTCGGTCCGGTTCGTGCTCGCCCGTACCTGCGAGCGGGTGGGCGTCCCGCACGCCGAGGCGGGCAGCGCCGAGGAGGCGCGCGAGGAGCTGGCGCGGAGCGGCACCGGGCGGCACGGGGGCATCGGCCTCGTGCTCCTCGACGTGAGGCTCCCCGGCGACGACGGTTTCACCCTCCTCGGCGAGCTGGCGGTGCGCTCCGATTCTCCCTTCGTGGTGGTGATGACCGCGGAGGACACCATGCGCTCGGCGGTGGAGGCGATGAAGCGCGGCGCCGCCGACTACCTGGGCAAGCCCTTCGACCTCGCACGGGTGGAGCGGATCGTCCGGGACCTCGCCATCGGGCCGGACCAGGAGCGCGAGGAGGAGCGCGCGCAGCAGAGGGGCGAGGGCGACCGGAGGCGCGAGGGAGCGTCCATGGAGACGCTCATCGGGCGCTCGCCGGCGATGGTGGAGGTGTTCAAGGAGATCGGGCGCGTGGCGCGCACCGAGATGACGGTCACGCTCATGGGCGAGAGCGGCACCGGGAAGGAGCTGGTGGCCCGGGCCATCCACTCCAACTCGGCCCGCGCCCGCGGCCCTTTCATCACCGTCAACATGGCCGCCATCCCCCGCGACCTCATGGAGAGCGAGCTCTACGGCCACGAGCGCGGCGCCTTCACCGGGGCCGCCGAGCGCCGCCCGGGCAAGTTCGAGCTCGCGAGCGGGGGGACCCTCTTCCTCGACGAGATCGGCGAGATGCCGGTGGAGCTGCAGGCGAAGCTCCTGCGGGTGCTGCAGGAGCGCGAGATCGACCGCGTGGGGGGCTCCCGCCCCCTGCCGGTGGACGTGCGCATCGTCGCCGCTACCAACGCCGATCTCACCCGGGCGGTGGAGGAGGGGCGCTTCCGGCGCGACCTCTTCTACCGGCTGGCGGTGGTCCCGATCCGGCTGCCGCCGCTCCGGGAGAGGGACGCGGACGTGGTTCTCCTCGCCCGCCACTTCGCCGCCAAGTATGGGGAGCAGCTCCGCGGCCGGCCGCTCACGCTCGCCCGCGACGCCGAGCCCCTCCTGCTCGCCCACTCCTGGCCCGGGAACGTCCGCGAGCTGCAGAACGTCATCCAGCGCGCGCTCCTCAAGCTCCCGGGGAACCGGCTCGCGGGGAAGGACCTCGCCCCGCTCCTGCCCACCACCGCGGCGCGCGAGAAGGGGCTCGAGGGCTTCGTCGAGTCCGTCCTCGACAGTCCCGCGCCCGAGACCGGCCGCTACCAGGCGGCGCTCGCGGCGCTCGAGGCCCCGCTGCTCGCGGCGGCGATCGCGCGCACCGAGGGAAACCAGCTCCGCGCCGCGGAGATCCTGGGCATGAACCGGAACACGCTCCGCGAGAGGATGAGGGTCCTCGGCCTGAAGCCGCGACCGGAGGAAGGTTAAGGCCCTCCCCCTTCCGGGATCGTCCTCCGTCCCTGGGACGCCGGGACCGCGTCCCTGCGGACCAGGCCTTCCTCGTCGCGCGCCCACGGGACTGCCGCCGGGAGCCCTCGATGGCCAAATATTCTCCTCGGGTTCGCCTCTCTCTCTCCGGGAGCGAATGGTGCGGGGGCTAGACAGGGCCGGGTCACCCGGCCCTGTCTTTTTCTGCGCGGGCGCCGGCCGCGCGGCCTCCCGGCGCGGGCCCGGAATCAGGGCCGCTTCTCGAAGAGCACCGTCGCCTGCAGGGTCCCCTTCGGCATCCCGGCGAGCGCGCCGCCCAGGCGGACCGACTTCTCGCTCCCGCCGCTCGCCCCGCGCACGGCGCTCTCCACCTCGTCCCAGCGCGACGGCGCCGGCGTGCAGACGGCGTAGAGCCGCACCGGCCCGGCGCTGCCGTCGAGCCGGGCCTGCGCGGGCAGCTCTCCCGCCCCGTCGAAGAGCCCCGCCTCCGCGCCCGGCGGGTAGAGGCGGGAGACGCCGCCCTCCGCCGCCGCGGCGAGCCAGAGGTGGCAGGGCACCGCGGTCCGGACGCGGAAGTGGAGCTCCTGCCCCGTCGCGACCCTGGCCCCGTCGTGGAGCGCCCTCCCGTCCTCCCCGCGGACGGCGAGGCCGAGAGGGGCGATCTTCGGCCCCATCTCGTCCGAGGCCAGACGGGGTGCGAGGAGGAGGAGCAGGCTCACCGAGGTGGCGAGCCCGGCGAGGGGGAAGACGACGAGGAAGCGGCGCCGCCAGCCCCGCGACCAGGGAGCGAGCGCCGCCTCCATCACCGAGTCGACGGTCGCCGGGTAGACGGCACCGCGGAACTCCTCCCCCTGTCGCTCCATCGCGAGGAGCCGCTCGCGGCAGCCGGGGCAGGCCTCGAGGTGCGGCGGCTCCGGCCGGCGCCGCACCAGCACCTCCTCGAGCTCGAGCTCGGACGGGCAGCCGGGCGCGTTCCGCCCTCGCTCCCGGGAGCGGTCCCCGCGGTGCCCGAGGAGCCTCTGGCAGTGGCCCGCGGCGCGTCGGTGGACGAGCGCGATCCCGCCCGGCCCCTCCAGCGCGGCGAGGTCGGAGACGAGCGCGGCAAGCACGTCCCGGGTGGCCGCGCTCGCCTCCTCCGCGCTCCCGAGGAGCCCGAGCGAGCACCGGTAGGCGACCGGGCCGAGCTCCCGGTAGAGCCGCGCGGCCTCTCTGCGCGGGTCGTGCATCGCCGAGGTCCATATCCGGGCCCGGGCGAATTGGCCTGCCTAACCGACGAGCACGGGGTGCTCGAAAGACGAGCAGCCCCTTCCCGGGGAACTGCCCATCCGGTCCAGATCGGGGCGTTCCCTCGTGGCACGACCCGTGCTATCCCGACGCGCTGCAAACCCCCCGGCACCGCCAGGAGAATCTCACACGATGGCCAACATGACCCCGAAGCAAGTCCTCGAGCTCGCGAAGGCGAAGAACGCGGAGTTCGTCGATCTGAAGTTCAACGACTTTCTCGGCATCTGGCAGCACTTCACCATCCCGCTCGGGGAGCTCTCCGAGGCGGTCTTCGACGAGGGCCTGGGCTTCGACGGCTCCTCGATCCGAGGCTGGCAGGCGATCCACGCTTCCGACATGCTGGTGATGCCGGATCCGGCGACGGCGGTGATCGACCCGTTCATGGCGATCCCGACCCTGTCGCTCATCTGCACCATCGTCGACCCCATCACCAAGGAGCCCTACACCCGCGACCCGCGCAACATCGCCATCAAGGCGGAGAAGTACCTGAAGTCGACGGGCATCGGCGACACCGCCTTCTTCGGGCCCGAGGCGGAGTTCTTCATCTTCGACGAGGTCCGCTACGACACCGGCGTGAACCACTCCTTCTACAAGGTGGACTCGGTGGAGGGGCAGTGGAACACCGGCCGCGAGGAGCCGGGCGGCAACCTCGGCTACAAGCCCCGCTACAAGGAAGGCTACTTCCCGGTGGCGCCCACCGACAGCCAGCAGGACATCCGCTCCGAGATGTGCGCGGTGATGGAGTCGATCGGCATCAAGGTGGAGCGGCAGCACCACGAGGTGGCGACGGCCGGCCAGGCGGAGATCGACATCCGCTTCGACTCGCTCGTCAACATGGCCGACAAGCTGATGTGGTTCAAGTACATCCTGAAGAACGTCGCCCGCCGCCACGGCAAGACGGTGACGTTCATGCCGAAGCCGCTCTACGGCGACAACGGCTCGGGCATGCACACCCACCAGTCGATCTGGAAGGGCGGAAAGCCCCTCTTCGCCGGCGAGGGCTACGCCGGCATGTCGGACACCGCCATGTGGTACATCGGCGGCATCCTCAAGCACGCCCCGGCGCTGGCGGCCTTCTGCAACCCCACCACCAACAGCTACAAGCGGCTGGTGCCGGGCTTCGAGGCCCCGGTGAACCTGGCCTACTCGGCCCGCAACCGCTCCGCCTCCATCCGCATCCCGATGTACTCGCCCTCCCCGAAGGCGAAGCGCATCGAGTTCCGCTCGCCGGATCCGGCCGCCAACGGCTACATCGCCTTCGCCGCCATGCTGATGGCGGGGCTCGACGGCATCGAGAACAAGATCAACCCGGGCCAGCCGCTCGACAAGGACATCTACGGCATGACCCCGGAGGAACTCCGCGACATCCCCAAGATGCCGGGCTCGCTCGACGAGGCGCTCGAGAACCTCCGCAAGGACAACGCCTTCCTCTTGAAGGGCGACGTCTTCACCGAGGACGTGATCGAGACCTGGATCCAGTACAAGTACGACAAGGAAGTGAATCCCATCCGGATGCGCCCGAGCCCGCTCGAGTTCGCGCTCTACTTCGACACCTAGAGCCTCCGGGACTCTCCCGCTTGCATTAGCCACGGCCGCCCGGAAGGGCGGCCGTGGTCGTCCGCGGCCCTTAGAATCCCCGGACCGTGACTGCCGGGGTGGCGAGGATCGCGCGGGAGGCGCTCGCGAGCAGTCTCCGCGCCGCCGGGGGCGGCCTGCCGCGCGCCTACTGGGCGCTCTGGGCCGGCATCCTGGTGAACCGCCTGGGGGGCTTCGTCGTCCCCTTCCTGGCGCTCTACTTGACCCGCATCCGCGGCCTCTCCGTCGACCGGGCGGGTGCGGTGGTCTCGCTCTTCGGCCTCGGCGCGCTCGGCGCCGGCCCGGTGGCGGGGCTCCTCGCGGACCGGGTGGGACGGCGCGCCACCCTCCTCCTCTCGCTCGTGGGAGGCGGCCTCCTCACCATCGCCCTCGCCTTCGAGAAGGAGCCCGGGCCGCTCGCGGTGCTCGTGTTCCTCACCGGCTTCGTGGGGGAGATCTACCGTCCCCCGGCGCACGCGGTGGTGGCGGACGTGGTGCCGCCCGCCGATCGGCGCCGCGCCTTCGGCCTCCTCTACTGGGCCGTGAACCTGGGCTTCTCCATCGGCCTCGTCCTCGCCGGCCTCCTCTCGCAGGTGAGCTTCTCCCTGCTCTTTGTCGCCGACGGGGTGACCACCCTCGCCTTCGCGTTCATCGTCTTCCGGAACGTCCCCGAGACCCGGCCGGCGGAGGCGGCGCGGGAGCCCGCCGGGGAGGCGCTCGCGGGCATCCTGGCGCCGTTTCGCGATCGCGACTTCGCGCTCTTCTTCGTCCTCCAGTTCCTCCTCGTCGTCGTCTTCATGCAGTTCAGCCTGGGGCTGCCCATCGACATGACGTCCCACGGCGTCTCCGCCGCCGGCTTCGGCTCGCTCGTGGCGCTGAACGGCCTCCTCATCGTGCTCCTGCAGCCCGCGGCGGCGCGCTTCGTCGCCCGCTTCGACGGGGCTCCGGTGATGGCGGTGGGAGCAGTCCTCGTCGGGACCGGGTTCGGCATGAACTCGCTCCACGACACCGTCCCCTGGTACGCGGCCGGCATCGTGGTCTGGACCTTCGGCGAGATCCTCACCCTCCCCATCGCCTCCGCCATCCCGGCGGAGCTCTCGTCGCCGGCGCTCCGCGGCCGCTACCAGGGCGCCTTCGCCATGACCTGGGCGGGCGCCTCGGTCGTGGCCCCGGTCGTCGGCTCGCACATCATCGCCCGCTTCGGCGCCCCGGCGCTCTGGACGTGCTGCTTCGCCCTCGGCGTGGTCGCCGCCGCCGGCCACCTCGCCGTCGGCCCCGCCCGCCGCCGACGCCTCGCGGGCCTGCGGGCCGCTTCCACCCGGATCGAGGAGCCGGGGCGCGCCTAGCTCCCGCGCTCTCCGCCCCGATGGTCCGGTCGAGCCAGGAGACGGCAGGGAGGGAGGGCGCCGCCTCCGCCTCGCCGTCGCCGCCCGCACCGGCCGGGAAGGCCGGCCGCGGAGGGAGGCGGGCACTCCTCGCCGCACTCCTTCTCGCCCCCCTGGCGGCGGCCGTCCTCTACTCCGGGCACGTCGCCCTCCTCCTCCGCCGCGAGATGCGCCCGGCGCGGCTCCCGGTCCGTGCGGTCCTCGGGGAGAGCGAGCTCTCGGGTTTTCGCGAGGTGTCGTTTCGGACCCGCGACAGCACGGACCTGTCCGGCTGGTGGCTACCCCCCCGGAACGGGGCGGCGGTGATCCTGGTACACGGCCTCGGTGCAACCCGGGAGCAGATGCTCCCGCAGGCGCGCATGCTCCGCTCGGCGGGGTTCGGGATCCTCCTCTTCGACCTGCGCGCGCACGGGAGGAGCGGGGGCTCGGTCTCCACCTTCGGGGACGGGGAGCGGCTCGACGTCCGGGCCGCCGTCGACTTCGCCTCGGCCGACCCGGGCGTCGCGCCCGGCCGCCTGGGCGCCCTGGGATTCTCCTTGGGCGCGCTCGCGGTCGCGGCGGAGTCGGCGGAGGACGAGCGCGTCGGCGCCCTGGCTCTCGAGGCCGGCTACGGCACGATGGAGGAGCTCCTCCGCCACAAGTACGGGAGGGCCGGCGCCTTCTCGGAGCTTCCGGCCCTCGCCGCCGCTCGCGGGTTCGGCCTGCGGGTGGGCGAGGTGCGCCCGCTCGACCGGCTCGGGAGCCTGCCCCCGCGCCCGGTCCTGCTCGTCTACGGCGAGCGGGACCGGGTCACCCCTCCCGCCGTCGGCCGCGAGTTCCTCGCAGCCCTGGGCGGCCAGGCCGAGCTGTGGGTGGTCCCCGGGGGCGCCCACGGAGGCTGGGAGCGGCTCGCGCCCGACGAGCTCGAGTCCCGCCTCGTCCGCTTCTTCAAGGCGGCGCTGCTCCGGTAGGGTGGCGCTTCCTCCTACCGCCTCCGGCGCGCGGAGCGCTCCTCCCAGATGGTCCTCCACAGGAGCGGGAGGAACTGGACGTCGTCGACGAGGTACCGCCGGGCGAGGCGCCTCGGCTCCTGGAGGAGCCGGTAGAGCCACTCGACGCCGGCGCGCTGCATCCAGCGGGGGGCGCGGCGCACGCGCCCCAGGTAGAAGTCGAGGCTCGCCCCGAGGTTGACCACCACCGCCGGGCGGATCCGATCCCGGACGCGGTCGCTGAAGAGCTCGCTCTTCGGCGCTCCCAGGAAGGCGAGGACGAGGTCGGGGCGGGCCTCGCGAATGCGGTCGGCGATGCGGTCGTCGGCGGCGGAGGCGGTGAGCCCGATGACGGAGTCGTCCCACCCCACCACGTCCACTCCCAGCTCGGAGCGCAGTCGCTCCGCTCCCGCCGTCACCACTCCCGGAGCGCCCCCGAGGAGGAAGACGCGGAACCCGCGCGCCGCCGCGCGCTTCAAGAGCGGCAGGAGGAGGTCGGAACCCGAGACCTTCTCCGGCACCCTCTGGCCGACGAGCGGCGAGAGCCAGACGAGGGGCTGCCCGTCGCAGAGCACCAGGTCGGCGCGTCCGTAGGCCTCCCGGAAGTCCGCCTGCCGGGCGGCCTTCACGACGTGGTCGATGTTGGCGGTGAACACCGCCCCGCCCTGGCGCGAGGCGACGAGGCGCTCAATGACCTCGAGCGCGCCGTCCAGGGTCACCGGGTCGAGCTCGACGGGACCGTAGCGCACCCGCCGACGGAGCGAGTGGCCCGCCGACAGGGCGGAACCGCGGGCGTCGGCGCCCGGGGGCTTCACCAGGGCGAGCCCGGTAGGAGACAGGTTGGGTGAGGATTCCAAGCGTACCCGCCTTCCGTCCCGCGATGCGCGGGTCGACCTGGGCGATCTCGTATATCCGCCCGCAACCCCGCCCGCTCCTCTAACGTCCTCGATGCACGCGGCCCCGCCGCCGGGCGGGGCCGTCTTCCTGCGCCACGAGAAATCGGACCTCGAGGTCCCGGGGATCGCTCCACCGACCCCGCGGCCGTCGCCACATCATTCTTCGGAGAAGGTGTGGCTTTTGGGAAGTACCATGGAGAGAGGGCGCACTCGCGGTCCCGGTGCAAATCCATGAAAGACCTGAGTGATCCCGGGGACGTCGCGCCCCGGCGAGCTCACCGGCGGTCCAGCCGCTCGAGAAAGTAGGCGATCGTTCGCTTCAGGCCTTCGTCGAGGCCGACCTTGGGCACCCAGCCCAGCTTGTCGCGCGCGAGCGAGATGTCCGGGCGGCGCTGCTTCGGGTCGTCCTGCGGCAGCGGCCGGAACGCGATCTTCGACCGGGAGCCCACGAGAGCGACGATCCGCTGCGCGAACTCGAGGATGGTGTTCTCCGCCGGGTTCCCGAGGTTGACGGGGCCGGTGAACCCGTCCGCCGCCATCATGCGGATGAGCCCCTCGACGAGGTCGTCGACGTAGCAGAAGGATCGGGTCTGGGAGCCGTCGCCGAAGACGGTGACGTCCTCGCCCCTCAGCGCCTGCAGGGTGAAGTTGGAGACGACGCGCCCGTCGTTGAGCGCCATCCGGGGGCCGTAGGTGTTGAAGATCCGGACGATGCGGATGTCCACCGCATTCTGCCGGTGGTAGTCCATCATGAGCGTCTCGGCGACGCGCTTCCCCTCGTCGTAGCAGCTGCGGATGCCGATGGGGTTCACGTTTCCCCAGTAGCTCTCGCGCTGCGGGTGCTCCTGCGGGTCCCCGTAAACCTCGGAGGTGGAGGCCTGCAGGATGCGCGCCCGGAGCCGCTTCGCGAGGCCGAGCATGTTGATGGTGCCCATCACGCTCGTCTTGATGGTCTTCACCGGATTGTGCTGGTAGTGGACGGGCGAGGCCGGACAGGCGAGGTTGTAGATCCGATCCACCTCCAGCAGAATGGGCTGGATGAGGTCGTGCCGCACCAGCTCGAACCGGTGGTCGTCCATCAGGTGGATGATGTTGTCCTTGCTGCCGGTGTAGAAGTTGTCGAGGCAGATGACGTCGTGGCCCTCGCGGAGAAGGCGCTCGCACAGGTGAGACCCGATGAACCCGGCTCCGCCGGTGACTAGGATGCGCATTCGCCGCCTTCCTCCCCGGGGAGTCGCTCCCCTCTCTCTCAGTCTCTAGCGCGGAGCAGGCGCGTCGGGAAGAGCCGCTCCGCTCTCCTGCCGCCTCGGAGTCCGGCGCCCTCGCGCACCCGAGCTCAGGAGGAGACCGCCCGCAGGGGAGTCCGGGCGGCCACCGGCGCCTCCGGATTCCAGAATCCCTCCTGGCGCTCGTTCAGGTTGGCCGTCGCCCGCGCCTTTCCCTTCCACAGGCACTCCATCTGGTAGCGATGGAGGAAGCGGCGAAACTCGGAGTCACCGTAGCGCGGCGCACCCTTCAGCATGCTGCTGAAGTAGCCGTAGAGCATCGCCAGCCCGCCGCTCACGATCGGGGGGCGGCTCATCCGGTAGAGCGCACTCGCGAGCATGTACGAGGGTCTCGTTCCCATGAAGTACTGGCCGCGCCCGTGACGCACCCGCCCCGACCACCAGCTGCGGTGACTCGTCCCCATGGGGCGGAGGTGAAGGAACCGGAGTTCCGGGTCGTCCCAGGACACCGCAATCCACCCGAGCTGACGGCTCCGGTGGCCGTCGATCCCGTCCCACATGAGCTCCCGCACGAATCCCCCGATCTGGCTAAAGCATGCGACCCGATAGAACTTGATCATCCCGGCGGCGGTCTCGTCCCCGAGTTTCTCGGAGACCAAGTCGGATAGGTCCGTGAGGGGGAACCGCGCTTCCGGGGTCTCCTGCCCCGGACGCTGGAAGTAGGCCTTGCCAGAGGCCGCTCCGATGCGGGGGTTCGCTTCCATCCGGGCGATCAGGCGCTCGAAGTAGACAGGTGGCAGGTCGAGATCGAGGTCAAACTTGCACACATAGTCGAAATGGCTGGGATCGATCGTGTCGTAGCCCGTGTAGAAGGCGTCGATGACCCCGCTTCCGAGCTTGCGCTCTCCTCGGTCCGGCCGCTTGATCAGGCGAATCCAGGGGACGCGGGCGGCATATTCCTCGATAATCTGCGGGGTTGCATCCCCAGACCCGTCGTCCACGATCACCCACAGGGCCGGAAGCAGGGTCTGCCCCAGTACGGCGTTAAGCGTGCGTTTTGCGAACCGTGCCTCGTCGCGGCACGGCGTCACAAGACAGTAGCGACGCGCCATCCCGTGTTTCTAACGCGGAACTTCGAGGTCCGCTCCTCACCCTAAAAGGGGCGTAGCACAACGAGTTTTCGCCTCCGGGCCACTGGCGCTGCACCTGCGCCTCGCCGTGAGTGACCCGGCTTTCCGTAGGGACTCGGCTGCACGCTCGCAATATCCTCACCTCCATGAACAACGCGATCTACTTCGACGCGGCGCTGTCCGACGAGGAGCGGCGTAGTGGGCTCTACGAGGGCCAGATCTACGTCTACACGCCGAGACCGAGCGCAGCGGCGTTCGCGGCCTTCGCGCGCGGACTCATCGAGGAGGCCTTCGCGCCTCTCGATCCGCGGACCGCTCAGCACCGGCTGGAGGTCGACCGGTACGCCCAGATCCTGGGCCGCCTCAAGCCGGCCTTCATCCATCACCCGGAATCGAAGCGCCTGGTACGGGCGCTGCTCGCCGATCTGGGCTGCGACCTCGACAAGACCTACTTCGATGTTCCGCGGATGCGGAGCTCGACGAGCAGCGGTTACCTGACGACCGGCATCGCCTACGCCTGGCACCCGCATCGGGACACCTGGTACTCGGCGCCCCCGTGCCAGCTCAACTGGTGGCTTCCCATCTACGAGATCTCGTCCGACAACGCCATGGCGTTCCACCCACGGTACTTCACCCAGGGACTCGGCAACTCGTCGGCTGACTACAACTACTACGTGTGGAACCAGGTGCACCGGGGCAGTCACGTGGCCGAGTACACCAAGACCGATCCCCGGCCCTTGCCCCGGGCAACCGAGCCGGTGGAGATCGATCCCCAGATCCGCCTCATCGTGCCGGTAGGGGGGCTCATCCTGTTCTCCGCCGCGCAGATGCACTCGAGCGTGCCTAACACGTCGGGGGTGACGCGGTTCAGCATCGACTTTCGCACGGTACACTTGGACGACGTGACCGGGCGCCGAGGTGCCCGGAACGTCGACTCCCACTGCACCGGTACTACGTTGCGGGACTACCTGAGGGCCACGGACCTGGCGCCGCTCCCCGAGGACTTGGTGCATCTATATGACGATGGCACTGGAGACCAGGGAACCCTGCTCTACCAGCCGCCTGAGCCAGCCGCGAGCAAGCGCCCCGGCACGTCGCCCGGCGATGCCCGTGGCCTCGACCACAAGACCGGGTAGATCGCGACCTCTTGCCGGCGGAGCGACCAGCGGCGCCCCCGGAGCACCATCCCCGCGGAAGACGTCTCGGCAGGCCACCCGAGCCGATGACCGTCTCGCGGGCCGGGGGCGCCTCACTCGCGGGGCGACCCGGTGCCGACGAGATTCGGAACGGCACCGAGCGCCGAACCAGCTTGAACGGCGGACTCAACCCCGTTCGCCGTCAGCCGCCGGTCGACCCGCTGAGCTTCTCGGTGGATCGCACTCTCTCCACACCTGGAGGTCCGAGAGCCGCATCGAGGATCTCGGTGAAGCGGGTGGCACCGTGGGCACTCAGGTGGTTGACGTCGTTGAAGTCCCCTGCCGCCAACCTGGGCTCGTGTTCGAAGTTCATGTACCGAGCTCCGTACTTGTGGGCGAGGACTTCGATGATGCCCTGGGCTCGCTCCCACGTGACGTGGTGCATCGCGGCCTGATAGCTGGGGCAGACCGGCATGACGACGATCGCGACCTCGATGTCCTGCCCGCGCAACAGGGCGATCAGACGCTCCAGGGTGGCCGCATTCGCGGGCAGGTGCGCGTCGTGCATGTTGCGGTGCTGTCCATCGAGCATGCCCCGGGCCTCATCGGCCCCGAGCCCCGGCCGGGTCCAATCCTCCGCAGCCTGGCACCAGCCGCGGTCGTCCACGCACGGCGCGAAGTTCATCCGAGAGCCCTTGCCCCACTCCACCAGGGCGGACAGGGTCTTGTAGAGCCCGACGCGGCTGAACAGCCGCACGTCCCAGTAATCGATCGGCCTCTGCAGCGGGATGTGCCACTCCTGGAGGTACCCGTACTGCCGCCAGCTCTCCACGTGGTCGTACAGCTCGGTGTACAGGGTTGCGTAGTCGAACTGGAGGATGACCCGTCGCAGCCTGGGGAGTTCCGGCAACACTCGCCGCATGATTTCGAAGTCGTAGTATGGCGGCTGAGCGCTGTTGGCGAGGTTGTAGGCCGTGCCGCTGAGGTGGTGAGGCGAGATCCCGAAGAACGCCTCGGAGGAGCCGGGGACGACGGTGTCGACCTCGCCGGAGAGCGCCCGAAGCCCGTCGCGCTTCGTCGAGAAGCTGTTGGGGACCCTCGCCAGGCCCCACTCCAGCGCCGCCCAGCCGAGCGCGAGGGGAAGGCAGAAGCCGAGGAACCGCAGCCAGACCTGTCGCATGCCTTCGGCGGCGGAGACGGGGTCAGAACTGGGCATAGATGAACTTCTGCTGTCCCGAGCTGCCGTTGGCCAGGATCAAGAAGATGATCCCGTAGTAGAGCGCCCAGCGAAGCAGCCTCGGGACGGCGAGGAAGGCTCGCGACCAGTTCGGCCGACGGATCGCCCAATTCACGAGCTCCATGATGGCGGCCAGCACGAGGACGGCCAGGAGGAGACCCGGTTTCAGGTTGAGGAGCCGGAAGTCGAGTCGGGTCACGGGGATCCCGGCGGCGCCGGCCGCATGAACGAGGTGTGCGAGGTACTCCAGGGCGTATCCCAGCGAGTCGGCGCGGAAGAAGACCAACGCAAGCACCACCAGCTGAAAGGTGACGACCGGGGCAGCGATCCCGCGCACGCGCGACAGCACCGGGTGTCCCTTGAAGAAGGCGTCCCGCTTCTTCAGGGTGAAGACCGACACGACCATGAAGATCCCGTGCAGGAGCCCGAACGCCGCGTAGGTCCAGGCCATCCCGTGCCAGACACCGATGGCGATCATGTTGACGAGGATGGCAAGCGCGAGTCCAAGGCTGCCGAGGTCGCGCAGCGCCATCCGCAGCGGTGTGAAGAGATAGTCGGCGAGCCAGGACGTGAGCGACATATGCCACCTGCGCCAGTACTCCTGCAGGTTCCGGGAGAAGAACGGGAGGTCGAAGTTCTCCGGCCCCTTGATGCCGAAGAGCTGGCCTAGCCCGATGGCCATGTCGGTCACGCCCGAGAAATCGGCATAGAGCTGGAGGGCGAAAAGGTAAGCGCCGAGGAGCAGCTCGAGCGAGGAGTAGGCGCTCGGTTTGGCGTGGACACTGTCCACTGCGGCGGCGAGCCGGTCCGCCACCGCGATCTTCTTGAACAGTCCGAAGAGAATGCGCCGCGCGCCTGCCTCCACCGAGGCCGGGTGTCGCTCGGCGATCCGCCCGAGCTGGTCGAAGAAGGTGCCGGCTCGCTCGATCGGCCCGGTCACGATCTGCGGGAAGAAGGAGGCGTAGAGCGCAAGCGCGACGACGCTGCGCTCGGCAGGGAATTTCTCCCAGTAGACGTCGAGCAGGTAGCCGATGAGCTTGAAGATGTAATAGGAGAGCCCGAGGGGAACGAGCACTCGCAGCGCAACACCGTCCGGCACCCGCTCCGGGCTCACACCGTTCCACGGCCAGATCGCGCTTGCGAGCTTGAAGCCCGCGAGCAAGAGGGTGAGAGCCGCCACGGCGGCGCCGACGAGGCGCAACTTGCCCCCTTCCGTCCGGCGGCTCTCGATGGCAAGCGCCGCCCGGTGCACAGCAAGGGTGACCCCGAGGAGCAAGAGGGCGTTTGACGGGCTGTTGCTCGCGTAGAAGGCGTACGAGGCGGCGAGCAGGACCACGGGGCGAAAGCGCGCGGGCGACAGCTGGAACGCCGCGACGGCCACTCCCAGGAACAGCACGAAGGGTGCGGAGAGAAACGACATCTACTTCAGGTACCTCTCGACGAGCCGGACAGAATCGTCCCGCCAACCCTCCGGGGCGTGTCGGTCATCGGGTGCCGCGGTTCGCCGATGGCCGTCGCACGAGCGCACGCGGGCTCGCAACGTTGCCTCGATGGTGAGGTCGGCGCTGTTCACGGATGGGACTCCCGTTACATCGGCCCGGCGGCCCGGTCGAGTGCCATCATCCGGGGGTACGGCAGCGGCTGCCCCATATATAACCTTTATAACCTTGCGAAATGGACGGGCATGTACCACTGAGGTGCAGGCTGGCCTAAGAGACGAGGGCCGCCTGCCATGGGATCGAACGTGTGCGACCAGAACGATACTTCGGCTGGGGTGAACGGCGGCCCGGCGCATGCGCCTGCAAGTGAGGCGGTCACGTTCCGCCCGACGGCCTCGAAGCTACCACCGGCAAGGGCCCTGGCATGGTCCCTGGTGCTCAATGTGATCTTCGTAGGGGTCTTTGGCTTCTGGGTTGCCCGCCGGCTTGCCAGTCCTGGGCGGCCGGACGGGTTGCAGCGGATGCGCGCCGACCACTTTCATGACCTGGTGCGGGGATCCAAGGGTGCCGACATCGTCATGCTGGGCGACAGCAACATCCAGTTTGCGGAGTGGTCGGAGCTGATGAACCGTCCGGTGGCGAACCGCGGCATCGCCGGTGACACCATCGACGATGTGCGGCAGCGCCTGGAGGACGTCGTGGTGCTTCGCCCGAAGATCCTGTTCCTGCTGGTCGGCTGCAACGACCTGCAACGCGGCGCCACTCCGCAGGAGGTGGCCCAGAAGCACTCCGCACTGGTGCGGGAACTCCAAGCCCGGCTTCCCACCACTCGCCTGGTGGTGCAGGCCCTGCTTCCCATTCACCGACCGCAGCGAACCTCCCCGGCGGCGATCGCAGAGACGAACGCGCTCCTGGCGCGAGCCGCGGAGGCCGAAGGAGTCGCCTTTCTCGACGTCGGCAGGGCCCTGGAGGATCCCACGGGACAGCTCGACCCTCGCTACTCCCTGGACGGTCTGCACGTCTCCGGCGAGGGATACCGCGTCTGGGCGAACATGCTGCTGCCCCTGCCTCCTTAGCCCTCGCGAGATTCGAGCCCACGGATCCGGGCAGGTCTCCAGACTAGGGAACCGTGTTGGGAGTCCCGGCGTCGAATCGGGCGCGGGCCGGGAGAACGTAGGTGGTGCCGCTGGATGGGTCCACCCAGGGCCACGGATTCGAGCCGAAGAACGGCGGCTTGGTCGTCAGGTACGCTGAGTTGGCGATGGTGGCGTCGGCCGGAGGGCCCGAGTCGGGAGTCCCGGTCCAGCCCAGGCCGATCCAGTGCTGCGCGTTCGTCGCGAAGTCGTAGTTCCCCTGGCGCAGCAGCGTCACCTTGTCGCCGTTCACGGGATCGGTATCCGACATGTACATGAGCTTCCACATGAAGGCGTAGCTGTCGTTGTCGGACGTCGGGTCGTACTGCCACGACGTCTGCCCGGTGGGCCCCCCCAGCATCGTCGGGTTGAGCTGCGCGCACTTGCACAGCGCGTCTCCCGCATTCGCGCAGGTCTTGGTCGTGCTGCACCCGAGGACGTTCCCGACAAAGCTGAACCACCGGTCGCCGTCGTTCACGTCGACGGCGCGGCGGTTGCCCTGATCGACCAGCGAATTGTAGGTCCAAGGCCCGGCGTTCGCAGTATCCCAGTCCGCCACCGGAGTGGCGGCCGCCCCGCCGGGCGCGTGTGCGATCCGAAGTCCCGTCAGGTGGTTCCGGAGAACGGTGACGTAGATGGTGTTCCCCCAGGTGGTGTCCGACGAGAAGTTGTGCGCCTCGTTCCCCTCGAAGAGCTCGTGATGAGAGGTCGTCATGTGGGAAGCGTTGAGCCCGACCTCCGCGAGGTTCGGGTACCCCGCTCCCCAGCCGTCCTGCATGTAGTTGTAGGCGATGACGTTGCCGCCGCCGCTGTCGCGCATCACCATCACCTTGTTGAAATTCCAGGAGATGTTGTTCTCGACCAGGCAGTCGGAGGAATAGCTGTCGATCCCGATCCCGTACCCGGCTCCGCCCGGGTTGGCGTTGGCCGTCTCGTGGATGTACGAGTCCCTCAGCTCTCCTCGAAAGGAGGACTTGAAGAGGATCCCGACCGCCTCCGAGCCCACCAGCTCGATGTGCTTCGCCCAGCAGTAGGAAGCGCCCAGGAAGGCGACCGGGCCGGCGTCGTCGCCGCCGGCCGCATTTTGGACCGTCAGATCCTCCACTCCGGCCCGGGTCACCTGCGTCTGGAGGGTCTTCAGGTCGTTCCAGCCGATGCGGGAGAGACGCGCGCCGTGGTTCACTCTCCAGGTCATGTGGAACGGCGTGGAGAAGGTGAGACAGTTTGCGTTCGCCGCGCCGGTGCAACTGTTGCCCCCGATGGTGGCGATCTCCATCATCTGCCCCAAGGGCCGGCTCTGGTTCATCGCGCCCTGCGCCGACCACGGGCTCACGACCGGGCATCCGGTACCGCGGTCCGTGTAGCCGCCGCCGTCCGAGTGGGCAACCGCGCACTCGCCCCCCCCGAGGTAGTCTCCGCCCGACGTCTGGGCATCGTTGTCGTACTTGGTGTAGGTGGGATCGTAGAGCTCGGTGACGCTGACGATCTCGCCGACCCGGAGACCCGACGCGCTCGAGACCGACACCGAGTAGGCGTCTTTGGTCGCGTCGGCGGTGAAGGACCGCTGGTCTATGTACCGGAAGTAGAGCGTGCCGGCGATGACCACCGACGCCTTGGACGTCGAGTTCAGGATGGTGACTCCTGGACCGGAACCGCGCAGGGTGACGAAGGACGGCAGGTTGATCGCATTCCCGTTGATGTTGAAGGTTCCGGCACCAAGCTTCACCACCTTCGCGGTGGCCTCGTTCGTGGCGGACGCTCCCGCCGCGCTCACGGCATTCTGTACGGCCGCCGTGTCATCCCCGCCGCTCGGGGTGAGCGTGGCGTAGACGCTCGTCCGGACGGGGATGCCGCCGTTGTACGTCACCCCCGGCTGCCACACGGTCGTCCGGTCGACCTTCAGGAGGTTGTCGAGAGGGGTGCTGAACGGACGCGCCACCGACACCCTGGCGACGGCACTCTGGGTGGGATCCGCGACGCTGGTCGCCACGACCTCGAAGGTGCCGGCCGTGCTCGGTGCGTGGTAGGAGCCGCTTGCGTCGACGCTGCCGGCCGCGGGCGCTCCCGGGACCTTCACGGACCAGGTGACCGCGCTGTCGGTGGTTCCCGCGACGGTCGCGGTGAAGTTCACCTGGCCCTGGAAGACCGTGGACGGGTTGGACGGACTGACGGTCACCGTGATCCCCGATGGCGGCGGGATGGCAGCGGCGACGACATGACTTGCGCAAGCGCACAGGCCCAGCCCGGCAGCGACCGCGGCGATGCGAGGAGGACATCTTCCTGTCGAGGTCAATGCGCTCTCCCATGCTGTGCCACGGCGGCCGCATCCCGGCGAAGGGGACTGGTCCTGTCGTGGCGCGCTTTTTCTCGAGGGCGAGTGGAAAAATGGAGCACGGCCGCGTTCGCTTTGTCAACGCAAGGCGCCAAAGGAGCGGGAGTAACGCGGTACCGGCCCGCGCGCAACCCGGTGCACCCCCGGCGACGGGCGGGAACAGGGGAGCCCTCTTTGGGTTCGCACGCCATCACAACTTCCTTCTGCGACTGATCTCCAGAGGATCGACCTGTGGACTCGCCCTTCCGCCACCCGCCCCGACGGCTTTCGCGCACCAGTGGTGATGGAGCGACCGGGAACGACCGGCTCCGATTCACGGGGCCTGGCCAGGCTACGTTCGGGGAGAAGCACCAGGCAAATGCGAACCGGTCCTTACCGAGCCGGTCGGGCCATGAAGACTAGCCCGGCGGCGTCGTCGCATCGCGCCCCAGTATTCGCTGCTGCATCCTCGCGTAGCCCTCGCTCAAGTCCTCGGGGCGGATGGTCCAGAGCCTCCATGCCTGGGCGAGAGCGTGGAGGATCGCTCGCCATTGGGGGAGCGCGAGCCTCCGGCTGAGCAAGTCCTTCATCAACTCCGCGCCGGCGCGTCGCGCCAGCCAAAGGTACACGCGCACGAGCGGCCACAAGCGCGCTCCCGCGTTCTTCCTCAGGAAGAAGGCGATGTTCATGGCGGAGAGCTCCGCCGCCCGCCCGCGAGGGATGCGCCCCGTGGCCACCGTGTGGTGGTAGATCCGCGCCTGATCGACCTCCAGCAGGAGCCCGTGGCGCGAGGCGCGATAGCTTCCGTCCAGGTCTTCGCCGGCGGCGTACCGCTGCAGGTCCTCGTCGAACCTCACCTTCGAGATCACGTCGCGGCGGAAGGTCATGCGGCAACCTTGAAACAACTTCACCACCGAGGTGCCGGAGAGGAGCGGGCGGCGGGGCTTCCGGTCCGGGTACCCCCAGTACGGGAGGAAGAGCTGGTCGGTGGCCATCATGAACACGTGTCGGTTGATCCAGCGGAACAGCCTCCCCTTCGGGCTCCAACCGCCTCCGCCCATGGCCTTTCTCTCGGGGAGGCGCGCGTCCTTCGACGCCGGGCCGTCCGCCAGTCCAGTCTGGACGCCCACCACCTCTCCCTCCGCGTCCGCCTCGTAGACGGCCAGAACGTGCCGCGCGCACTCTGGGTACATGAGGGAATCGTCGTCGATCAAGAACAGCACGTCGGCGGTGGCCAGCGCGATCCCGTCGTTGCGCTGCACCGGGATGGACTTGGCCCGCGCCGGGACGCTCCGGAAGGAGACGGCCGGGGCGGCCCGCCGGACCATCTCCGCCAGGCGCGCAGCCATCTCCTCCCAGCCGGGAGTGGCGTCGACGAGGATGATCTCGCGAGGAAGGGGGTCCTGTCGGAGGACCTGCTCGATGCAGATCGGCAGGATGTCGTAGCGGTCGTAGGTCGGGATGACCACGGAGTACGTCAGGGGTCCGCGATTCTCGTCCGACATCCCGTCTCCCGTCCCAGCTCTGGCCAGCGTCCCCCACCGGTGAGGGCGAGGCTAGCACGCCCCAGAGGGGTTCCTAATGCGGCGAGAGCGCGGGGGCCCGAGTAGAAGAAAGCCTCTTCTCGGTGCCGGGAGCAAACGGTCCGGACCCGGCGCAGACCGCATCGCAGGGAAGGTGGCCTCCGCGGCGCGCAAGCTGCTCGCCCGGGCTCCGGGGAAGGGGGGCCGCGACGTCCCCGGGCGACCTCATGCTAGGCTTCGGTGGTAAAAGATGAAGACCCTCCTGCTCACTTCGGTCCTCTGGGTCACGATTGCCGGGCCCATGGTGGCGGCGCGTAGCCCGAACCCCGTCAGGGCAGTGCGGCGCCTCTTCGTCTTCTTCGTCTTGTACGTCGCCCTCTTCATCGTCTACCTGTCGGTGGTTCACGCGTCCATCGTTCCCCAGCGGTGAGGCGATGCCGGGCACCCGACCCTCGGCCACCCGCGAGGCGGCAGCCTCCGACCTCTCCGGCGACAGCAGCTCCCGGTGGTACCGCCCGCTGCTCCGGTTTGCCCCGCGCCCGGCCCGGCACCGGGCCCTCTTCCTCTCCTCCTTCTTGGCTGTCCTGGCCGCGAGCGCGGTCGGTCTGAGATTCGTCCCGTTGGAGTACGAGGCTCACGCCACCATCCTCGAGCAAGGCACCGAACGCGTGCAGAGCCTGACCACGCCCGGGCTGAAGCTCGGCCCGGACAGCGCCACCGACTCGGCGCGCGCGCTGGTCATGGGGAGAGAGAACCTTCTTTCCCTGTGCCGGCAGGTCGATTTCCTGCCGCGCTACCTGCGCGGGAGGCAACCGCTCCAGAAGGCCCGCGACTGGGTCGTTTCCCTCGGCCTGGGCACATCGGATGGAGCCGAAGAGCGTCTCAACCGTCTCCTCGATTCCGTGGAGAAGAAGCTGTGGGTGGAGTCCACTCGTGCCGGGATCATCACGCTCGCCTTTGCCTGGCCGGATCCGGACCTGGCTCTCGACTTCGTCCAGGCGGCGACGCGAAGCTATCTCGACGCCCGGCAGATGGAAGAGGTCAACACGCTGCGAGACGGTGCCGTCATCCTGCGCGCGCACACGGCCCGCCTGCAGGACAGGGCGCGCGCCCTCTCGGCCCACCTCACCGACGAGGGGCAGCCGCTGCCGTCGCCGCTCGAGATCAATCGGGGCGCGGCGCGCTTTCGAAAGGAGCCGGGGCCGAAGCCACCGGCCCCGCTCGAGCGCATGCGGCCCGGCTACCAGGAGCCGGAAGACCCGGCGCCCGCCGCGGAGGGTCTCGCCGAGTCCGGGAGCGCGGACGGGAGCGCGCGGACGGCGACCGGGTCCGGCGCGCCCCCTCGGGACTCGACTCGCCCCGATCTCGACTCTCTGCGCGACGAACTCCGCGCCGCGCTGCACCAGCGCGCAACCCTCTTCGCGCTCGCCGACGCAGCAGACGTCCAGATGGAAGGGGCGCGCGCGGCGTTCCGGCAGCGATACACGGTGCTCGTTCCCCCGGAGATGTCGAGAGGCCCCTTGCGGACGTACGGGCGCATGCTGCTTGGCGCCTCGCTCGGGGCTCTCGCCTTCGCCCTGCTCGGGAGCGCCGTTCCCGATCTGCCGCTGGGCACCTCGAGTCGCCGGGGGCGCGGCGGACAGCAGCCCGGAGGAGCGCGCCCGGGAGGGCTGGGCAGGCTCCCGGCACTCGTCGCCCTGAAGCTCGGGGGCCGGAGACGGGCCACCGCGGTGGCCGCGGTGGGCGTGCTGACGGTGGCCGCGACGATCGCAGGGGGCGGCAGGCCGGTCTTCGCCATGGCCCCGGCCCTCGTCGCCGCCGTCGGCTACCTCCTCGCCAAGCTCCCCCTGCGCTATTCCGCCACCGCGCTCCTCTTCCTCCTCCTGGCACTCGAGGTCAGCGGAGACGCCCTCGATCTGTGGTCGACGCCCCTTGTGAGGCTCGGAGACCTCCTCACCGACTGCTCGGGCGCGAAGACGGGCCTGAAGGTCTCGGGAAGCGAGGCGATCCTCGCCTTCCTCATCGGCGTGATGTTCTACCGGCGGGCGACCGGCTCCTCCATCGACGGGGCTCCCCGGCCGATGGCGACCATCGTGCGCGATTCGCTGGTCATCTACCTCCTGGGTTTTGTCTACATGGAAGCGCTGGGCGCCGTCCATGGCCTCGACACGGCCACCTGGAAGGCTCGCTACCTTCTCCACGTGCTTGCGTTCTTCTTCGTCTTCCAGGCCGCCTACCGGAGCGCCGAGGACGCCCGCCCGGTCGCAGCGGCGGTGGTCGTCGCCGCTCACATCAAGGCATTGCTGGCCGCGTGGGTGCAGACGGTCGTCGCGCCCGCGATGACGGGCGGCGAGCTCGCCTTCGCCACCAACCACGGGGACTCGGTCCTCTTCGTGATGTCGATCGTGCTGGTTCTCACCGCG
>Ga0335076_10000021_pt1 | contig 148332 bp, 135 predicted proteins | sample Lox_Sample_25_FD_206717 | JGI IMG/M metagenome (GOLD analysis project Ga0335076, IMG submission 206717) | Soil microbial communities from Loxahatchee National Wildlife Refuge, Florida, United States - Lox_Sample_2.5 | ecosystem: Environmental > Terrestrial > Soil > Wetlands | place: USA... | reverse complement strand
GGGGACAACGTTTCTCTGGTGATTGAACTGATCACACCGGTGGCGATGGAGAAGGGCTTGCGCTTCGCCATTCGCGAAGGCGGCCACACCGTCGGCGCGGGCACGATCGCCGAGATTATTCAGTAGGGATGCGCGGCAAGCGCGCGATTTGTGCGTCGCAAAAAAGTGACGCTTCGCGCGGCGCGCCCGAGTCCTTCGGCCTGCAAAAAGCGCAAGCCTCAGGATGAAAAACAAAACAACGCGGGTTGCAGCTTCCCGCAAGATATTTCCTTCCGGGACTTCTTTAGGAAGATTGGCCGGGAGGGGTTAGAGAGAAAACAGTGAGCGCACAAGAGAGAATTCGGATCCGGTTGAAAGCTTACGACTATCGCATTCTGGATCAGTCGACGGGCGAGATCGTGGAGACGGCGCGGCGTACCGGCGCGCAGATTGCGGGACCGATCCCGCTGCCCACGATGAAGAACAAGTACTGCGTGCTGCGTTCGCCGCACGTGGACAAGAAATCGCGGGAGCAGTTCGAGATCCGCACGCACAAGCGGCTGCTCGATATCCTCGAGCCGACGCAGCAGACAGTCGATGCGCTGATGAAGCTCGATCTGCCCGCGGGCGTGGATGTGGAGATCAAGGCGTTCGGGAAAGAGCATAAATAGTGTGGAGAATGCCGCGGGCTGCGCCCGCCGGACGTCCGATGGCGGCCGTCCCCACGCGAGCAATTGAGCTCCCCAGCCAATAGCGTAAGCCAAGCTGGGCAGGAGAGAAGGAAATGGCAACGAGAGTAGCAGGGATTCTGGGCAAGAAAGTCGGCATGACCCAGCTGTTTGACTCGAAGGGCGACGTTCGCCCGGTCACGGTGCTGCAGGCCGGCCCGTGCGTGGTGACGCAGCACAAGTCGGCCACGAAAGATGGCTACGAAGCGGCCCAGATCGGCCTGGTCGAGTTTGTGAAGGAATCGCGTCTGACGAAAGGCGAGCGCGGACACCTGGCGAAGAACAATCTGCCGCCGGTGAAGTTCCTGCGCGAAGTTCCGCTGGAGACGGAAGCCGGGACTGACGGCGACGGCGCAGTGAAAGTCGGCGATCGCGTGCTGGTCGAGATTTTTGACGGCGAGAAGTTTGTCGATATCGTCGGAGTCAGCAAAGGACGCGGCTTTCAGGGCGTGGTGAAGCGGCATCACTTTGGCGGCGGTCCGAAGTCGCACGGATCCATGTTCCAGATTACCGGTTCGATCGGATCCTCGGCGTTTCCGTCGCGGGTGTTCAAAGGCATGCGCATGTCGGGCCACATGGGAAATCAGAAGGTGACGACGCGCAACCTGCGCGTGCTGGGCATTGATAAGGACGAGAACCTGCTGGTCGTCGAGGGCAGCGTGCCCGGGCCACAGGGCGGTTACATCGTGATCACGAAAGCGAAGAAGCCGCCGAGAGAGCGCCGCGGATTTGCCGGGGCGGCGACGGTCGACCCGCTGAAGGCAGCGAAGAGGGCGGCGAAGAAAGCATAGCGAGTCGTGAGCCGCGAGTTCTGAGTCGCGAGAAGTGGCTCAGGAGGCGGGATTCAGGACTCAGGATTAGGACAATGGCAACGATTGACATTCACAATCTGAGCGGCGAAAAGGTCGGAACGCTCGATCTGGCCGACGAGATTTTCGGCGCGGTCAATGAAGACCTGCTCTGGGAAGCGGTGAAGCACTACCGCGCCAGCCAGCGCGCCGGAACCCACAAAACCAAAGCTCGCTGGGAAGTTTCCGGATCGGGCAAGAAGCTGTGGAAGCAAAAAGGAACGGGACGGGCGCGCATCGGCTCGATCCGCTCGCCGCTGTGGCGGCATGGCGGCACGGTGCATGGTCCGCAGCCGCGTTCGTACGACTACACCTTCCCGCGCAAGAAGTTGATGGGCGCGCTGCGCTCGGCGCTGGCGGCGAAGCTGGCCGACGGAAAGTTGATTGTGGTCAATGCTTTCGATGTGAAAGAGCCGAAGACCAAGGAGTTCCGCAAGGCGCTGGATGCACTGAAGGTCGATTCGACGGTGCTGCTGGTGGAAGCGGCGAAACACGAGAACCGCAACCTGGAGCTGAGCGCGCGGAACATCGCTGGGCTGGAGATGGTGCGGGGGAACGAAGTTCATCCCTATCATCTGCTGCGTTACGACCGGGTGATCTTCTCGCAGCCGGCGATCGAGAGGTTGCAGGTTTCGCTGAAGAATTCGACCTCGAAGAGGCGGCGCAAGTCGGGCGGCGGGGAGAACGAGAAGGTGAAGAAGGCGACGGCCGCGCCGCGGCGGCGAACCCGGCATGAAAAAGCGGCGGAGGTGGCGTAATGAAAAGCGCATACCAGATCATTCGCCGGCCGGTGATCACCGAAAAGGGGCTGGCCATCAAGGAGAACCAGAACACGCTGGTCTTCCAGGTGGCGCCCAAGGCGACGAAGACAGAAATCAAGGAAGCGGTGCAGGCGATCTTCAAAGTGAAGGTGCACTCGGTACGCACGGCGACCTATCCGGGAAAAGAGCGGCGGCGGGGCAAGTTCGCGGGCTACCGGGCAGACTGGAAGAAAGCGTATGTCCGGCTGCGCTCCGGAGAAAAGATGCCGGAGTACGCGCAGAATCTTTAGTTAGGGAAACCGCTCAAGGGCGGTGCATTACCAGGCAGCAGAAAGGCCTTTCAACAGCGCCATACGGCGGGTGATCGGCCGAATCGCTAAGCCGGATCTAAGAGCTGATTATGGCAATCAAGACTTACCGACCGACGACGCAGACGTTGCGCTACCGCACGACGCTGGTCAACGACGACATTACGACGAAGCATCCGCACAAGCCTCTGCTGGAGCCGAAGCAGCGCACCGGCGGACGCCGCAACTCGGGCGACATCACGATCTGGCACCGTGGCGGCGGCCACAAGCGCAAGCTGCGCATCATCGATTTCAAGCGCGACAAGACGGGGATTCCGGCGACGGTGGCGACGATCGAGTACGATCCCAACCGCTCGGCGCGCATTGCGCTGCTGGCATATGCGGACGGCGAAAAGCGCTACATCCTGCAGCCGGAAGGGCTGAAGGTGGGGCAAAAGGTATTGAGCGGCCCCGAGGCCGACATCCTGGTGGGCAACGCGCTGCCGCTGCGGAATATCCCGCCCGGCACGGTGATCCATAATCTGGAACTGAAGCCGGGCAAGGGCGGCCAGATGGTGCGCTCGGCGGGCGGCTCGGCGCAGCTGGTCGCGAAGGAAGAGGAATACGCGCTGGTGAAATTGCCTTCGGGCGAGACGCGCAAGATTTCGCAGGACTGCATGGCGACGATCGGGCAGGTCGGGAACGTCGACCACGAAAACATCACGATCGGCAAGGCGGGCAAGACGCGCTGGCTGGGACGGCGTCCGGTGAACCGGGGGGTTTCGATGAACCCGGTCGATCACCCGCACGGAGGCGGCGAGGGCAAGACTTCGGGCGGGCGCCATCCGGTAACGCCGTGGGGCCAGCCGACGCGGGGCTACAAGACGCGGAACAACAAGCGCACGGATAAGTTCATCGTGAGCCGGAGATCGAAATAACTTATGGCACGTTCAACGAAGAAAGGCGCGTTCGTCGATGGCTACCTGCTGACGCGGGTGGAGCAGATGAATTCGCGCAACGAGAAGAAAGTGCTGCGCACCTGGTCGCGACGTTCGACGGTGGTGCCGGAGATGGTCGGCCACACGATCGCGGTGCATAACGGAAAAAAATTCATCCCGGTGTATGTCACAGAGAACATGGTGGGCCACAAGCTGGGCGAGTTCAGTTTCACGCGCCAGTTCAAGGGCCACTCGATGAAGGCGGCGACGGAAGTGGCGGCCAAGCCGGCCGGCATCCCGGGCGGTCCGGGAGCGATTGCTCCGGCGGCGCCTGCGGCTGGGTCGGCGCCGGCGGCACCGAAGGCGTAGCGAGTGTTCCAGGGTCTCGCCAATCGGCGAGACCTGGGGCAACGCCGTAGTAAGTGAGAACTGAGATACGACTATGGAATTTCGAGCGGAAACACGGTTCCTGCGCGTCTCGCCCCAGAAGGCGCGGCTGGTGCTGGACCTGATCAAGGGGCGGCGCGTGGAAGAAGCGCGCAACACGCTGATGTTCACCAAGAAGCGCGTGGCGGCGCACGTCGGCAAGCTGCTGCAGTCGGCGCTCGATAACGCGAACTTCCTGGCCACCGAAAAAGGCATCGATGTCGAGATCGACAATCTGTATGTAAAGCGCGCGGTGGCCAATGATGGGCCGCGCATGAAGCGGATTCGCCCGGCTCCGCAGGGGCGCGCGTACCGGTATCAGCGCCGCATCTCGCATATCGAGCTGGTGCTGGCCGAGCGCGGCAAGAACGGGGGGGCGGTTTCCCAGGTTGTTGGGGAAGAGCCGGCTGTCCCGGCGAAAGCCAAGCGGCGGGCGCCGGGGGCAAAAAGCGGCAAGAAAAAAGTGGCGGCGAAGTAGAGCAGGTTCCTCGCCGAGTCTGCGACTCGGTTGGGAATGACAAAGTTGGATGGAAGTCCAGGAGAAGCGGATGGGTCAGAAGGTACATCCTTACGGATTCAGACTCGGCTACACCAAGCCATGGAAGTCGCGCTGGTTCGTGGAGCGCGACTACGACAAACTGCTGCATGAGGACGTCAAGCTGAAGAACGAGCTGAAGGACAAGCTCAAATCGGCGGGCGTGAGCGCGATCGAGATCGAGCGTCCGGGCAACAAGTTGCGGATCATCATCAAGACGGCACGGCCGGGCATCATCATCGGTCGCAAGGGCGCGGAAATCGACAAGCTTAAAGCCGAGCTGCAGAAGCGGACGTCGCGCGAGGTGTTTGTCGACATTCAGGAAGTGCACAAGCCCGAGCTGGATGCGCAGCTGGTATCGGAATCGATCGCATTGCAGCTGGAAAAGCGCGTCGGGTTCCGGCGGGCGATGCGCAAGGCGGTGGATTCGGCGCTGCGTTTCGGCTGCAAGGGAATCAAGGTTCGGGTGAGCGGACGCTTGAACGGCAATGAAATCGCCCGCTCCGAGTGGTACCTGCAGGGACGGTTGCCCCTGCACACGCTGCGCGCCGACATTGACTTCGGCTTCAGCGAAGCGCGGACGACCTACGGGGTCATCGGCGTGAAGTGCTGGGTATACAAGGGCGAGATTTTGCAGCAGAAGAAGCGCGAGCCGCAAGCGGCCGGCGGGTTTTAGGGTCCTGCGGCAACGAAAAAGATGTCGCCTCAGGATGATCAGAGAGAGCAGATTTTATGTTGATGCCAAAGAAAGTGAAGTACCGCAAGCAGCAGCGCGGACGGATGACAGGCAAAGCCTGGCGCGGCTCGGAGCTGGCGTTCGGCGACTATGGCTTGAAGGTCCTCGAGCCGGGGTGGATCACCGACCGGCAGATTGAGGCCAGCCGTGTGGCCATGACGCGCTTTGTCAAGCGCGGCGGAAAGATCTGGATCCGCCTGTTTCCCGACAAGCCGGTGACCAAGAAGCCGGCCGAGACCCGTATGGGGAAGGGCAAAGGCGCGCCGGACCACTGGGTAGCGGTGGTGCGTCCGGGGAAAATTCTGTTCGAGATGGAAGGCGTGACCCATCAGGATGCGAGCGAGGCCCTGCGTCTGGCGTCGCACAAACTGCCTTTGCGAACGACCATGGTGCAGCGTCAGATGGCGCATTAATCGCGGTGTGTTGAGAGCTTATTTATGAAAGCGGAAAAAATCAGAAACCTGACTGACGCCGAGCTGCAGCATCAGGAGCGCGATCTGGCCGACCAGCTGTTCAAGCTGAAGTTCCAGCTGAACATGGGGCAGACCGAGAGCCTGAAGAAGATTCGCGGGCTGCGCAAAGACATTGCGCGGGTAAAGACGATCATGACCGAGCGCGCACGCACGGCCGCAACGGAGAAACGATAATGGCGGGAACGAATACATCGACCCAGGCGGAGCATGTGCAGGGCCGCCGCAAGGAAGTGGTGGGAGAAGTGGTGTCCAACCGCATGCACAAGACCATCGTGGTGCAGGTGACGCGGAAAAAGTCGCATCCGTTCTACGGGCGCGTGATTGCGCGCAATAAGAAGTTCTACGCGCATGACGAGAAGAATGAAGCGCATGTTGGAGACGTGGTGCGGCTCGAGGAAACGCGTCCCCTGTCGAAGCTGAAGCGCTGGAAGCTGAAAGACATTGTGCGCAAAGCCGCCCTGCTGCCGGAGGCTCCGGTGGATGCGGCCAGTTAACGAGAGAGTTGCCGGCGCGGAGGAAAGCAGGTTTCCGAGCGAATCTGCGACCCGGTCAGGAATGACAAGAGATTTTTGGAAAGCTTGGTGAGGGAGACTGCCATGGCTGTGATGATGAGAACGATGCTGGAGGTCGCCGACAATTCCGGCGCGCGCAAGCTGCAGATGATCCTGCCGCTGGGCGGCGCGACCGGGCTGAATGCCGGCTTGGGCGATGTGATCACGGCTGCGGTCAAGGAATCGGCCCCCGAGGGGCAGGTGCAAAAAGGGAAAGTCGTAAAGGCGGTGATTGTGCGGACGCGGAAAGAGCATCGCCGGCGCGATGGAACCTATATTCGCTTCGATCAGAATGCGGCGGTGCTGATCAACGAAGCGGGCGAGCCGGTCGGGACGCGCGTCTTCGGTCCGGTGGCGCGGGAACTGAGAGAGAAGCGGTTTTTGAAGATTGTGAGTCTGGCGCCGGAAGTGATCTAGCGATTTTGTGATTTGGCAATCGGGTAATTTTGCAATTAAGACCCCGAAGCCGGCAATGCAGGGAAATTACAGAATTTCCAAATTGCAAAACTACGAAATTGGAATCGGATATGGCAATGGCAACGGCAACGACAGCGCATAAACGGGTAGATATCCGGCGCAATGACACCGTGAAGGTGATCACCGGACGGGACAAGGGCAAGGAAGGGCGCGTGTTGCGCGTGTTTCCCAACGACGCCAAGATTCTGGTCGAGCACGTGATGATGGTAAAGAAGCACGTGCGGCCGAATCCGAACCGCAATATCAAGGGCGGCATCGCCGAGCAGGAGAGCCGAATCTCGATCTCCAACGTGCAGCTGGTGTGCGCGACCTGCGGCCCGGTACGCATCGGGCACGAAGTGCGCGGCGACCGCAAGGTGCGCGTCTGCAAGAAGTGCGGAACGACGCTGGACAAATGACGTCTCACGAACCGGTAACCACTCCGAAACCGTGAGAGGAAGTTGAAGCGAAATGGCAAAAGACAAGAAAGCAGCGAAAGAGGCAGCGCAGGAAGCGAAGGCTCCGGAGCAGGCGCGGCATAGCGCGAAGGAGCGTCCGCGGTTGCGGGCGCGCTTCGAGAAAGAAGTGGCGCCGGCCCTGCTGAAGGAGCTGGAATTAGCCAATGTGATGGCGGTTCCGCGCCTGCATAAGATCGTCGTCAATATGGGCGTGGGCGAAGCTACGCAGAACGCGAAAGTGCTCGATCCGGCGGCCAACGAACTCGGGCAGATCAGCGGACAGAAGCCGGTGATTACGCGGGCGAAGAAGTCGATTGCGGCTTTCAAAGTCCGCGCCGGGCAGTCGATCGGCGCGATGGTCACGCTGCGCGGCGACCGCATGTACGAGTTCTTCGACCGGCTGGTCAACATCGTTCTGCCGCGCGTGCGCGATTTTCGCGGGGTTTCGACCAAATCGTTTGACGGACGCGGCAATTACACGCTGGGACTGCACGATCAGCTGATTTTTCCGGAGATCGATTACGCCAAGGTCGACAAGCTGAAGGGCATGAACGTGACTATCGTGACGACGGCGGCGAACGACAACCAGGCGCGCACGCTGCTGAAGCACCTGGGGATGCCGTTCCGGGCATAAGGGAAGAAAGATAGTAGAGAGACGCAGCGGTTTCACGTCTCAGCAGAACAGGGCTAAGAGAGCGAGGCGTTGCGAGCAGCGTCTCGACAGGAGCGAGATTTGGCGACGACAGCAAAACGAGTGAAAGACGGAGTCGGGTTGCACCAGCAGAAGGCAAAGAAGCCCAAGTTTTCGACACGCAAGCACAACCGTTGCAAGCTCTGCGGACGTCCGCGGGCGTATCTGCGGAAGTTCGGCATCTGCCGCTTGTGCTTCCGCGGGCTGGCCTTGCGGGGAGAAATCCCCGGAGTTTCGAAATCGTCCTGGTAGGGAGCTGTGCTGCCCGGGCGACGCGGCCTGCTGGCAAAAGCAGCGCGAGAAGGTTCGCGCGGTGCACTCGGGTGCCATGCAAGACAAGACATCGTCTCGCAGAAGATGACAAGAGCAGGATGGAAGTAAGCACGTCACTGCAGGTTCTCCGCCGAGCGCGGAGCGAACGGGTGGCTGAAGGAGAAACAAAACGATGAGGTTGACCGATCCGGTCGCAGACATGCTGGCGCGAGTGCGAAATGCACTGCAGGCGCGGCACCAGAAAGTCGATATTCCGGCCTCGCGGCTGAAGCTGGAAATTGCCCGCATCCTGAAAGAGGAGGGGTACATCTCCAATTTCAAACCGACGGAAGAAGAAGGTCACAAGGTGATCCGGATTTATCTCAAGTACGGCGCCAACAATGAGGCGGCGATCTCGAAGGCCGAGCGGGTATCGCGCCCGGGATGCCGCGTGTACGTGCGCCGCAGCGAGATTCCCCGTGTGCTGGGCGGGATGGGCATCAACATCCTGACCACGCCGCGAGGCGTGATGACCGGCCGCCAGGCGCGCAAAGAAGGCGTGGGCGGCGAATTGCTCTGTCAGATCTGGTAAGCAAGTATTAGAGATGCAGTTGGCTGCATCGGGCTGACGGCAGCAGAGAGAGTGGAGAGGGTGAGAGGCGTTTGAAGCAACGTCTCCACGAACAGAGATCTTATGTCACGAATTGGAAAAAAGCCGATAGCGATTCCCAAGGGAGTCACGGTCAAAATCGAAGGCAATACGGTTGCGGTGCAGGGACCGAAGGGCAAGCTGGACACTCCGCTCCCGACCGGCATCAAGGTCGAACAAAAGGACGGGCACCTGGTGGCCATTCGCGAGAATGATTCGCAGTCGGCGCTGCACGGCCTCGCCCGGGCGTTGGTGAACAATGCGGTTGAAGGCGTGACCAAGGGTTGGACGCGCGAACTGGAAATCGTTGGCATCGGCTACCGCGCTGAGATGAAGGGCAAGACGACGGTCGTCTTTAACCTGGGGTATTCGCATCCGATCGAGTATCCCCTGCCGAGCGGTGTCGATGCAGCGGTTGATCCCAAGCAGACCCGCATCACGCTGACCGGGATCGACCGGCAGAAGGTGGGACAGGTCGCGGCGGAAATGCGCGCGCTGCGTCCGCCCGATCCGTACAAGAACAAGGGCGTGCGCTATACGGGCGAGCGCCTGAAGAAGAAAGTTGGAAAGACGGGAGCGAAATGATCGCGTTTGGCGGGGGTTTTGAGCCCGCCGGGATCATCCGGAGGGAAGGCTCTCTGGCTGCGTAGCTGAAGAAGGAAATGAAGATATGCTGACGAAAATTGGCAAGAACGAGAAGCGCGGACATGTTCACGAGCGCATCCGCAAGAAGCTGCAGGGGACGGCGGAGCGTCCGCGGCTCAACGTGTACCGGTCGCTGAATCATATCTATGTGCAAGTGATCGACGACATGTCGGGCAAGACGCTGGTTGCGGCCAGCACCGCCGAGGGCAAAAAGGAAGACCGGCGCACGGGCGGGAATGTGGCGGCGGCGAAGGCGATTGGCAAGACCATCGCGGAGCGGGCCAAGGCCAAGGGCGTCACCAAAGTCGTGTTTGACCGCGGCGGTTACATTTATCACGGGCGGGTGAAGGCTCTGGCCGATGCGGCGCGGGAAGCGGGGCTTCAATTTTAGAATTTGGGAATCGGGTAATTCTGTAATGGGAAAGCCGGCAGGTTTTCGATTACCCAAGCTGGAAAATTGCGAAATCAGGTTTTCAGAATGCCAACAGTGATCAAGAAACTCGATGCAGGGGCGTACCAACTGAAGGATCAGGTGGTGGCCATCAACCGTGTGACGAAAGTGGTCAAGGGCGGCAAGAACCTTTCGTTTGCGGCCCTGGTGGTGGTCGGCGATCCTTCGGCTGCCGTGGTCGGCTACGGTTCGGGGAAGGCCAAGGAAGTGCCGCAGGCCATCCGAAAAGGAATCGAGTCGGCGAAGAAGAATCTGGTGAAGGTCAACCTGACGCAGACCAGCATTCCGCACCTGGTGCTCGGACGCTATGGCTCGGGCAAAGTGCTGCTCAAGCCGGCGCCGGAAGGCACGGGCGTCATTGCCGGCGGGGCGGTGCGCGCGGTGATGACTTCGGCCGGAGTGCAGAACGTGCTGACCAAGTCGATTGGCACCACGAATCCGCACAACGTGATCAAGGCGACGTTCGACGCGCTGAAGCAGTTGAAGAACAAAGAGAGCGTGGCAACGTTGCGGGGCAAAGTTGCCGAAGAGCTTTAGAGCAGCGGCCAGTGGCGAGGGGCCAGTGGTCCGTCACACCGGGATCGAAAAATCGGATGCAAGGGCCACGGACCCGTGATCACTGGCCCACTGAGGATTTGAAATGACGGCGAAGAAATCAGAGGCGGGCAGCGGAAAGATCCAGCTGAAGTGGGTGCGATCGGCGATTTGCGCCCCAACCAAGCAGAAGTTGGTCATCAAGGGACTGGGATTCACGCGGCTGAACCAGGTGATCGAGCGACCGGACACGCCGGCGATCCGCGGCATGGTGGCGAAAGTCCCCCACATGATCGAGATCGTGTAATCAGTTTCGTAGGCGTAGCTGGCTACGTCTCGAGCGGCGGGGGCGTTCGAACAACGTCTCTGGGGGAAAAAGAAAATGAACTTATCGAACATTCGCGCACCAAAGAAAGCGACGGAGAACCGAAAGCGGGTGGGCCGCGGTATGGGCTCGGGGATGGGCAAGACTTCGACCCGCGGGCACAAGGGGCAGCGTTCGCGCAGCGGTTCGCGCATGATCCGCGGCTTCGAAGGCGGCCAGATGCCGCTCCACCGGCGCATGCCGAAGCGCGGCTTCACCAATATCTTCCGCAAGGAATACAACATCGTCAGCCTGGAGCGGCTGGCGGCGCTCGGCGAGACGACGATTACGCCCGAGGTGCTGCGCAAGGCGGGCGTGATCAAAGCCAAGCTTCCGGTGAAGATTCTGGGCGACGGCGAACTTACGGCCGCTCTCACGGTGAGCGCCCACAAGTTCTCGAAATCGGCGCAGGAAAAAATCACCAAGGCGGGCGGCAAAGTTGAGGTTTTGCAGTAATGTTCGAAAAACTGGCTAACATCTTCCGCATTCCGGATCTGCGCAAGCGGATTTTCTTCACGCTGGCGCTGCTGTTCGTTTACCGGCTGGGTGGACATATCCCGACGCCGGGGGTGAACGCCGACAAGTTGGCGCAGTTTTTCGAGCAGCAGCGCGGGTCATTCCTGGGATTCGTCGATCTGTTCTCCGGCGGCCAGTTGCGGCGCCTCACCATCTTTGCCCTGGGCATCATGCCGTACATCACGGCATCGATCATTCTGCAGTTGCTGACGGTGGTGTATGAGCCGCTGGCCAAACTGCAGAAAGAAGGCGAACTTGGGCGAAAGAAGATCACGCAGTGGACCCGGTACATCACGGTCATCCTCAGCGCGATCCAGTCGTTCGGCATCGCCTTCGGCCTGCAGAAGCAGGGAGATTTCGTTCTCACTCCCGGCATCGGTTTCATCCTGATGACGATGCTGACGCTGACCACGGGCAGCGCGTTCATCATGTGGCTGGGCGAGCAGATCACCGACCGCGGCGTGGGCAACGGCATGTCGCTGCTGATCTTTGCCGGCATTGTCGTGGGCCTGCCGCGAGGCGTGGTCGACCTGATCGACAAAGCCAAGAACCTGACGTGGGGACCGATGACCTTCCCGCTCATGGCGGGGCTGCTGGTCTTCATGATCGTGGTGGTGGCGTTCATTGTGTACGTCGAACGCAGCGAGCGGCGCATTCCGGTGCAGTACGCCAAACGGGTGGTCGGGCGCAAGGTCATGGGCGGGCAGTCGACCCACCTGCCGCTACGGGTCAACGCCGGCGGCGTGATGCCGGTGATCTTCGCTTCGTCGATTCTGACTCTGCCGCAAACCATCGGATACGGCCTGCGCAATAACCGCTATTTCGGAGATCTGATCCGCTGGCTGGGCTGGGGCGAGCCGCTCTATACGTTGCTTTACGCCATCGGCATTATTTTCTTTGCCTACTTCTACGTGTCGATCGTGTTCAACCCCAGCGAGGTTGCCGACAACATGCGGAAGTATGGTGGATTTATTCCCGGCATCCGTCCCGGGCGCCGCACGGCAGACTTCATCAACGAAGTGCTGACGCGGATCACTCTGGTGGGCGGGTTGTACCTGATCCTGATTTCGTTCATCCCCGAGTGGATGATCGCCGGCATTCACCTGAACCATTTGTGGGGGCCCATCGGCCGGTTCTTCGAGAATATGCCGACCTGGGTGACGAATGGCCTGGGGGTCAATTTCTATTTTGGTGGAACCTCGTTGCTGATTGTCGTGGGTGTGGCCATGGACACGGTCACGCAAATCGAAGCGCAGCTGATCATGCGCCATTACGATGGCTTTACGCCCAAGAGCGGACGCATTCGAGGGCGCCGCTGGTAGCGGTGTGGGCCAATCCGCGCCCCGGTTGGGCGCGGTCAGGAAGACTGTGGGGGTTGCTGCAACCCGGATGACGTACTGGGGCTCCGGGGACTTGATATCGGGAGGCTTTTGCCAAGCCGATGGAGCAGGAAACCTCGCGAAACGTCGGACCCATTGTGCTGCTCGGGCCGCCGGGGGCCGGAAAAGGGACCCAGGCGAAGCGCATCATGGAGCATTATCAGATTCCCCAGGTGTCCACTGGGGACTTGCTGCGGCAAAACGTGGCCGCGGGCACGGAACTGGGCATGGCGGCCAAGGCCGTCATGGCACGGGGTGAACTGGTTTCGGACGACCTGGTTTGCAATATGGTCCGGGAGCGTCTGATGCAGCCGGATTGCAAGCGCGGCTACATTCTGGACGGGTTTCCACGGACGGCCGCTCAGGCGGGCTGGCTCGATGCATTGCTCGACCACGAGCTCTTTGACAAATCGCGTCCTACGCGGGCCTGGCCGATTGTGATCCGCCTGGACGTCGACTATAATCAATTACTGCTCCGGATTACTGGACGCCGTTCCTGTCCCACCTGTGGACGGATTTATAACGTCCACTTCCAGCCGCCCCGCGTCGATGAACTGTGCGACGTTGACGGGACCAAGCTGGTGACCCGCAATGACGATCGGTTGGAAGTGATTCAGCCACGCTTGACGGCTTACCAGGAGCAAACTCGCCCGGTGGCTGAGTATTACCAGCGCACGGGAAGGTTGATTTCGGTGAACGGTGACTTGCCCATCGATGAAGTTACGGAGCAGATTTACCGGATACTGGAAGATCATCACGCGTAAGCATGGCGATAGTCTGCAAATCGACGGCGGAAATTGAAAAGATGCGGCACAGCGGCCACATCGTCCGCCAGGTGCTGGATCATGTCCGCGGGCTGGTGGCGCCCGGGATCACGACCATGGACCTGGAACGGGCCGCCGACAAGAAGATCAAGGAACTCGGGGCGAAGCCGGCGTTCAAGGGGTATTACGATTATCCCTGCGTGCTGTGCACGTCGGTGAACGAAGAGATCGTGCACGGCATCCCGTCGGAAAAGCGTGTGCTGCAGGAAGGCGATATCGTCTCGCTTGATTGCGGCGTCGTTCTCGACGGCTATTATGGCGATGCGGCCATCACGGTTCCTGTGGGCCAGGCAGTCCGGCCGGAACTGAAGAAGCTTCTGGATGTGACCGAAGCCTCGCTCTACCGCGGCATAGAACAGGCACGGATCGGGAATTCGGTCGGCGATGTGGGAGCGGCGGTGCAGGAACATGTGGAGGCTGCCGGATTCAGCGTGGTCCGCGAATTCGTGGGCCATGGAATTGGGACGCGGTTGCACGAAGAACCGCAGGTTCCAAACTTCGGCGCGCGCGGGCATGGAGCCCGGCTGCGCGAAGGCATGGTGATTGCCATCGAGCCGATGGTGAATTCGGGCAAGCCCGACGCCAGGGTGCTCGGCGACAAGTGGACCGCGGTGACTGTCGACGGCAGTTTCAGCGCGCACTTCGAACATTGTGTCGCGGTGACGAAAGACGGGCCCGTGATTTTGACGCAGTGATGCGGTTCGAGGAGTACGCAAGCGGGAGGCCGCAACCGAAATCCCGAGCGACTGATGCGAGGGATCTCAAGAATACAAGGAGTCGATGAGCAAAGAAGACGCGATTGAAGTCATGGCCGTGGTTCTGGAACCGCTGCCGAACGCAATGTTCCGGGTAGAACTGGAGAACAAACACCAGGTACTGGCCCATGTTTCCGGCAAAATGCGCAAGAATTTCATCCGCATTCTGCCCGGAGATAAAGTCGCGGTGGAGCTTTCACCCTACGACCTGAATCGCGGGCGGATTGTGTACAGGTACAAATAAGCGGTCATTCATTCCCAGCCGGCGGCTTTGCTGACGGCTGATTGCTGACGGCTGAGGACGGGTTCTTATGAAGGTCAGAGCATCGGTAAAGAAAATCTGCGACAAGTGCAAGATCATCCACCGCAAGGGAGTGGTGCGGGTGATCTGCGTCAATTCGAAACACAAGCAGCGCCAGGGCTAGCTGCGGTTGGGCGCAGGGCGTGAGCACTGCGGCCACGGTGAAAATTGAATTCTGCGGCTTTCGCCGCTCGAGGTTAAGGGAACATGGCACGTATTGCGGGCGTGGATCTTCCGCGCCAGAAGCACATCAATATTGCGCTGACGTACATTTACGGCATCGGACATCCGCGCGCCGGACGCATCCTTGACGAAGCCAAGGTCGATCCGATGAAGAAGGTGCAGGATCTCAGCGAAGAAGAGGTCAACCGGATCCGCACGGTGATTGAGGCCGAAGGGATGGTGGAAGGGGATCTGCGCAAAGACGTTTCGATGAACATCAAGCGTCTCATCGAAATCGGGTCCTATCGCGGATTCCGTCACCGGCGCAACCTGCCGGTCCGCGGACAGCGCACGCATACCAACGCCCGTACGCGCAAGGGGCCGCGCAAGGGAACGGTCGCGCAGAAGAAGAAAGCGACGGCGAAAACCTAATGCAGTTGTCAGTGGCTAGTGGTCAGTGGCCGGCAAGACCACAGACTAGCTGCTGATCACCGGTCACTGACCACTGGAAATTGACTTTATGGCAAAACCGGCAGCAGCAGGCGGCGCAGCCGCCACACCCGAGAAAAAGGGCAAGAAGAAGACTTTCAAGAAGAAGGAGCGCAAGCACGTACCGCACGGTCTGGCGTACGTGCAAGCGTCCTTCAATAACACGATCGTGACCATCACCGATATGAACGGCAACGTTCTGTCGTGGAAGAGTTCGGGATCGCTGGGGTTCCGCGGATCGCGCAAGGGCACGCCATTCGCCGCGCAGCAGGCGGCGATGAATGCGGCCAACATGGCACGCGATCATGGCGTCCGCAGCGTTGACGTCCGCGTAAGCGGGCCCGGTTCCGGGCGTGAGTCGGCCGTGCGTGCGCTGGCCGCCGCGGGAATCGAAGTGCGGTCGATCCGCGATACGACGCCGATTCCGCACAATGGTTGCCGTCCACCGAAGCGGCGCAGAGTGTAAGCAAGCGGTCAGTCGCTCGTCGACGGTGGCAAGCCACAGCGTTTGCCGTGGCCGCGATCATGGATCACTGAATTTTCGTCCGGGACGAAGGGTGAAGCCAAACCTGTAAACCGGTCATCTAAAAGGAGAAACAATTGGCCAGATATACCGATGCAGTCTGCCGTCTGTGCCGCCGCGAGGGCATGAAGCTGTTCCTCAAGGGCGCGAAATGCTTCAGCGATAAGTGTCCCATCGAGAAGCGCAACTTTGCTCCCGGACAACACGGGAAGGACCGCAAAGCCAAAGTGGTTGGCTACGGTCTCCAATTGCGCGAAAAGCAGAAAGCCAAGCGCATCTACTTTACCCAGGAAGGCCAGTTCCGCAACTATTTCGAGAAGGCTGCGCGCGCCAAAGGCGTGACCGGCGAGCGCCTGTTGCAGCAACTGGAGCGCCGCCTGGATAACGTCGTCTTCCGGCTGGGGTTCGCCCAGTCCCGGCGCCAGGCGCGGCAGTTGGTGCGCCACGGTCATGTCGCCGTCGATAATCGCAAGGTCAACATTCCTTCGTATGAAGTGAGTGCTGGAGAAGAGATTTCGATCCGCGAGAACAGCAAGAAACTCACGGTTCTCGAGCTGGCCAAGGAGTTTGCCACTCATGCGACCTTGCCGAACTGGCTGGAAGTCGATCGCGACAATTACAAGGGCCGGATTCTGAATTTGCCCAAGCGCGAAGACATTCAGTTGCCCGTCAACGAGCAGCTGATTGTAGAGTTGTACAGTAAGTGACGCGTTCAGCGGGGAGTCTGAGCCTCGCTGCCGTCATCCTGAGCGAAGCGAAGGATCCTGCTGTATCGCTCATAAGTTTGGTCCGGTACTTTTCGAGCCAGATCAGCCTTTCCTGATCACGACCTGAGTTGGACCGCTCAGCGAGTCAGGAATGAGCCAAACGGCCGAAGGAGAGAAACACAATGCTTTGGAAAGGCTTTCAGAAACCGAAACGTCTTGCCGTAGATACTTCCACCCTTACCGACAAGTACGGCATTTTCTGGGCGCAGCCGTTCGAGCGGGGATTCGGCACGACGGTAGGCAATGCCCTGCGCCGGGTGCTTCTCAGCTCGATCGAGGGCGCGGCGGTGACGGCGGTAAAGATCGAAGGCGTGCTGCACGAGTTCCAGTCGATCCCCGGCGTGGTTGAGGATGCGACCGACATCATCCTCAACCTGAAGCAAATTCCCTTCAAGCTGGCCGGCGATGCTCCGAAGGCGATCTACCTGCGGGCTGATCAGCCCGGGGTGGTGACCAGCGGCATGATTGAAGCCGACGGCGACGTCGAAGTGCTCGACAAGGATGTCTACATCGCCACGGTCAGTGAGGGCGGCAAGCTCGATATGGAGATGCGCCTGAAGCGCGGACGCGGGTACGTTTCCGCCGACAAGAATTTCGACGAGGATCTCGGCATCGGATTCATCCCGATCGACTCCGTGCACTCCCCGGTGCGCAAGTGCAACTACACGGTGGAGGCGGCGCGTCTCGGCCAGATTACCGATTACGACAAGTTGACCCTTGAAGTCTGGACCAACGGCTCGATCACGCCCGCCGACTCGATCGGCCTGGCCGCGAAGCTGCTGAAGGACCACATGAACATCTTCATCAACTTCGAGGAAGAGATCGAAACCGGCACGTCCGCTTCGGACGATCGCAAGCCCGAGATTCACAACGAGAACCTCAATCGCTCGGTGGAAGAGCTGGAGCTGTCGGTGCGCAGCTACAACTGCCTGAAGAACGCCAATATTCAGACCATCGGGGAACTCGTACAGAAGACCGAGGCGGAGATGCTGAAGACCAAGAATTTCGGCCGCAAGTCGCTGAACGAAATCAAAGAGATTCTGTCTTCGATGGGATTGAGTCTGGGAATGAAGATCGACGAGCACGGGAATGCGGTGCCCGGACCGACGTCGAACGTGCCGTTGCCGGCGTCAGCCTACGGGCCGGACGACCAGCTGTAAGTTGAGGCGTTGAGCGGGCGTGAGCGAAGCGGGAGCCCGCTGCCGAAATCCCGAGCGTTTCTTGCGAGGGAACTAGGGTCGAAGCTTTGAAGCGGCGCGGCTTCAAGCCGCGCCGGTCACGGCCCAAATAGATTTCGGGGCCTTAGCCCCTGAGGATTCTCCATGCGTCACAAAGTTGCAGGATACAAACTCGGACGAAACACGGCGCACCGGCGCTCGCTGCTGCGGAACCTGGTCACTTCGGTGATCGTTGAGGAAAGAATCGAGACAACGGTTCCGAAGGCGAAAGCGGCACGGCCCATCGTCGAAAAGATGATTACACTCGGCAAGCGCGGCGACCTCGCGGCGCGCCGCCTGGCCGCGTCTTACCTGATGACCGACGAGGCGCTGGTCAAGCTGTTCGACACCATCGGACCCCGTTTCGGCGATCGCGACGGAGGATACACGCGCATCATTCGCACCGCCTGGAATAAGGGCGATGGCGCCGATCGCGCCTTCCTCGAGTTGCTCGGCAGCGAGAAAGTTCTCGACGAAAAACGCGAGAAGCGCGCCGAAGCTCGCGCCAAGAAGGCCGCGGAAGCCAAAAAGGCGATGGAAGAAGCCGAAGCGCAAGCGCAGGCGGAAAAGGAATCTGCGCCGCCACCGTCTGAGGAAGGCGAGAAAAAAGAGTAATCCTGCCTTGGACTTGACGACCCGCCTTTAGCGTGTCGTCCATCGTGAAATTGCGGGCACGGCTTACGCCGTGCCTTTTCTTATTCTGCTTCATTGTGGACCGGAGGAGTTCGGTTCCCCTCATTGCCGACTCATGTCCCTGACGGGGAACATTTCCGACCGTACATGTCCTCCCGTGTCTCACCCACGTAATCTTGTCGTTACTATTTCCTTCTCCCTAAACTTCTCTAATGGCCTTTAGCAAGACCCATATCGGCATTGCGGTCGGCGCCGGGTCGCTGCTCGTCCTGGTGTTTGTGGGATATCTCTGGTGGCTGAACAATCAAGGCCCGGTTTTGGCGCGGTCCGAAGACAAGGATCCTCTCACGGGCTTGCCGGTCAGCATCGAATTGAATCCGCTGCGCGACCGCTCTACCGAGCGCGCGGCGAACAAATTCCTGCGGGAAATCCGCGACGGGCACTGCGATGACGTGCTCAACCAGTGGGAGCACGACTACCACCGGAAATACGCTCACTACATCTGCAAGTCGGAAGCACAGCATCCTCTGCTTTCATGGCAGCTGGTCGACTGGCAAGACGCGCCTCCATTCATCGTGCTGTGTTACCGCGGCAAGCGCCTCAACGGACCGGGGCAGGTTGGCCTCTATCAGGACTACTTCAGTGTCACCGCCGAGAACCAGGGCGGCGAGTGGGTGGTCACGAAGTACATGCCGTTCAACTGAGATTCCACCACCCTCGGTGACTTTCTCTCATGGGCGGTGAAAGAAAAACGCCGCGTGCGATTGCACGCAGCGTCGAATGTGCCCGGTCTGTGTGTCTAGAGCGAGGGAGTCTTTACGGTTTCCGCCTCCGGCGTGGCCGTTCCGTTCTTGATCGCGTCGTCAAGCAGCTGCTTCATCTGACGAGTGGCCTTCTCTGCCTGTTCGGCCTGCTGCTCTCCGAGTTTACCTTGCAGCTCTCCGAGTTTTCCTTGCTTTTCCCCCAGCTCGCCTTGCTGTTCGCCGAGCTTTGATTGTGCGTCGCCGGCTTGCGATTGAAATTCACCAATCTTGCTCTGCAGTTCACCGATCTCCGACTGTAGTTCGCCGATCTGGTCGACGGTGGCCGTCGGACCCATCTGCTGCAGTTTTGCTTTGAGCCGGTCGAGGTCGGCGGTCATGTCTGGAACATTGACGCGAACTTCTTCCATCTTCTTCCCGAGTTGTTCCTGCTGCGCGCCGAGGGCTTCCTGTTGCTTGCCGAGTTCTGCCTGCTTCTTCCCAAGTTCTTCCTGGGGAGCCCAGAAGGCTTTGGCACGATTAACGGTGGCCTGGTCGCGGATGATGTAGGACTTCTCGTCGCGCTGGAACCAGATGAAGTCTCCAGAGATTGTCTGCTTGAGCTTCTCGACGTGGCGGACATCCTGCGTCGAACCGGACATGGTGTAGGAATCAGTTTTGCCGAAAACGATGACGTAGCGATCGTCGTCGTCATCTCCGAATCTGTAGGAAAAACCACCTGGCGCTATAGCTCGTGCTTGCGGAGCCAGTGCAGCGACCGGCGGTACTCCGGCAATGACAGTTGCTGCGGGAGCAGCAGGGGCGATGGCGGGCTCGGTGGAGATGGCGATTGAGGGCGCCCCGGGCGCCGTAGCCAACGGGGGTGGACCCGGAAGGGCGGGCATTCCAGCGCTGGGGGCTTGCGGCGGACGCGGCGCGGAGGCAACCGGCGCGGCCTGCGAACCAGAACTGGCACCAGTCGGACGCACGGCAGCTACGAGATAAACCGCAGGAACGGCCAGAGCGATAATCGCGATTGTGATGGATTTCTTCACCTTCATGGGAATGGTTCCTTTCCAAGCCAGAATTCGTTCCAGGCGTTGTTCAGCCTGTCCTGCCTTTGCCATCGAAACTCCTTGCCAGCGGATTCGGCCGGAAGCCGCCGGCAACGCCGCGAAAAAGTCCAGCAAAGTTCGGGCGTAAGCATTGCGGTCTGCGCCGCGAGAGAGGGCTGCCTCGTCGCTGGCCTGTTCCGCCAGCGAAGCCAGATGCCGGTCGAGCCACCAGGCCAGCGGGCTGAACCAGAACACTGTGCGGTGCAACAGAGACAGTCGCTGCATGAGCGCATCGCGCCGGGCCACATGCGACAGTTCGTGAGTCAAAACGGCGAGGAGCCTGGCATCATCCCATTCCCGCCAGCCGGTGGGCAACAGGATCGTCGGCCACAGCGCGCCAACTGTCACCGGTACCGAAACTGACGCAGATTCCGCCGCTCGCGAAGCGTCGGAGGGCATGGCGAGAGCCAGACATGCAGCGACGCGTGCGTCCGTAATGCGGCGTGACCTCCGGACGAGCCGGTGAGTCAGCAGCAAACCCAGAACGAACTGTAGCAACAGTGCGAATGCAACCGCCGCGTAAATTAGGACCGCGAGCACGCTCCATGGAATCGATGCCCAGAGCGAAGACACAAAGGAAAGAGGCGAACTGCCTGCATTTGGTTCGATCGCGGTCGATTGTCGCGGGGGGCTCATCTGCGATGCGACTTTGCTGGTGGTCGAACCCGCGCGGCTGCGTTCGTGTAAGCCGGGTGATGGCATTGCGTCCGCGGTGAGTGCGTCGGTGCTCTTGGTCGCGACGCTGGAGTGAGGCACGCCGGGTTGCCCCAGGAATCCGGGAGCGGCTACCGACAGTGGAGGGATGAGTTGCCCGAGGAATGGAAGGAGCAGTGCCGCGTAGAGAACGGAACTCCACACGAAAAGCCGCAGGGAGACACTCTTCACGCGAAAGATGGCCAGCCCCAGACCTGCGACCCCGGCGAGGACGATGGCGCGCGTCGCCGAATTTACAAGTTCGAGCAGCACAGCTGAGGAAAGTGAGATGGGCGAGATGCTCACGGTTTTCTTTCCTTTCTCCCCGAAGGCGTGTCTTCCGACCTTCGTTCCGCGATCTTACGAGCCAGGCGCTCCAGTTGCCTGGGATCGAGCACTTCATTGTCGACCATGCCGAGCACGAGTTGCTCCGCCGATCCGCCGCAGAAGCGGTCGATGATGTTCCGCACCGCCCGGACAGCGACGCTCTGCCGAGCATCCGAAGCTTCGTAGATGAAGGTCCGCCCATCGAGTTCATGCGTGACGTAGCCCTTTTCTTCGAGCCGGCGCAGCACCGTGCGGATGGTGGAGTCTTTCATGGGACGCGATGCCGCTAAACCTTCGCGGCACGATTCAGCCGTCGATGGCCCATGGCTCCAGATGTAGTCCATGACGCTTTGTTCGACGTCTCCCAGATTCTTTAGACGCGGCTGCCTTGTGTTAGTCATTGTAGCGTTACAATATGTAACATTAGACGGGGAGCGCGTCAAGAGGTAAGCGAAAAAATGCGAGGGACAGCGGCGAGGGCTAGAAGCGGCGCTGGTAGAGAAACAAGGCAAATTGGGCGACGATGCCGGCGCAGGTATCGAGCACCACGTCCTGCCAGCGGCCGGTGCGGGCGGGGTTGAAACTCTGATGCCATTCGTCAAGACAGGCCACCAACGCCGTTCCCAGCACCGCGATTGCCGACCATCGCAGCGTCCATTTAATTCCTTGCGCTACGGGCAGGGTTTCCCGCCAGGCCCGGAACAGCAGGATGCTGAGCAGTCCGTAGCCAAAAACATGGCCGCCCTTGCGGAGGTATTCGTGCCAGTGCTCAAAGCGCAGGTGATTCAGGCCAAACAGATAGTGGAACAGGGGGTAGAGAATCCGGCTGGTATTGGCGGCTGAGCCGAGGGAACTCGACTCCATCGCGATGACGATCAGCCAGAGGATGGCGGCGATCCAGGCCTTCAGTACATTGTGCCGATCGGAGCTCAAGCGGAGATGGCCAGGCCTGCCGAAAGCGATCCATTGCGAAAGAACCGGTGCTGAGGGCTCGGCTCAGGACGAAAGGAAGCTGCGGATCCAGATGGATTTTGAATCCGCCCTCCCGCATTATTCGATGGCATAGTTTGGCGCCTCGCGAGTGATCATGACGTCGTGCACATGGCTCTCCCGCAGGCCAGCGCCGCTGATGCGCACAAACCGAGTTTTCTGCAGGAGCTCGGGAATGGTGGAGCAGCCGCAGTAGCCCATACCGGATTTGAGTCCGCCCACCATCTGGTAGACGATCATGGCGACCGAGCCACGGTAGGGAACGCGGCCCTCGATCCCTTCGGGGACCAGCTTGTCGAGCCGGTTCGATTCGCCGTCCGATGCCGACGACGCCGAGGAAGAATCATCGCCGGTCGACTGGAAATAGCGCTCGCTCGATCCCTGCGCCATCGCGCCCAGAGAGCCCATGCCCCGGTACGATTTGAATGAGCGGCCTTGATAGAGAATCAGCTCGCCGGGGCTTTCGTCGGTTCCGGCGAAGAGCGATCCGATCATCACCGCGCTTGCGCCGGCTGCCAAGGCTTTAGTGACATCGCCCGAATACTTGATGCCGCCGTCGGCAATGATCGGCACGCCGGAATCCTTGGTCGCGCGGTAGGCTTCGGCGATGGCCGTAATCTGCGGCACGCCCGCTCCGGTCACGACGCGCGTGGTGCAGATCGATCCCGGGCCGATGCCGACCTTGATTCCGTCGGCTCCGGCGCGTGCCAATTCGCAGGCGCCATCGAACGTCGCTACGTTCCCGGCCAGCAATTCCACCTGCGGCAACTTCGATTTCACCGCCTTCACCGCCTCGAGCACTTTGCTCGAATGACCGTGGGCGCTGTCGATCGCCAGCACGTCCACTTTCGCTCTGGCAAGCTCCTCGGCGCGCTCCAGGAAATCTCCCGTGGCTCCGATGGCTCCGCCCACCCGCAGCCGGCCCTGGGAATCTTTCGCGGCATTGGGATACTTCAGTTTCTTCTGGATGTCCTTGACCGTGATCAGGCCCTTCAAGTTGTACTTGTCGTCGACCACGAGAAGCTTTTCCACCCGGTGCTGGTGCAAAATCTTTTCCGCCTCCTCCAGCGTGGTTCCAACCGGCACGGTGATCAGGTTTTTCTTGGTCATCACGTTGTCGATGGGAATATCGAAGCGGCTTTCGAAGCGCAGGTCGCGGTTGGTGAGAATGCCGACCAGTTTTCCGTTCTCGGTGATGGGCACGCCGGAGATCTTGTACTTGCGCATGACCTCAAGCGCGTCGGAAACTTTGTCGGTCGCGTGCATGGTAACCGGATCGACGATCATGCCGCTCTCCGAGCGCTTCACCTTATCGACTTCGTTGGCCTGGTCTTCAATGCTCAGATTGCGGTGAACAATGCCCAGTCCGCCTTGCTGCGCCAGCGCGATGGCCATGTGCGACTCCGTGACTGTGTCCATGGCCGCGCTCACAATGGGAATGTTGAGGCTGATGTTGCGCGTGAGACGCGTCTGCGTGCTTGCCTGCGCCGGCACCACGTCGGAACGCGCGGGCAGCAGGAGAACGTCGTCGAAAGTGAGAGCTTCGGGGACGGGGAAATGGATCATGTTGTTTGGGATTCGCCCAGCCCAGTGGGTGAAACTTTCATTGTAGAGAGAGGCCGGGGATCAGGCAAATGGGAAGGGTGGTTGGTAGTGGCTCAGTTAACTGAGCCACCACCGGGTGGTTTTGAGTGTAATGGGGATTTTTCGCCAGTCATCGGATTCGAATCGCAATCTTGGGTGGGATGGCGTCAACAACGAAACTGCGCCGCACGCACCAGTCCGAGCATGATTCTTCGCTGAAAGGACTCGTGAGGTGGACTGGAATTACTCGCATCAGCTCGCCCTTCTGCACTCGTAGCCAGTAATATCCCGGCTGAACCGCTTTCAATTCAAACGAGCCGTACTTGCGCGACCGGGCGGTCGCTATTGGAGTGGCGGCGCAGCACTCCTTTTCCGTCTTCTTCGCAGGATAGAGAGTGACTATTGCATCTGGCAGGTATGCCGTGTACAGGCGAGACTCACCCTTCCCGTCTACGATGATTGTTTTCTTTTCTGGGGCTTCGAGTTGCAGTTGCCCGCACAGTTGATCGACATCCTGCCACTGAATCTTTTCGCTGGCGTTGACCGCCGGAGTGGATACGGACGCGGCAACCAAGACAAACGCGGCCAGTCGTCGGGGTACGAGTCTACGAAGGTCCACAATCAATTGGACACCGCCGCGCTGCCGTTCGGCAGCTTACGGGGGTAACTACTGCTAACAGGCGATTACACCCAAAACCCTTTGAGTCCGTCCGCCTGTTTGTCTTTTTCCCCTGTCCCGGCGTATATTAGTAATTCGAGAAACTGCTGTGTACCGGCACTTGGCGAAGCACACCAGTGGGCGCAAGCCCACTTTTTCGTTGGAGCCCTTCCGGTGTTGCCGCCATCGCCTGTAAGCTATTGCATTCATGGCGCTTGAAGTTGATCGTGTGCGGGAAATCGCGGAGCGGGTCGCCGCCTCCCTGGGATTGGAAGTCGTCGAGATCGAATTTCTCGGCGGAGGCAAGGCGCGCATGCTGCGGGTCTTCTTAGACAAGCCGGCAGCCGGCGCGGATCCGCTCGCCGGAGTGAGGCATGAAGATTGCGCGAACTTCAGCCGCGAATTCGGCACGATTCTCGACGTAGAAGATGCGGTGCCCGGCGGTTCGTACACGCTGGAGGTTTCGTCGCCCGGTCTCGATCGGAAGTTGACGAGAGCGGCGGACTTCACGCGCTTCACCGGCAGCCGCGTGAAGCTGATGACGCGTAAACCGGTGAACAACAACCGGCACTTTGAAGGCCGGCTGGAAAGCTTTGAAGACGGCCGCTTGACGCTGGATCTGAAGGTGGCCAGCCACAAGTCGCGCAAGAGGATGGGCGACGCGGCCGGGCAGAAGATTGAGATCGAATTCGCCAACGTGGAGAAGGCGAATCTGGTCCCGGAGATTTGAAAGCAGGCGTCAGACCTCGGACCTCGGTGGAAGATGCTGAGATCGGAGGGCTGAACTCGAAGGTCCGATGGTTATGGCGAGCGAGCTTTACAACACGATCGACGCACTGAGCCGGGAAAAGGGAATCGACCCGCAGATTGTAGTCAGCGCGGTGGAAGATGCCATTGTGATGGCCACGCGCAAGTACTACAAGTCGCAGGAAAATCTCCGTGCCACGCTAGACAAGGAAACGGGCAAGATCAATGCCTTCGCGGTCAAGACCGTGGTGGAAAATCCGGAGCAGGTCGAAGATCCGAACCTGCAAATCACGCTGGAAGACGCGCGCAAGGTGAATCCCTCGCTCGAGGTGGGCGGGGAGCTGCACATTCCCAAGGCAACGGAAGGAATCCTGGGACGCATTGCGGCGCAACTGGCGAAGCAGGTGATCTTCCAGAAGGTGCGTGAGGCCGAGCGGGACACGGTTTACAACGAGTACATCGGCCGTGTCGGAGAGATCGTCAACGCCACGGTGAAGCGCGTCGAGGGGCCGGATGTGATTTTTGACATCGGCAAGGCCGAGGCTCGCATGCCGCGCAAGGAACAGTCGCGGCTGGAATCCTTCGCCATCGGCGAGCGCGTGCGCGTCGTGATTGCCCGGGTAGAGCGTGCGGCAAAAGGTCCGGGGGTTGTGGTTTCGCGGGCGGCGCCGGAACTGGTGCAGCATCTGTTCCAGACCGAAGTTCCGGAAATCTACGACGGTACCGTGGTCATCCGCGCCATCGCGCGCGAAGCCGGAGAACGCACCAAGATTGCGGTCATGTCGAAGGACAAGGACGTTGACGCCGTCGGCGCCTGCGTGGGCATGAAAGGCATGCGCGTGCAATCGATCATCCGCGAACTGCGCGGGGAGAAGATTGACATCATCGAATATCACGAAGATCCGGTGACCTTCGCCGAAAAGGCGCTGCAGCCGGCCAAAGTCAGCCGGGTCACGGTTCTCGATGGCAGCGAAAAACATCTGGAGGTCGTGGTCGATGACAGCCAGCTCTCGCTTGCCATCGGCAAGAAGGGACAGAACGTCCGGCTGGCCGCGAAACTCCTCGGCTGGAAGATCGACATCAAGAGCGAGGAAGAGAAGCGCCAGGAAGTGGAACAGCAGATGGCCGCGATGGCGCCGCAGGCCACCACTCCGCTGGAGAATGTGCCGGGACTGGGTGAAGGGGTCGTAGAGAAGCTGACCGCCGCGGGGGTCACGACCGTTGAGGCACTGGCCGATATGACGCCGGAGCAACTCGAGGCGATCGAAGGCATCGGGCCCAAGACGGTGGAAAAAATCAGTCTTGCCGTGAATAATTACTTCGCCAGCCTGGAAGCGGGTGACGCAGCGGCGGCTGAGAGTGAGACCGCTGCCGAGGCCGCCGGGGCTGAAGCCGCTGTAGAGCAGGCGCAGAGCGCGCAACCTGCGGACGAAGGTGCGACGGCGGAGCAGTCTGCTTCCGACCGGGCGTCGGCTGAGGCCGAATCGGCCGCGAGCGAAGAAGCAGAGCCGCAAACGGAGCACGGTGCGGCTCCAGAGACAACCGAATAACATGGCACGCGCAGACAGGTTCCAGGTCAGCGAGTGCGGAAAGTTGAACTCCGTGAGGCCGCGATGAAGACCTAAGCACAACGCGGGGTTACAAAGAAAGGCCGGATGAGCAAGGTTCGAATCAACGATCTCGCCAGAGAGCTGGAAGTCAAGAGCAAGGCCATTCTCGACGTCCTGCCGCTCGTCGGAGTGACCGAGAAAAAGACCCACTCCAGTTCTCTCGAGGAGCACGAAGCGGAAAAAGTACGGGCGCATCTCCGCGGCTCGTCCGAATCCCACGCTGCAGCGCCGAAGACGGCGCGCCTTCCGCGCGGGGAAGAAGAAATCAAGACCAAGATCGATCTGTCGCACATTTCCCGGCCCGGGGACGTGCTGAAGGCCATTACGCAGCAGAAGGAAGCGGCAGTTCCGCCGCCGCATCGGCCGGTAGCTCCTCCCGTTGTGGCCAAGCCAGCGGTCGCGCCACCGGCGGCGAAACCGGTGCCGCCCCCGCCTCCAGCAACACCACCCGCTCCGCCAGCGAGACCCGTGGTAGCACCGCCGGTTGTCGAGAAGCCTGTGGCTGCACCCCCGCCGCCCGCGGTTGCACCTCCACGGCCAGTGCCGCCACCGCCTTCTCTTGTTCCGCCACCCCCACCGGCGGCCCCACCGGTGGTGGCGTCCGCTCCTGCGCAGACTCAAGTGGTGCCGCCGCGGCCCAGTGCGCCGCCTCCGCCGACACCGCAGCCTCCCGCGCCGCGGATGATTGTTCCCCAGACTGGGCCACGTCCGGTTTACAAAGCTCCGCCGCCTCGACCCGCCGCTCCAGCGGCACAAGCGGGCACTTCCTTGGGAGGGGTTCGTCCGGTTCCTGGGCGTCCCGTGCCTGGACAGCCAATCTTTCAACGTCCGCGTCCAGCCGCTCCAGGTGTTGGCGGGCCGCGTCCACCTCTGCGTCCGGGAGAACGGCGACCAATGCATCCCACGCGCCAGGCTCCGGCGGGCTCGCGCCCGATCGGCGTCGGCCCGGGATTGCCGCCTCCGGGACCGGTTCGTCCCGGCAGTCGCCCCGGCGCGCCGGCGCGCAGGCCCGGCCAGCGGTATATTCCTCGCGGCGTCAAAGAGGGACCGATGAAGGGCTACGTTCCGCCGCCGCGCATGGTGGTGTCGAACGAGCCGTTACCGATTACCCGCAATATCACGATCACGGAAGGGATCAGCGTCAAGGATCTCGCCGAGAAGCTTGATATTCGCGCCAAGGATCTGATCTCGCGATTGCTGGCGCGCGGAGTGTTTGCCACGATCAATCAGACCCTCGATGCCGAGCTGGCCAGCGAGATGGCGCGTTTCTTCGGCGCCGACACCAATGTCATCACGTTCGAAGAGCAGGCGGCGAAGGACATCGACGCGGCCATTGCCAGCGGCGAGGAGACTCCAGCCGAAGCCGTATCACGGCCTCCGGTGGTAACCATCATGGGCCACGTCGATCATGGGAAGACGACGCTGCTCGACGCGATTCGTTTGTCGAATGTCGCCGAGGGCGAAGCCGGCGGCATCACGCAGCATATCGGCGCCTATAAGGTTCGCATCACCGATCCGGAATCTCCCGCGTATGGGCGCGAGATCGTCTTCCTCGATACTCCCGGTCACGAAGCCTTCACGCGCATGCGCGCCCGCGGCGCCAAAGCCACCGATATCGTGGTGCTGGTGGTCGCTGCCGATGACGGGGTCATGCCGCAGACGCTCGAAGCCATTGATCACGCCCATGCGGCGGAAGTTCCGATCATCGTTGCCGTCAATAAAATCGACAAGCCCGAAGCCATGCCCGATCGAGTCAAGAAACAACTGGCTGATCGCGGCCTGATGCCCGAAGACTGGGGTGGAAAAACGGTCTTTGTCGATGTTTCCGCGAAAAAGAAAACGAATCTGAACCTGCTCCTGGAAATGATCTGCCTGGTGGCCGACCTCGCCGAGCTGAAGGCGACTCCGGAACGGGCGGCGACCGGCGTGGTGCTCGAATCGAAACTGGATCGCGGCCGCGGACCCGTGGCGACCGTGCTGGTGCAGAACGGCACGCTCAACGCCAGCGACAATTTTGTTGTGGGCAACGTTTTCGGCAAGGTTCGAGCCATGTTCGACGATCGCGGCGCTGGGCTCGAAGCGGCTCCGCCTTCGACGCCAGTCGAGATTCTCGGTCTGGAAGGTCTGCCGCAAGCTGGCGATCAGTTTGTCGTGGTTGCGGACCGCGACCGGGCCCGTGGAATCTCCGAATATCGCGAGCAAAAAGCCCGCGAAGCGGCTCTGGCCAAGAGTTCCCGCGTGTCGCTCGAAGGACTGGCGGAGCAGATCAAGACCGCCGGTACGAAAGAACTGAATATCATTCTTAAGGGCGATGTGCACGGGTCCGTCGAGGTGCTCAGCGACCTGCTGTCGAAGCTTTCTAACGACAAGGTTCGCCTGAAGCTTTTGCGTTCCGGCGTCGGCGCCATTACCGAGACTGACGTACTGTTGGCCTCGGCGTCGAACGCGATCATTATCGGCTTCAATGTGCGGCCGGAGCGCAAGGCGCAGGAACTCGCCGAGCAGGAAGAAGTTGACATCCGGCTGCACTCGATCATTTACGAGTTACAGGATGAGATCAAGCGCGCCATGAGCGGCTTGCTCGAGCCGACGATCCGAGAGATCTACCACGGCCGCGCCGAGGTGCTCGAAACCTTCCGCATCCCGAAGGTGGGTACGGTAGCCGGTTGCCGCGTGACCGACGGCCTGATCAAGCGCGACTCGGAAGTGCGTCTGCTGCGCGACAACGTGGTCGTCTTCAAGGGCAAGATCGGCTCGCTGCGACGTTTCAAAGACGACGCCAAAGAGGTCCACAACGGCATGGAGTGCGGCATCTCGATCGCCAACTATGGCGACGTCAAGGTCGGTGACGTGATCGAAGCCTTCGCCACCGAGCGCGTCGCGGCCGAAGTCATCGCGTGAGAGCAGTGGTGAGGGGCCGTGGCCAATAATCAGGTTTTTCTGAGCACGACTCGCCGGCCACTGCACAGTGCATGATCGCGTTCCTCACCCTCGAACTTCGCATTGAAACCGCACATTCGCTCAAAGACCGCCGGCAGGTTGTGCGCAGCGTGAAAGACCGGCTGCGCGCCGGCTTCAACGTCTCAGTCGCTGAGCTCGATTCCACGGGCCTGTGGAACCGCGCCACGATTGGCGTAGTCAGCATCTCTGATTCTCACGATTATCTCGACGGGCTCATGAAGAAGGTGGAACGCCAGGCCGTCCGCATCGCCAACAATCGCGGCGCCGAGGTTGCCGATTCGTTTGTTGAATATTTCTGATCGTTACCGCCCCAGCAGAGAAATACCACACTCGCTAAGGTCTTGTTACCTCCGTACTTAACCGGCGGCTCGGCTTCCGCGCACAATATCTCTGCCGATTGGCGCACCTTGGCTAGAGATTTGTGCCGGGTTTTCTGATATTCTCATGCGTTTTCCTCTGAGGCGCGTCGTGGAAAAGCGTGGGGTCAAGCATCATCGCGGACGCCTGGGACAGGCTTTGCGCGAAGAAATTGAGACGCTCGTCGAAGGCGAGCTCGGTGATCCGCGCATCGGTCTGGTGAGCGTGACCGGCGTGCACCTGGCTGAGGATGGCCGTTCAGCGCAGGTCTTGGTGGATGTCGAAGGCGATGACGCCGAGGCGGAGCGATCGCTGCAGGGCCTGGATGCCGCCAAGGCTTATATTCGCCACGAACTGACGGAGCGTTTGCGGCTGCGTCGTGCTCCGGAACTGTTCTTCCGTCTGGATCGAGCGGAACGCGAACAGGCGCGGGTTGAAGAATTGTTGGAGCGGGTCAAAAAGCGGACGAAGGCCAACAAGGAAACCAGTGGAGAGAAGGCGTAGCGACATGCTCGAAGATGTGCTCCGGCAGATTGGACAGCGCGAACGTTTCGTGCTGACCTCGCACGCTCGCCCGGATGGCGACGCTGTCGGTTCCGCGCTGGCCTGCTGCCAGGTGCTGCGCGCCATGGGCAAGCACGCCGATGTGGTACTGCACGACGGCGTTCCCCGCGTGTACCGCTCGCTTCCGTTCGCTGATCAGGTGGTGCAGTCGAGCCGGATCGTTGGCAGCTATGAAGCGGCAATTATTCTCGAATGCGACAGCATTCACCGCACGCGGCTCGAAGGCCTGGAAGACCGGTTCATCATCAGCATCGACCATCACGTGAGCGGCCGTCCGTTTGCCCACGTCAACTGGATCGATCCCCACGCAGTGGCCACCGCGGAAATGGTGTTTCGCCTGGCGCGCGAGGCTGGAGTGAAATTTTCGCCCGAGATCGCCACTTGCCTTTACACCGCGTTGATGACCGATACCGGGTCGTTCATGTTCCAGGGAACGAACGAGCACACCTTTGCGCTGGCGCAGGAACTCGTGCTGGCCGGCGCTGATCCGGCGCTGTGCGCCCGGAGCATCTACTTCGCTCACTCCATCGGGAAGCTGCGCCTGCTGGGTGAAGCCCTGCGCAATCTCAGCGTCGAGGGCCACATCGGCTATTTCTGGGTGACGCAGAAACAGATGGAGCGCTCCGGCGCCATCGAAGAAGACTGCGAGGGCCTGGTTAACTATGTGCTCTCGATAGGCGGCGTCGAGGTTGCTGCGTTTTTCCGGGAGTTGCCGGATGGACGGTACCGCGTCAGCCTGCGCAGCAAGGGCAAGCTCGATGTCGCTCGCGTGGCCGAAAGCTTCGGCGGCGGCGGACACGAATGCGCCAGCGGCTGCTCTTTGGAAGGTCCTCTCGCCGAGGCGGTTCGGCAGGTGCTGCTGCAGATTCGCCGCGGGCCCTCCGTACAGTAAGAGAATGTAGATCTGGTGTTTTCGGATGGACGATTGAAAAACGGCCGTTCGAGAAAACTGACTGTTTCAATCTGCAATCTGGGAACTGCACTCGAAAAAACCTTCATGTCCTTGCGCACCCGCACAGACGCCTTGCTGCTCGCCGGCTTCTGCGCGTTCCTGTTTTTTTACGGCTTAGGACAGTTCGGTCTTATCGGAGCGGATGAACCGCGCTACGCGCAGGTCGCCCGCGAGATGCTCGACCATCACGACTGGATCACGCCCGTTCTCTACGGCAGCCCCTGGCTGGAGAAGCCGCCGCTGTACTACTGGCAGGCGATGCTCGTCTATTCGATCTTCGGCGTCAGCGATATCACTGCACGGCTGCCCTCGGCCATCGATGCCACCCTGCTCGTTATCGCTGTCTATCTGTTTTTTCGCCGTTTTCGGAGCGGAGTAGAAGTCGACGCCGCGCTCATCACGGCTTCCTGCGCGGGCGTGATCGGATACGCTCGCGCCGCCTCGACGGACATGCCGCTGGCCGCGACCTTCTCGGTGGCGATGCTTGCATGGTGGGCGTGGCGGGAGTGCCAAAAACGAATCTGGCTCGCGCTCTTCTATGCCTGCATGGCGCTGGGGATGCTTGCCAAGGGGCCGGTTGCGCCGTTTCTCGCTGCGCTGATCATCGTTCTGTCTGCGGCGGTCGCGCGCGAATGGCGTCTCATCGCGCGGACGCTGTGGCTGCCCGGGATTCTCCTCTTCTGCGCGGTCGCGCTGCCGTGGTACGTCGCGGTCCAGCTGCGCAACCCGCAATTCTTCCACGAGTTTATTCTCGAGCACAATCTCGCGCGTTTCTCGACCAACCTCTACCATCACACTGAGCCTTTCTGGTATTACGTGCCCGTGACGGCCCTCGCGCTTCTGCCGTGGATCGTGTTTGTAGTTGTCGCATTCGCTAGAACCGTACGGACATGGTGGTCGGAGCGCAAGTCATCTTCCGATTCCCCGGATCTCGAATTCGACCTCAGTCTCTTCGCCGTCTGCTGGCTGGTTGTGCCCGTCGTTTTCTTTTCGATCTCGCAATCGAAGCTCCCGGGCTATATTCTCCCCGCGATTCCCGCGGGAGCGGTTTTGCTGGCGAACTATTTGCGCCGGCAGTTCGAAAGCGAGCAAGGGTTGGCGAAGTGGATCTCCGTTGTTCACGCCATGGTGGCGACCGCCTTGGTCGTTCCCGCTTTGCTCATCGCTCACATCGTCACCGGGCACCGCGTGCCCTCAGGCCGGCCATTGTTCATTGCACTTGTGGTGGCGCTGGTGCTGTTCCTGGCGATGATGGTGACTCTGTTCAGCCGCGTGGGCTTGCGCATGCTGCGCTTTGTGACGCTCATCCCGATCGTGCTGGCAGTGGCTGCTGTGCTGCGGTTGGGAGCGGGCTCGATGGATCGGGCGCTGTCGGCACGGCCGCTGGCGGCGGAACTTGCCGAAATGGAAACACACGAGTTGCCGCTTGCGGTTTGTGGCACATCCCGCGAACTCGAGTACGGACTCGCTTTCTATCGCAACCAGATCATCACCCGCTGCGAATACAGCGCGCTTCCAGCGCAGGAGTTTCTTCTCATCGCACCCCCGGCGTGGAAATCAGCCGTCGACGAACATACCGCCGGTCGGCGCGTGACCTTCCTTGGCCACTACGCCCCGCAGGACGTGGATTATTATTGGGTGGCCGCGGGAAGGAAGACACCTTGACCAGTCGTTGTCGAACTAAGCGCCGGCTCGTCCGAGCAGAGGTGCTACTCCCGGTTATGTTTCTGTTCCTGGGGAACGCCTTGGGTCAACTGCAATACATCGACCTATCGAAGCTGCCGTCGGATCGACGTGTGCAAGATGCTTTGTCGAACGTGCGTTCCGTCGAGCAGATGACGCGCTACTGGAGCTCCAACTGGACGTACGACACCCCCAAGAAACAAGTAGCTTCGCTCCTTAGGACAAGCCTAAACGACTTGCGGCAAGCGATAGGTCCTGCACCTCAGAATGAGGAGTTACTGCTCCTGACTGGTTTAGCTGCTCATTTCGCTTACAACATGGACGTAGAGGACACATACGAGGTCGCCGTCCAATCCTTCGAGAAGGCAGGCAAGCTGGCTCCAACCGACTATCGCCCCGACTGGTTCTTGGCTGCCCACCGATGTCAATCGACTCAAGTGGCAACCGGCATGCAGTTGTTACTGACCATCGAAGCTCGGGTTACTTGGCAACAGCTCCCGGTCGATTTCTGGGATGACTATATAAATTGCTCAACTATCTCAGTCATGCCGGCCCACACCCTGAGAGCCGTTGATCACGCCGTGCACTTGGGAGGAGACGCAGGAAGTTATAGGTCGGCCGTCGATATCGCTCACCGTCGATATAAAATCTCGAGCGCAGACGCCACTTACGGGGCGCGCGAGGCTTGGCAGGCGGCTGAAGTGCAAGGCGAGGTGCGCTTCACCAGCAATCTCTGCGGGATCGGCTTCTCCGCGCGCGGCAGTTGGCGCATGGACATTCGGGATGTTTCAGGGGGCACCTGCATCTCAACGATGGAAACGGGTCCATATCCGAGCAGGAGTGGCACGAGTACCCCGACCCTCCTGATCCTCACGCGCCCAGCGAAACCCGGCGAGACGCTCGAAGAATTTACACTATCTTTTCTGAAGAAATATCCCGAAGCCCGTTCATCGTCACCGTCTTCCTGCCCATCGGAGAAATGCTTGGGATTCGAGGTCGTGACGGATAGCACTTATTCCTCCGAAGGGGGCGGTCACTTCCTGGTTGCCGCTTTCGCGAGTGAGCCTCCAGAGTTTCCTGGCCTGTTGCTCGAACGACCGGAAGCGCTGCCGATGGCGGCATCGCGAGGTGACGAGGTGAAGTACTACCATCCGAACGAGAGACTACAGCGACTGCCGGGAACTCTATATACGGTCGTGGAACTCGACGCCAACGGAGACATCTTCACAAAAGCGTCAGCTGATTTTGAGTATTTGCTGCGGTCGATTCAATTAGATTGACCGACTGCTACTCCTCCGCGACCGCCAACTCCTCCAACTCCGCACGCGCCGGGGCCGCGGCCAGCGCGGCAATTCCGTACTCATATCCCTTTTCGAACGCTTTCAGATTCAGCTCGCGGAAGCTCGGCGGCACGGAATCGGCCACGGCCTTGCGCACCGCGTCGGCACTCAACAGTTTCGTCACCGCGGTGGAGAATCCCACCATCACCGAGTTGAGCACCATGCGCTTGCCCAGTTCTTCGGCAAAGCGCGTGGCTGGAATGCTGTAGACCTTTTTGTCGCGATTCAGATTGGAAACGCGCACCAAGTCCTCTTCAATGATCAGCATGCCGCCGGGCTTAAGGTCCTGCGCGAAGCGGTTGTACGCTTCCTGCGACATGATCACCATGATGTCGGGCTGGGTCACATAGGGATACAGCACCGGCGAATCGGAGATGACCAGCTGGGCGCTGCAGGCGCCGCCGCGGGCCTCCGGACCAAAATTCTGCGTCATGGTGGCGAAGCCGTTCTCATAAATCGAAGCCGCTTTGCCCAGCACTACGGCCGAGAGAATCACTCCCTGGCCGCCGAAACCTGCGATCCGAATCTCCGTTACTCGCATGCGCACTCCATTTCCGGTTCTGCCTCGCCGGTGACTTCGATGTAGCGTTCGCCCAGCGATTCCACGTACTGCGCGCGCATCATCGATTGATAGTCCGGCCGGTCGCGATCCACGAACTTGCCGACCACGATTTCGCCGTTCAGGGTGAGCCCGACCTCGCTGGTGGGCGCGCCGTGCTTCACCTTGCTTTTTTCTTTGTAGTACTTCATTGTGTCGAGCCCGTCGCCCATCTTGTTGCGCCGTTGATAAAGCGTGGGACACGGTGAGATCACCTCGATGAACGAGAAGCCCTTTTTCGCGAAGGCCTCGCTGATCGAGCGCGACAGCTGCCGTACATGGAAGGTCGTCCAGCGTGCCACGTAGACCGCGCCCGCGGCCTCGACCAGATGCGGGAGGTTGAAGGCCGGCTCAAACGTTCCGTATGGATTCGTGGAGGTGGTCGCGTGTCCGGGAGTGGTTGGAGCCGTCTGACCGCCGGTCATGGCATAGATCAGATTGTTGACGCAGATGACTTTCAGGTCGATATTGCGGCGAGCGGCGTGAATCAGATGATTGCCGCCAATCGCCGACAGGTCGCCATCGCCCGAATACACCACTACATTCAGCTTGGGATTCGCCAGCTTCAATCCGGTGGCAAAGGGAATCGCACGCCCGTGCGTGGTGTGGAACGAATCGAGTTTCACGTATCCTGCGACGCGGCCCGTGCAGCCGATGCCGGAAACCAGAGCCAGCGAGTTGAGGTCGACTTTTGATTCGATCAGCGCCCGGGCAAAGGAATTCACGGTCGTGCCGATGCCGCACCCCGGGCACCAGATGTGCGGCATGCGGTCGGTGCGCAGAAATGGTTCGATGGGATTGATGGTCTCGTCCAGAACATTCAGCATCGGACTGCCTCCACAATGGCATTGAGGATTTCTTCGGGACTATGAACTCCGCCTCCGGCGTGAGGCACGGCGACGGTTTTCGCTTTCCCGCGCGCGGCGCGCTCGACTTCCCGCACCATCTGTCCAAGATTCAGTTCCGGCACCACCAGCGCCTTGACGCGTGCGGCGACTTCGGCAATTTTCTTGTCGGGGAAGGGCCATGCGGTGATGAGCCGGAGCTTGCCCACGTGCAGGCCGCGTTCCCGGGCCAGGTCGATCGCCCGCTGCGCGACCCGCGACGTGATTCCGTAAGAGAGAACCGCGACTTCGGCGTCTTTGAGTTGGTCTTCCTCGTACATGCAGATGCGATCTGCCGCGGCGCGAATCTTGTTCTGCAGCCGCTTCACCAGTTTGTCTTGCGTCGCCGGCGTCATGTTCGGATAGCCGCGCTCATCATGCGTCAATCCAGTCACGTGAAACTTGTAACCTTCGCCGGCGTGGGCAATCTCAGGCACCAGGTCGCCGTTTGTGCCGTAGGGCAAGTAATCTTCAATCGACTTATGCGTGTGCTTGCGCGGGGCTACTTCGATCTGATCGGCCGGAGGGATCACGACCTTTTCCGTCATGTGTCCGACCACCTCATCCATCATGAACATCACCGGCACGCGGAACTCCTCCGCCAGGTTGAATGCCTTGATGGTCAGATCGAAGCATTCCTGGGGAGAATTTGGGCACAGCGCGATGATCTCGTAGTCGCCATGCGATCCCCAGCGCGCCTGCATCATGTCGGCCTGCGCCGGAAGCGTGGGCAGGCCGGTCGAAGGCCCGCCGCGCTGTACGTCAACAAAAACACACGGCGTCTCGGTCATCGCCGCGTAGCCGATGTGCTCCATCATCAGCGAAAAGCCTGGTCCCGACGTCACCGTAAATGCCTTGGCCCCGCCCCACACGCCGCCCTGCAATGCGATCGAAGCCGCCAGTTCATCCTCCATCTGAATGAAACTGCCGCCTACTGTGGGAACGCGCGACGCGAAACGTTCCACCACCTCGGTCGACGGCGTGATCGGATATCCCGCCGCAAATCTAGCTCCGGCGGCCAGCGCGCCTTCACAACAGGCGTGGTCCCCGTCAATGAAGTGAGTGCCGGTCAGCACTCCCCGTGGATCCGCTTTCATTTCTCACCTCCGGCGGTTTTCTGCGCTTTTCCGTCCGCAGCCTTCGCCTCCACAACTTTGGTTCCGTAGATGGCGAAGTCCGGACAATACATGCCGCACAGATCGCAGCCGCTGCATTTGTCCGGATGTACAACATGCGGTGGATGGTATCCCTTCGAGTTGAAGGCGGAAGAGAGCGCCAGCACATGCGTCGGACAGAACTCGACGCAAAAGCCGCACGCCTTGCAGCGCTCGACGACAATTGAAACGCGTCCTTTTGCCACGAAATCCCCCAGACTGAGAGTAACGATCACTCCGGTTTCAACTACGCAGGATGCGATTATGCGTGGGATCGACGACGGATGGTGTGACCGCAGTCACACGAGAAAGTGAGGAAGAGCACCTGAGCGCGACCTCGGCGAGCTCGAGTGTATGTCTGTTAAGGCGTTTGTAATCAATTGAGTAGATGGCCCCCGTTGGCCTGAACAGACAACGCGACGTGATTCAAGTCACAACTGGCTGTGGGCTCGAACACTCGACCCTCCGGCGGGGCCTTGGCTGTTGCTGTTCGGGATTCGCTCAGGTTTGCCTTCTGCTTCTCCAACCCACTACACTCGGATTTTTGCTGCGAGTTTGCCGCCGCCGGGCTGCCACCGCCGCAGGAGCCTCTGGAGACCGTTTGGAAATTCTGGACCTCAGGCACTTTTCTTCCATGGATCTGCGTCCGCTGCTTAACGACGAGACGCAACTCTGGTCGCGCCTGCTTTCCTGGGACTATTCCGGCTCGGCCGAGATGATCCTCCGCTATGTCGATGCCAAGATCCTGCCCGGCTACGCCGCCGTCGACCGCGGTCGCGTCTTCGGCTATTCCTTCTTCGTCTACGAGGGAAGTAAAGGGGTAATCGGCGATCTCTATGTGACCAACGGGGCGCGGCTGCCGGAGTCGCGCCAGGTCGAGCTGCGTCTGCTGACCCATGTCATCGAGACGCTGCAGCAGTCGCCGGGCATTCATCGGGTCGAAGCGCAGCTGCTGGCCCACGACGCCAATGCCGTCTCGCGGCCGTTCCTCGAAACCGGATTTCAGCGCCATCCGCGGCTCTTCATGGTTCTGGCGCTGGCGGGCCTGGTTGAGGAAAAGCTGACGCCGCATCCCGAGGTCGAGATCCGAGCCTGGACGGAGCAGGATTACCAACCGTCAGCGGCCGTGATTACCGCAGCCTATCGCGGCCACGTCGACGCGCAGATCAACGATCAATATCACACCTTGAGCGGATCGCTGCGCTTTCTCAACAACATTGTCCGCTTTCCGGGTTGCGGCACCTTCGATCCTGACTCGTCGTTCGTGGCACTCGATCGCAGGACGCGCAACCTGATTGGATTGATCCTCTGTTCGCGGGTGCGCCACGATGTGGGCCATGTGACGCAGGTTTGTGTGCTGCCCGAATATCGCTCGCGCGGCATCGGCGAGTCGCTGCTTGCGGCTACATCGGCCAATTTACGGCGCAGGAATTTTTCCCTGCTCTCGCTGACCGTCACCGAAGCCAACGCGAAAGCCGTCGCGCTCTATCGCCGGCTGAACTTCGATTCGAAGAGAGTGTTCGACGCGTTCGTCTGGGAAGGGTAGAATCGCGATGGAGTCTGAGCATGAACCAAGACGGTGAGCTTACCCAGAAAGATCTCTATAGCGTCGCTCACGTTACACGAAACTTAGAGATAGGTCTTTTCTGGGAACGTTCCAACTACTTTCTTGTGCTAAATACAGCACTTGCGGTTGGCTTTTTCAATGTCAAGGAAAGGCTTTACTCGGCGGGGCTTGCCGCGATGGGAGTTTTAGTATCATTCTTCTGGTACAAGGTCAACTTAGGGAGCAAGTACTGGCAGAGCCGCTGGGAGCAGCGATTAAAAATCGTCGAGAATAAACTTGCCCCAGATGCGAAGTTATTCGGAGCAGATTGGAGCGTAATTGATGCGGACGTGCAAGACAGCCTCGTGAGCGGAAAACCCAGGCTCTTCAAGCATTTCGTCGATAAGCAGATTAAGAAAAAACCATCGGTTACGAACTATATGATAATGCTATCGCTCGTCTTCATGCTGGGCTGGTTTCTGCTGATCGTAAAGCAAGTAGCGTTTCCAACATCACCTTCTCACGATCCACATTGCCCATCCTGCTATCAGCACCCCGCCTAGAAACATTGCGAAACAATAAAGCCCATATTTCACCATCTCGCGAGTAGTCTCGCGATGCGTGATCCCAAAGACGATAGAGGCAAAGAGCGCAAACACAGCCGCCGCGCTGAAATGATTGAGAGTGATAGTCAACGAAATCCTTTCGCAGAAGGTTTCAAAGTTTCAATGTTTCACGGTTTCAAAGACAACCACTCTGAAATGTTGCCACCTTGCCACTTTGAAACTCTGAAACCTTGAAACCTTGAAACCTTGCTCTTCTACTTCTTCTTTCCGATCGCAATGTGATAAGCATCCGCCACGGCAATAAAGTTCAGCAGACCGGCCACAATCATGAACTTCGTTCCATAGTCGGCGGTTGCCAGCTGAATCGCTCCCTGGCCCCAGTCCATGGCCAGTGTCATGATGTATAGCGCGCCTGCGCCGGCATCGCCAACAAAACCCAGAATGTCGAGAATGTCGCCGCCATTCGCTTTATAGATGCGGCCTTGCATCGCCAGCCCCAGCAGAAACATGCTGACGATCGAGAGAAACAGCAGCGCACCGCGAATCCAGCGCTTCTGAATCATGTGTCCCGCGCCCGGAATGAACCAGCCCACGGCCGGCGCGATCACCGACATCGCGGTCATCGGCTGGGCTTCCGCCATCTTTTTTTCTGTCGTGGAATTTGCCATTCAGATGATCACTATCTCGCGTTGAATTTTCCCCGTGACTTCCGCGGACTTGGGCCGCACCAGCATGTTGATCTCGGTCCTCACTCCGAATTCGGGAAGATAGATCCCGGGCTCGATCGAGAAGCAGGAATTCGGAAGGATCTGCCGTTCATCGTGAATCTCGAGATCATCCATATTGGCGCCATTGGAATGGACGTCGGTGCCGATGGAATGTCCGGTGCGGTGAATGAAATAATCTCCGTAGCCCTTTTTCTGGATGTGGCCGCGAGTGGCCCTGTCCACTTCCCACCCGGCAATGGCGCGTCCGCTATTGATCGCCTCGGTGACCGTTTTGATCCCCGCATCTCTCGCGTCGCGGACAATCTCGAATACTTCGCGCATCTTTCCCGACGGCGCTGCACCCACGAAGCCCATCCAGGTGATGTCGTAGTAGACCGCACCGGGTTTGTTCTTTTTTCCCCAGACGTCCATCAAGACCAGGTCGCCCTCGCGAATCGGCACGGGATGGCTGGCACGCGGCTCGTAGTGCGGATTTCCGGCGTTCGCGTTCACGGCAATGATCGGCGGATCATCCGCCAGCAGATTCTCGCGGCCGAACGCTTCCACATACCACTGCTGGATTTCATGCTCCGTCGTTCCGCCGTTGCGAACGCGATGCCCGATTTCTTTGAACGACTCGGCCACGATCGCATCGATCGCGTCCCGCGCCGCAAAATGCGACTGGATCTGCGCTTCGGTCCAGGTAGACTCGAATTGCGCCACCAGATCCGCCGAACTGACGACATTTTTCCCTAGTCCGCGCAGCAGGTCGACCGTCCCGCCGTCGACCAGCGATATCGTGAACACGCTGTTATTCGGCGAATACTGCATGGCCAGGTCACGATGCTTCGCCAACATTGCTTTGAGCCGGTCGAACAATTCCTGCCACCCTGAATACTGGTTCTTCTTGCCCGGCAGCGAATCGAGATGCCCTGCTTCGATCTTATGTACCAATTTGACCGGCTCACCTTCGGCTGGGATCAGGTAGAACCAGCGTCGGGTGACCATCAAGTTCGTGGGCAGTCCGAGCACGCGGTAGGCAATGGGGTCGCGATGATGGTGATCGTAGAAAAGCCACGCGTCGATATTGCGCTCGCGCAACGCGGACTGGATGGCAGCAATGTTCATGGGCAAAGCTCTATTGTAAACGAAGATGCGCGCGACGGACGGAATAGCATCGGCGGAGGAGCAACTCGACGCCTGACGCACCGCGCGGCGCAAGTCAGCGGTATACCATCCATGGGATCGAATCTCTTCTTGGAAGAACCATTGGACTCCGGCCGCATGCTCTGCCGATCCACCGTCCTGCAAACCCTGCCGGATCTGCGTAGCTATCTTTGAAGCCGAAAGATCGGCCATCGAATTCATGTCCAACAACAAAGGCGGCCCGAAGGCCGCCCTGTCCTGTTCCGTTACGCGCATGCTAGGCCGCCCGTTGTGAAACCAACGCCGGCCGGTACCCGCAATCGCGCGCTTGAGTTAGCGCTTGCAGGGCCTCCTCCGGCGAAATCAGCGGAGTCGTTTGCACCGACTTGCACGCTCCACCGGCGGCAAACGCCATGGCAATCGCCGCGGCGCTGACGTTGTCAGGCAAATCCGTAATCACAACTACGTCATAATCCCCAAAACAAAACCACGCCGACTCAATTCTTCCTCCAAGCTTCTCGATCGCCGGACGCACGGCCTCGATCCGGTTTTGCGGATTCGCTACCAGGGCCTCCCAACCTTCCTGAGAATACGCGACCTGCTGCAGGTAATGTGGCATGAACCCTCCTTTGCGATTCGCGAACTGGGGCGGAATGATTCCACGCGCCCGAGGCGAAGTCAAGCCTCGTGCGTATCTACCCGCACGATGCGGTCATAGATCCACAGCAAAAGCGTAGTAACGAGCCCGACCGCGATCACCGACCACCAAACCATCTGAGGCCGATGTAATTCTTCGCCGAAGTGATGGATCAGCCAGCCGCTGAAAGGCCCGCCGATCAACGACCCGATACCGAGCGGGAGAAACGCGAAACCCATATACGTTCCCTGCTGCTCGGGAGGCGCGAGCCGCGAAACGTAATCGTAGTAGCGAGGCTGCTGAATGAGTTCTCCGGTCGCAACCACGACCAGGGTGGCGACCGCCATCCACACCGAGGCATGAACGATCAGCAGAACCCACGCCACACTGGTAATCAAAGTTCCCAGCACAATGGCGTGAAACGCGTGCATCTTCTTGGTCAAGACTCCGATCAGCATGGTGAAGCAGATCACAATGAACGGATCGGTCGCCAGAATCTTCTCGGTATCAGCTTGCGGATTGATGAACTTCGATATATATAACGGCAGCGCAATAAACTCCTGCCAGAAAACGATCCAGTAGCCGGTAAATATCAACAGGAAGATCATGAATCGCGGATTCGAAAGGACGGTCAGAAAGTTTTTCCCGATCTGCTTCAGGCTGGCGTTTTGTTCTGCCTCAGCCCGCCGCGGCTCCTTGAAAAGCAACAGCACGAAAAAGAACATAACGAACACGCTCAGCGCGGCCATACGGAAGACATTTTCTACACTGATGTGATGGTGAACCCACGAGGCCAGCAGGGGTCCGAAAAGGCTGCCGACGTTGACCAGAGTGTAGTAAATCGAGTAGCCGATCGAACGCACGTTCTCTCTTGAAGCCCGCGCCGTAGTTCCCACGACGCTCGGCTTGACCAGCGCAATGCCGAGAGCCGGAAGCGTCAGAACAATCGATACCAACACAACGAGCGGCATCGCGTTGCGCACTGGGGCCAGCCACGGAGCTCCGATCGAGCCCAGAAGAAAGTACGAGATGCTGAGAATCAGATAAGCCAGCGAAAGCGCGCGCCGAAAGCCAAGCCGGTCGGCCAGCGCTCCGCCGAACACCGCCATGAACCATACCAGCCCACCAAACAATCCAGTCAAGCTGCTGGCCCGCTCCACGCCGAAATCCAGCGTGTCATGCAAGTAGCGAGCGAGCGAGGCAAAGGCCGCATAATACGAAAGCCGCTCAAACAATTCGCTGATATTCGCGATCCAGAACGGCCGTTCAAATCCAGTGCGGATTTCCTGCAGGCGAGCGGAGAAGGTCAAGGTGGCTCCTGAAACGACTTGAGAATCCTGTGATCCCGGGCGATGGCGGAGGCACTTGCGACGGCGAATCGAGGGTACTGCCTCGATTTCAGAGTCCGAGCCGGGAGCGCAACTGCCCGGCCGAAATTCCGGCGATCCGAATCACTTTATTCCGGCCGCTCGCGCCGGAGGCAATAGTAACGGAAGACCGCGGCACCTTCAAAAGCTTTGCCAGAAATTCAATACAAGCCTCATTCGCGCGCCCGTCGAGCGGGGGCGCAGTCAACGCGACTTTCAAGGCGTCACCGATTTCGCCTGTAATCGCATTCTTCTTTGCCCGCGGATGCACTTTGACCGCGAACGTCACTGCGTCCGGCGACTCGTGGACGGAGATCATTCGTTCCTCACCTCGGGCACTGGATCATCTCACAGGGGATCGGCTTCTCCGTGTCTCAGCCGCTCCGGGGTTATTTCGCCCGCTCCCCGAAAATTGCTGTGCCGACGCGCACGCAAGTCGAACCTTCCTCGACAGCCACTTCGAAATCGTGCGACATGCCCATGGAAAGCTGCTCTATGCGAACGCCGGGCATCCGGCGCGCGGCAAGCATGTCGCGCAATTCGCGCAGCCGGCGAAAAAACGGCCGCGCGCCTTCGGGATTGTCGGTAAATGGAGGCACGGTCATCAAGCCGCGAATCTCCAGCGCTTCCAGACGTGGAGCGGCTGCCAGCAGTTCCTCGAGTTCCGCCGAATCTGGTGACGCTCCGCTCTTCGCGGTCTCGCCGCCGACGTTCACTTCGATCAACACAGCCAGCTTTTTCCCGATAGCGCGAGCCGCGGCCTCCAGTTTTTCCGCCAGCTTCACCGAGTCGACCGAATCGACGGCTTGGAATAACTCTGCCGCCTTGCCCGCCTTGTTCGTCTGGAGGTGGCCGATCATGTGGAACTCGGCTCCTTCCAGATCCACAACTGCCGCGGACTTTCCCGCAAACTCCTGCACGCGATTCTCGCCAAACAACCTCAATCCGCCTGCGTACGCCTCGCGAATGCGCTCCGCAGGATGTGTTTTCGTGACGCCCATCAGCGCGATGTCAGAGGCGGACCTGCCGGCTCGCCGCGCTGCCGTGGCAAGACGCTCGCGAACATCAACGATGTTTTCAGAAATAGACATTCCTGATCGATTCGTCATCCTGAGCGGTAGTCTTTGCCGCGAAGGATCTATGCAAACCGTGGTAGGTCGCGGGACTTCAATTGCATAGATCCTCCGGCGCAAAAACAGGTCTCAGGATGACAATAATTGAGAGATTTGAGAACGCAGATTCCTCACTTCGTTCGGAATGACGCCGCCGGGCCGGCGTTTTCGCTTTTGTCGTGCAAGCCTGCGCCTACATGATCGCCGTTGGCGGCGCCGGTTCGTCGGGACTGCCGGCATTGGCGAGCGGCACGCGGATCATCACAAGTACGAGGACCACCAACGCCACGATCGCCGCCCACAATGGAGCCGTCCAGTGCACCAGCGTGACGTCTTTTCCCGAGCCGACCAATCCCGCAATCACTAGCCCGCACAGCGCCTCGCCCGCGATCAGCCCGGAAGCGGTCAGGACTCCGGCATTATCCACGCGAGCTTTCTGCGCATCGTTGTAGCCGCGGCGATCGCGCAAAATATCAGTCACCCAGCGGATCAGGCCGCCCACAAAAATTGCGAACGTCGTTCCCAGCGGCAGATACATGCCGACCGAGAACAGCATCACGCTTTTCACCTCGATCATGATCATCGCGATGCCGAGCAGAACGCCCACGACTACCAGCGGCCACGCCATATCTCCGCCGACAATGCCCTTCGAAAGCATCGCCATCAGCCCAGCCTGTGGAGCGGGCAGGGCATTGCTGCCGAAGTGATACGCCTTGTCGAGATACGCCAGAGGCACGAACAGAACCAGCGACGCGACGACGATTCCGAACAGATCGCCGACCTGCATCTTCGCCGGAGTTCCGCCGAGAATGTGGCCGACTTTCAAGTCCTGCAACATCTCGCCTGCGACCGCCGAGGAGACGCAGACCACCGCAGCCACTCCCAGCACCGCCGCGACGCCGCCGGTCCCGGAAACCCCCAAGGCCACCATGAGCAGAGCGGCGATCACCAGCGTGCAGAGCGTGAGTCCGGAGACCGGATTATTCGACGAGCCGATCATGCCTACCAGGTTTCCCGAGACTGCCGCGAAGAAGAAGCCGACAATGATCATGATTCCGGCAGCCACCAGCGAACCCGCCAGGATCTTTGAGCTCGATAACGACCCGGCGCCGCTGATGAAGTAGTAGTAAAGGACGATCATGGCGACGAACACAACGGCGACGCCCAGAAACACAGCCTTCGCCGGAAGATCGCGCTCGGTTCGATTCGTGACCGCATGTGCCGCCGCCGATTTCTTGAGATCCGAGACCGCGCGGCCCATTCCGACCGCCAGTTGCTTCCGCATCTTGAACAGCGTGTAAGTCGCTCCCACGAGCATGCCGCCAACCGCGATCGGACGCACAATCGAAAAGTAGATGGAGCTGGCCAGCAGGGTCCAGGAAATCGGCTGTCCGCCGGCTTGCACCTGGGCGGCCTGAATGTACGGGCCGACGGTGAATGTGAGAAGTGGGACCAGCAGTCCCCAGGCCAGCACCCCCCCGGCGAAGTTCAGAGCAGCCAGCCGCGGCCCGATGATATAACCGACGCCCAAGTACGCAGGACTGATGTCGGGGCCGGAGAACAATGTCGCGCCTCCGGTGACGGTTGTGGTTACGCTGGGGTTTGTGCCGGTTCTGAGCAGCAGCTTCTTCCCGAGCGCGCTGATGTTCACGCGGAACGTGTTGCTCGCCGAGAACACATTCACCGCGCCCAGCAGGTACATGAACGCGCCGAATCCCATATTGGCGAAAAGAATTTGCGCTGCTTTGGCCCCCTGCTGTCCGGCTTTGTGAATCTCTGAGGCTGCCACCGATTCCGGGAAGGGCAGTTCCGGATCTTCCACCATGACCCGCCGCAGCAGGGTGACGAAGAGAATGCCCAGCGTGCCGCCGATGACCATCAATGCCACGGAGTTCCAGTACTTGTCGCGCGTGAGGCCGGGCCACAGTCCGGCCATCACGAATGCCGGAATCGTAAACACGGCTCCCGCCGCCACCGATTCGCCAATCGATCCCACGGTTCGGGCGATGTTTTCTTCCAGCAAAGAGCCCTTCATCAGCCGCAACAGCGCCATGCCGATCACGGCCGCCGGATACGTGGCTGCGATGGTCATCCCGGCTTTCAGCCCGAGATATGCATTGGCCGACCCCAGGATCGCAGTCATCACCAGCCCGATCAGCAGGGCGCGGAAGGTGAATTCCTTCATCTCCATGGTTTCCGGGACGTAAGGCGCATGTTTCTTTTTTGCAGCAAGGTCAGTCGCGGGCGTGCTCATAGATGCAATCCTTTTAGGGCGTGAGATGGAAGCAATCTGGTTCGTGTTGCCTGGCGAATCCGATTCGCAATCCGATAAAAAAGCATGGAACGGCGCACGTTAGCACGCGGCACGCCCGCAACACAAGTCTGGAGCACCTCAAAAACTCGTCGATGAGATTGAATACTCCGCGGTCTCCACCATCCCGACAAGGGAGCCAGTCGCCCGCGGTTGCGCGGGAAGGTGGTAGAATCGAACAAACTTTAGTTCCTTCCGCCCCTTCGCAATTCCGTCGCTTCTGAGCAGTGCGCATCGAGGTGTGGCATGACGAACGATTCCCTGGATGAGCGGTTGATCCCTCCTTACCAGTGTCGCGACTGTGGCAGCGAGATTGGTTTTCGGTCGCGCCGGCGCAACTTTACCGAACGTTACCTGCTGCCGTTGCTTCTGCTGCAGCCGGTCCGCTGCGGCGAGTGTTTCCGCCGGGATTACCGGCTGATTTTCACTCGGGTGCGGCCGCGGTTGTCGGATTCTTTGAAGATGGAGCCGAGAAAACAGTCGGCCACGTCCAACCGCAACGTTGCCTAGGGGTGAGGCTCACCGCTATACTGCGGGAGTAGCAGGTTCCAGAGCGGACCGCGGCCGACCCCTCCGGGTGGGTCGGCGTCACAGAGGAGGCCGTCTTCAGCAGTAGCGAGGACCGAATCCGGGCGAACGGGGCCAGTGTTGGAGTGGCGCGGCGTTCTATTGTTTTGCAAACGCCGGTCTCCCGAATGCCAAGCTGGGTTCGCCGGGCTGCCCAGAGTCTCTTTTCGGTCCTGTTCCCCTCCGACTGCCGCATCTGCGGCGAGCCCTTGCTCAATGTCTCCCGGCTGCCCGTTTGTCCCGAGTGCCTCCATCAGATTGGCCGGGTTCGAGGCCGGGTGTGCTCGATTTGCGGAGAGCGCGTGCTTTCTGCCTATGCCATGGCAGAGTCCGACGGCATGGTGCGCTGTCCGGTCTGCCGCCGGGTAGATCGTCCCTTTCGACGGGCCGTGGCGTATGGCAGTTACGATGACGCACTGCGAGAACTGATCCACCTGCTGAAGTTCAATGGCGTGCAGCCGGCGGCCAGCGTCCTGGGGCGCATGCTGGCAGAAACGATCTCCGCGATCGAGCCTGGTTTCGAGCAGCCATCCGTGCTTGTCGTTCCGGTGCCGCTTTACAAAGGGAAGCGCCGACAGCGCGGCTTCAATCAGGCGGAACGAATTGCTCGCGCGGCGTTGAAGGTCTCGAATGCACGGGGCCGCTTGCGGCTCGCTCCCGACATTCTGCAGCGCGTCCGCGAAACGCATTCGCAGATCGGCCTGACCAGCCACCAGCGACGTGAGAACTTGCGCGGAGCTTTTGCCGTGCCACATGCCGCGGACGTAGTTGGGCGGGAAATCCTGCTGGTGGATGACGTTTACACCACAGGGACCACGGTTTCCGAATGCGCCAAGGTTTTGCGCCTCGCCGGGGCAGCCGAAGTCTGGGTCGCGACGGTGGCGCGCACTCTCAAGCTCGCATCCAAGTACGCTGGGATTGGCGAAGAGGAGAAGCCTGCGGTTTCCGCGTGGGATGTCCACGAAGGTGCACAAGACGAGGACGTTAGTGCGGGCGAAGGTTCTGAAATCCTGAACCTGGAATGAAACGTATGTCAGCAAGGATGGAACACGACGCAGGACCAACATCCCGGCACGCCGCCGGCCTGTTCTCGCCGGCGGCTGCACACCGCGTCGGCGATGGCCATGCTCTGCTCGCTCCAGTACTCGTTCTCAACGCCTCGTATGAGCCGATCAATGTCTGTGCTGCGCGCCGCGCTCTGGTGCTGGTGCTGAAGGGCGTGGCCATGACGGAAGAAGAAGACGGACACTTCCTGCACGCGGCCCGCGTTGCCATGCGCGTGCCTTCCGTGATCCGCCTGCTCGAATACCGCCGCATTCCGCACCAGAGCCGGGCGCTCTCGCGCAAGAACATCCTGCTGCGCGATCGCAACACCTGCCAGTATTGCGGCACAGTGTTGCCTTCGAGCGAACTGACGCTCGATCACGTGATTCCGCGTTCACGCGGAGGTTCGTCCACCTGGGAAAACCTGGTGGCCTGCTGCCATCCCTGCAATCGCCGCAAGGGAAACCAGTTTCCCACCGAAGCCGCGATGAAGCTGCTGCGCGAGCCCCGCGCTTTCAACCTTCACACCAGCCGCCACATCATGCGGCTGATGGGGCGCAGCGACGACAAGTGGAGAAAATACCTCTTCTACTGAGGGGGTTGAACGTCCGCTGAAACCAGGGGCGATTCCTCAATAAAAAGCGAAGGATCGATGGACGTCCCGGTGCCGCGGGAATTCATAGATCCTTCGCCAACGTGAGTGACTTCATATCCGGCAACCGTCGATTGTCGGACGGGTCATCCTCCTGAAGTGCCTGCGATCTTATTGATGGATCGCGACCCCCTCGAGGAAATTGCCCGGATCGGTCAGGTCCACGAGATTGAAACTCGACCGGTCGGGAGCGACCTGGATATCAAACGTGAACCCGCAGCCGCTTCCGCATGTCAGCGACGCCGTTCCGCTGCCGTTAAACGTCATCGACGTGATAGTGAAGGTGTTCCCGGTCGTGGTGTAATCTCCGCACCCTACGTTGTGTGCCCGGCTGGTGGCCGCGGTGCTGACGCCGCTGCTATTGAGCGTGAAATTCACCTGCACCGTACCCACCCCGCATCCGCCTTGTCCGTAAAGCGTGACCTGCCACGGGCCGGCCAGGTCTCCCTTGTTGACGTTTCCGATGGTCGCCGAGCTGCGCTTCACGAGAGCGATCGAAGCCACCAGGCACAACGCGACCGGGATGGCGAGCTTTGCAAGTCTGTGACGGTTCTTCATACTTTCCTCCGAGAGAGTGTTTTGCTCCGAAATCAAGGCTTTCCCCGGTCTTCCGGAGAACCCTCCCCCGAAGCACTCCCTACTGGTACATGCGGAAAAGAGAGAAGAATTGGCTCACAGGAAACTCACAAGACTGGAGCCGGCGCAAGCAGCTCAAGACGGACGTTGCGAAGAAGCGGGAGAACTCCGCGGGCGGTTCGCGCCCGCAGATTTCCGAATCTGGTTGTTACTTCTGAGGCGGGTTTGGAGGGTTCGGACTGGGCGGAGCCTGCGGCGCATTTTGCGGCGGATTCTGATTCTGCGGCTTTGTCTGGTCCGGTTTCTGCTCGCCCTTGGGGATTTCCTGCCCGTTGTACAGGATCTTTACGTTTGTGCCGTAACGCTTGTAATCCTCGTACTTGACGATTTCCTTGATATGGATGTCGCCCGTCTGGAAGTGCAGTTCGTCGTCGGCCCGAGTGAACACCGGGAACCAGTACCGGCCGTCAATCTGCTGCCGCCAGGTCGTGAATTTTGGATAGAGGTGCTCTTCCTTGCCTCTTTTCTTGGGGATGATCTCCGGAACGCCTTTGCCGTAAGTCTTCACGATCTGGAAATCGTGGTCGTCGACCCAGATGCGTCCCTGGAAATAACGTTTCTTACCGACGATCTCTTTGGGCGCAATATCAAAGACATAACAGTGCAGCTCGTCTTCCTGCTGCTGGCCTGCGTACAGGATGTTGTACTCGGGAATCTCGTCGGTGGTAAGGACGAACGGCAGGCGGTGGCGGATATCCTGGAAGTCGCCTTCATCCATGTCGATGCCGCCTTGCGACAGAGTCGACTGCGGCGCGAAGACGACATTCTCGATGTGACGGCCCTTGTCATCGAACATGACATCGAAGACTTCGCGATATTCGCCGGTGACTGTGTCGCCGTCGACCGTTTCCACTTTTACATCCTGCCGATACGTGTACTGATCGCGCGCCTCTTTGAATTCCTTTTCCTTGGCGGCAAACCGCTTGATGATTTCGTCGGGGGTGATGTTTTTCGGTTGGGCGGTTTCGAGCGGACCTTCCTGGGCAGCCGCCGGCAGGGCGCAGGCCGCCAGCGTCACCAGAAACAGGAAACGGGACAACAGCAATTTCATTTCTTTAGTTTACCGAAATCCGTATCGGATCGGGTGAGACTTCGCCGGACGCCTCTCAACTGCGTCTCCCGGCGTCCCAGGAACGTGGCAGGCACCGCGGCGACCCTCCCTCCAGCCCCTCTCCGCTCAGTGAGGCTGGAGGTGAGGGCGCTGCAGTTCTGCCACTTATTTGGATGCGAGACCTTTCCAGAGGTTGCCGGAACTGGAGGCCTCGGCGAATCGGCAGCGGATTTTCACCCAGTTCAGAAATGTTTCGGCTTGTTGCTAATGCAACCTGCCTTCGGACCGGAGAACCCGTAGGGCTGGTGGCTCGCCCCTCCGGACAGGCGCAGCCTAGAAGCGGATAGCTCATCCTGCTACACTCATCCGTTTGTCGATTGATCTTCTTTGAGGTGCCCTTATGCGACGTCTTCTTCTTATTTTCCTCGCAATCTTCGCATTGGCCTCGTTGACGGCCGCCCAAACCAAGCATCCCTTTACCTTCGAAGACATGATGAAGCTGAAGCGCGTGGGCGACCCGCAGGTTTCGCCCGACGGCAAATGGGTGATCTTCAGCGTGGTCGATGTCGATCTGGCGGCAAACACCAAGACGCCGCATGTGTGGATCGTTCCGCTTTCTGAAACACACGGTCCCTCCACTTCGCAGGACGCTTCGCCTTCGGCGACCCATCCTGCTACGGTCGGGATGACAGGGGAAAAAAGTGGGGTGCCCCACGTCTCGCCGAATTTGCGAGACGTGAGAACCGCGGACGCAGGAAGCAAGGAACGAATCCTGATCGCCGATCAAGACGCCGACCGCCCCCGCTGGGCGCCGGATGGGAAGCGGTTCGCGTTCTTGTCGAACAAGGACGGCGGATCGCAGGTCTGGATTGCGGAGTTCGATGGCGAGGCTGGAACCGTGACAGGCGTTCACAGGCTCACGTCGATCGCCACGGAGGCCAGCGGCGAACTGTGGTCGCCCGATGGGAACGACATTCTGATTACTTCCGATGTGTATCCGGAATGCGACGGTGAGCCCGAGGCTGAGACGGCCTGCAATGCGAAGAAACTGAAGGAAACGGAGCAGTCCAAGGTCAAGGCGCAGATCTTCACACATCTGCTCTACCGGCATTGGAATGCTTACAAGGAAGGCAAGCGCAGCCACATCCTGGTCGTTTCTCTTCCCACGTCTCCCAACAACGGGGAGACGTGGGGCACTCCCATATCGGTGGCTCGCGACCTCACCCCCGGCGACTACGACGCACCGGTATTTTCTCTCGGAGGGCAGGATGACTACGCCTTCTCGCCCGACGGCAAGGAAATTTGCTACGCCTCGAATCACGACAAAAATCCGGCGGCCTCAACCAACAACGATCTGTGGATCGTCCCGGTCAATGGCGGAACAGCCAAGAACATCACCGCCGACAATCCCGCCAGCGACACCTCGCCGCTCTATTCGCCCGACGGACGCTACATCGCCTACCGCGCCCAGCAGCGTCCCGGATACGAGAGCGACCGCTTCCGCCTCATGCTCTATGACCGCAAAACAGGCGAGAAGAGGAATCTGACCGAAGATTTCGACTCATGGGTGGGAACGTTTATTTGGTCTAACGACTCTAAACGTATTCTGTTCGTCTCCGAGAACACCGGGGAAGCGTCAATCTTCACAGCAGAAATCGACCAGCCCCTTAAGTTTCCCCGTGGCTGGTTCGAAATGATGCATGGACAGGCCGGGTTCGTGGGATATCCGCCCATGTCCAAAATTGAACTTGGCTACCCGGACGACCTGAATCTGACACCTGACGGCACGACGCTTTTGTTTACTCGGATGTCGCTGCAACATCCGACTGAGATTTACGGCGAGTCGCTCGAGAATAATAATCCTAGGAAGAATGAAGATCTAGACAAGCATCTCACGCATTTCAACGACGTCCTTCTTTCTGGAGTCGCGATGTCGCCACTTGAGGGCTTCTGGTTCACCGGCGCTCACGACGACAAAGTCGAAGGCTTCCTGGTCAAGCCGCCGAACTTCGATGCCTCCAAGAAATATCCCGTGAAGTTCCTCATCCACGGCGGGCCGCAGGGCGCCTGGGGAGACGACTGGTCGTATCGCTGGAATCCGGAGCTGTTCGCCGCGCCAACTGCCGCAACGCCCAGCGGATTCGTCGTCATCATGATCAACTTCCACGGCTCGACTGGATACGGGCAGAAGTTCATCGACGCCATCAACGGCGACTGGGGCGGCGCTCCTTTTGAAGATCTGATGAAGGGCCTCGACTATGCCGAGCAGACGTATCCGTTCATCGATAAGAACCGCGAGTGCGCGCTGGGCGCCAGCTACGGCGGATACATGGCCAACTGGGTCCTCGGCCACACCGACCGCTTCAAATGCATCGTGTCGCACGATGGCATGTTCAACGCCGAGTCGGCCTGGGGAGACACCGAAGAACTCTGGTTCAACGACTGGGAGTTCAAGGGCACTCCCTACACGAATCGCGAGATGTATCGCAAGTGGTCGCCGCACGAGTACGCGACGAATTTCAAGACGCCGACACTGGTCGTCCACGGGCAGCGCGACTACCGGCTCGACGTGTCGCAGGGATTCGACCTGTTCACCACGCTGCAGATGGAAGGTGTGCCGTCGAAAATGCTTTACTTTCCTGACGAGGGCCACTGGGTGCTGAAGCCGCAGAACTCCCAGCTCTGGTATAAGACGGTCAACGACTGGGTGGATCAGTGGATCGGAGATCAGCGGGCGAAATAAACCGGACGCCCGACTTCAGGGCGCAGGCCTCGGAGACCAGGTTTTGTGCGACGATTGTCATCCTGAGTGGCGGGTTTGCGCGGAGGATCTCTGCAGTTGCCTGTGGCTTCGATCTTGCCGGCGAGTTGCGCGGATCAGGATGACGAGAGCACGCAATCGAATATGACCAACGCATCCCACGATCCACGGCCGTCCCTCGCCCCCATGCTTTCGGTGCGCCGCGGAGCGCAGGCGGTGGAGTTCTACAAGGCGGCTTTCGGGGCAAAGGAACTGTTTTGTGTCGAGTCCCCAGACGGCGAGGTGGTGGCGCAGCTGGCGATTGGTGAGTCGGACTTCTGGGTGGCCGACGAGTCCCCGGAGAATCTGAACTTCAGTCCGCCCTCACTCGGCGGTAGCACCGCGCGCATGGTGCTGGTGGTGGACGATCCGGACGCGGTCTTTGCGCAGGCAGTCGCCGCCGGGGCCAAGGTGATCTGGCCGGTGGCCGATCAGTCGTACGGCTGGCGCGTAGGACGCGTCGTTGATCCTTACGGCCATCACTGGGAGATCGGCAAGCCGGTGGCGAAGGGCTAGCAGTGCTCCCATTCGCAGTGAAATCCACAGCGTGACCGGGGACGGGCACGAATGGCCGTGGCGCAAGGCCAGCATTCGTTCCCGCCTTCAACGAGCAGTCACTCCCACTGGCCCCGGTGACACTCTCGCCCGAATGCCCAACGGCCGGGCGATCCTCGACGAACCGTTTCCTGTGGCCAGCGCCGGCAGGATCTCCAGCGGATCATCGAGCGCGCCGCTGGTGCCTGCGGTAATCCCTACGTCGACTTCGAGCGGCGGGCTGAATCCCCCGCCGGAGGGCGTGAGGCTGGCCAGGCCGTTGACGTCGGTCAAAACCGTATTCTGGCTTACGCTGAGGATGACCGGCGTGACCGGATTGACGGGGTTCGTGCCGCCAGGTGCGGATTCGAGTGGCCGAAAAACCGTCGTCTGGAAAAGCACCGGGGCTCCCAGGATCGAATTCGGGGGAGAGGAAAAATCGGTCACGCGCACAACGACGGGCTGAAGCGATGCGCTGGCCGAGATTTGTCCGGCACCGGCAACCTGCCAGAGCTGCAGCTGATTCAACGGAGCCGGAGTCACATAGATGTTCTGGCACGGCGCGTTGGATGGCGCCACGCACGCGTTGACCTGCGCCAGCGCGGCAAACTGGACCACCGAGAGAGTGACGGTGGTATATCCGCTAGCGTTGGTTGACGCGCTTGGCGCGCTGAGCGTGCCCGACCCCTTGGGCATGTTGAAATTTACGGTGGCATTTGCTGACGGCGCACCATTACTCATCACCCGCAAAGTCAGCGGAATGTTGAGAGTAGCTCCCTGTGCTACCCAAAGGTAGGGCGCCAGCGTCCCAATATCGGACGTGGACTCACTCGCGCTGATGGTCGTGCTCACCGACTTCGCAGGGCTGTAAACGCCGGGAGCGAGTGTCGCGGTGATCGTGGCCGCTCCGGTGGCAGAGGGCACAAGCCAAGTGGCCGCTCCCCCGCTCTCGTCGGTGATCGCGGAACACGATGACACTGCTCCGCACGCCGAAAGCTGCACTCCATTGGTGGCCGCCCAGCCCACGGTTACCCCGGCGACCGGCGTCACGCCATCGGCTGCCACAACTTGGACGCTGACTGGGTTCACCGCCTGTTCTCCGACAGGCGTGGACGGGTTGGTCTTGCTCAGCAGCACGATGTTGTCCGTACTTGCCGCGCCGTAAGTGAGGACGCCGCTCATCGTGGTTGATGCTGCGGTCGCGGTGTTGCTGATCGTGATGTCCCGAAGCCCGTCAGCGCTGGCGGGAGCCGACAAAATGATTTCTCCTGCAGCGATCGCCAGCAGGGAAGCGTTTGAACTCCCAACGGTGGCTGTGAGGCCGGGCGCGAAGCCGATTCCCGCCACCGTTACCGGGCCTCCGTTGACGCCCACGCGCGCTGGAGAAACCGAATCCGCATAAAGCACGCTGGCGTGGTAGTGATAGTCGGGACGTCCGTCGCCACGAAGATCCGAGATGCCGATCAGAAAGCTTCCCGGCAGATTGATCTGCGCGTCGAGTAGCGTCTGGCCAAAGACCGAGGAATTGAACGCAGACGACGTCGAGGATGTCGGCGCGGTGCCTTCCGGAAGCGACGCGTCCCACATGCCAATGACCGGCATGGCTTTCGAGTTGCTCGCGTTGCCGGATTCGTCCAGCGCCGTCACGGCAACCGACAGGGTCCGGTTGGCCTGCGCGGTCAGCCGAAAATACTGTTCGTTGCCGTAGGGGCTGAGCGATGCCATCCAGTCCCCGGAGGTCGGGACTGGGGCTGGATCGCTCCAACTCGCCGCTGACGCTTGCGGGATGGGCTGTGCGCTGCCGAGCATCCGAACGTCCTCCTCCACATCCTGCCCCGCCGACACCGTCACCGTTATGGGCCTGAAACTCCCCGAAGGCGCTACCTGATTCAGCCCATACGGACCGGCTCCTGCCGACCATTCGGGGTCCAGCGCCTCGATGCTCAGTTGATACTGCGCGCTTTCGCCGTTCGGCAGGGGAAGACCCGCCAGGTCGAAGAAGCCCTCCCAGGTCTGCTGGTTCGATCCCCACTGGCATAGAGGATCGCCGAAATCGTCGTCGAACCCGGTGATGGGATTGCCGGAGTTGCCGGAGAAGAGAAACCCGGAGATCGACGAGACCGCGTACTGCCGCGAGGGCAAGCCGGTCGACGGATCAATCCAACGCGCAACGACATTGACGCCTTGCATGGGTTGCGCCGGGCTTCCCGAATCGTCGGTGAACCATACCGACCCGTGGATGCGGGCCGTTACGGATGCGAAGACGTTCTTTCCCGGGAAGCTCGATTGATTCTGCGCCGTGACCGGATAGAGCCTCGAAACCGCAGCGGCGTCGTCGCTCGAAAGCTGATAAGGAGTCGGATAGCACCTCGTGATCGGCACGCAGATCAGGGAATCGATGCGATGCATGACCGGAAAACCGGCAAAATCAGCGGAGGTGGGATGAGGGGAGCCGGTAATGACGTTCAGATTGAGCTGTGACCATCCCACGCCGAGAACTGTGCCGATGACGCGGACCAGCCGGTATTCGATGTCGGTCAGCTGGCTGGACTGTTGTGCGCACTGGCCATTGATCACGATCAAGGCATGCTGATAGGCGGCCAGCGTCGAGAAGTTGTCATCCCCGCCAAAGACGGCATTGGAGAAGCACTGGCTGGGATCGCCGGCGCCCGCGCCGAGCAATGCACTGGTTACCGAGCCGTCATAGTCGTAAACCACTCCCACGGGAGTGCCCGTCGCGCTCGATTGAATATCCGGCGGCATCGAAATGCTGCCATCGGCATTGACGGTGACGTTGCTGCCGTTGACATCTTCGGCGAGCTGGCCGGCGCTGGCCGCGGTCAGCGCCGCGGTGGGAAGCGAGGTCCACTGGCTGAAGGCGCTCGCCACCAGACTGTTGGCCGAGGCATTGGAAACCGCCGCACTGAGCGCGCCTTGATCCGTGAAATACGTGATGGCGCCTTGGGGCCAAGTCAGCGCCTGCCCGGTCATCGTCGAAGAGAAATAGGCTGTGCCGGCGACCTGGCTCGGTCCACCGGCCCGCGAGAGCAGGGCGAAGATCAGAACGATAGCGGCCGAGAGCGCGAGCCGGAGGAGGAGTGAGCGGATCACCAGTGTCGTGCTGGTTTTCACAGGCACGTCGTTCATGGGCACACGGCTGGCCGAGCAAACTGTGCTCATGACGCTCAATCCTCCTCGCTTTCCCGTTGACTGCCGGCCCGCTGCACCGCGAGGGCGAAGTCGCTAAAGCTGACTCGCGACCTCCCACCCAGGACGGGATCCTTGCGAAGCATGGACAGCTGCTGCGCAGAAAATGAAATACGGCCCAAGGGATCGATTCGGAAACGGCCGGCTGCTCCGCCGACGCAGCTTGTCAACCCCAGCGTGCTCGGAGGGTATAAGAACAGAAGCGCCCGCTCACCAATGCGATAGCGCTGTCCTGCGAGCCAGGTGCCGATCCATTGAGTGATCGCTAGCTCGTTGCCTGGAACCCCTCCGCGAATGGAATGTTCAATCCGAAAAGTAATCGTGACCGTTTCAAGCGCCTGCGCATTGCTTCCCGGATGCCGCACGATCTGGGTGACGCTTCCGGCGAAGATCATTCCCGCCGCTTTTTCCATCTGCGAAAGGTCGACCTCCGACGCCGGCCCAGGCGCAATCGGTCCCCTCGGTGGCCAGGGAATCGGTGCTGAAGGCGATGTTGGAAGCGTCTCGGTCGCGGGACCGGAAACAGGAAAACGCGGCGCACGCGAATCATCCGACTGGGCGCGGAGAATCACCGGCGCGATTGCCAGCCCGACCGCAGCAAGCAGACACAAATAACTTCTCCCGTGCATGGGAGACCTCGGGAATCAATGTTTGCTCGGAAGGGGCTCGAAAAACCGGGATGCTGGGAAACAAGCGAGCCTAGTCCCGCCCGACGAAAAAAGCAGTGACGAATGTCACAATCAGCTGTGGAATACGCGGAGAGAACTGCGAGGCAGGCTGCGCGTCGGAGTATCCTGACCTTGCCCATGAAAATCCTGATATCAGGCGCGGGCATTGCCGGCACGACTCTTGCCTTCTGGCTTGCCCGCTTCGGGTTCCAGCCCACCATCGTCGAAAAAGCTCCGCATCTGCGAACCGGAGGCTACGTAATCGATTTCTGGGGCGCCGGCTTTGATATCGCGAATCGAATGGGCTTGCTGCCCGAATTATTTCACAAGGGATACAGTCCTGAGGAAGTTCGTGTGGTAAATCGAGCAGGCGAGCGGGTCGCAGGTTTCCCCACCGAAGCTTTCTCGCGGGTGACCAATGGCCGCTACATTAGCCTCGCCAGAGGAGATCTTGCTGCGTCGATCTTTCACCGCCTCGACCGGGTCGAGACCATCTTCGGAGACAGCATTCAGCAAATCGAACAATCCGGGCAGTCGGCGCACGTGGTCTTCGAAACTGGACTCAGCCGCGACTTCGATCTCGTGGTCGGAGCCGACGGGCTTCATTCTCGTGTCCGTGAGATCGTCTTTGGCCCCTCAAGCCGGTTCGAAATCTATCTTGGATACAAGGCTGCTGCCTTCTCGACCGACAAATACCGCCCGCGGGACGAATCGGTTTACGTAATGTACACCGAAGTGGGCCAGCAGATTACGCGCTTCGCGATGCACGATGATCGGACGATGTTTTTGTTCACATTCGCGGATGGATCTCCTGACCGCGGTGAAGCGACCGAAGCAGGCCAGAAGTCCCTTCTGAGACGGCGATTCGGAAACAGCGGATGGGAATGCTCGCAGATTCTCGACCGTCTCGACGCGGCCAAAGATCTTTATTACGACCGTGTGAGTCAGATCCGCATGAGTTCCGACGACGGGCTTTGGAGCCAGGGGCGAGTGATTCTGGTCGGCGATGCAGCTTTCTGCGTGTCCCTTCTGGCAGGCCAAGGTTCGGCCCTGGCCATGATCGCGGCGTATCTTCTCGCGGGAGAACTCCATTGTGCGAATGGTGATTACGCGGCGGCGTTTGCGCGATACCAGAACCGCTTCGGTTCGTTCGTTGCCCGGAAGCAGAGAGCGGCGCTGCGGCTCGCGAGCTCCTTTGCGCCGGGTTCGAGATTCGCACTCTTCCTCCGCAACCAAGTGATGAATCTCATGCGGTGGCAATGGGTCGCGGACTTCGCGATCGGCCGCGATCTGGGGGATAGGATCACCATCCCGGATTACTGAGGTCGATTCGAAAGGGCCCTCCGATCGAAGCGGCTCTCGGAGGACGGAGCCGGAGCGTTCCGTTTATCTCGCCTCCACCAGGTAACGATTGAAGAAGGCCAAGGATTCGAAGGCCAGCTGGCGGCGCGCTTCGGGCTTCCGGAAGGTATGAACATCCTCGATTTTGACGAACGATACCGGCACGCCTGCGGCCTGGAGCTTCTCATAAAGCTCCTGCGCCTGCGCAATCGGGACATTCTGATCCTCGGTGCCATGAACGATCAGAAACGGAGCGTCCTGCTTCGATACATGAAATGCGGGTGAGGCTTCCCGCCAGATTTCCGGATGTCTGGAGTAATCCACACCCAGGAAATTCGTCATAAAACTCATGCTCTCCGGATCGCGCTCGGTGGTGAAGTCCGCCGGGCCGCTTACATCCACTACTGCCTGCACCTTGCTGGAATATTTCGCCAGCGCGGGATCGGAGTTGTGCTGAGTGTCTTCCATGCCGAGCAGAGAGGCCAGTTGAGCGCCGGCCGAATGTCCGAAGGCGCCGATCCGATTCGGATCCACGGCGTATTTGGCGGCATTCGCCCGTACCCACCGGACCGCGTGCTGTACGTCGTCGAGTTGCGCCGGCCAGCGATTAGCCGCCGGCTCCTGAAACAGTCGGTAATCCACCGAAAACGCCACGTATCCCGCGCGTGCGAGGAAGTTGCCCATTCCGCGCATGGTGCTTTTGTCGAAGCTCGACCATCCGCCGCCATGGATCAGAATGACCGCGCGCCGCGTGACCCCTCCGCGCTCCGCCGGCTCGTAGACATCGAGATGGAGGGTGGTTCCATTCACGGCTTCATACGGCACATCTTCGTCGACGGTCACGTCTCCCATTGTTGCGTCCGGCGTCGGGGTGGCTTGCTGCTTAGCCGATGCCTGCGGCATGGAGGCCGGAGCCCGCACGGCCCTGGCGGAAGGTGAAAACGTCATCGCGACGGCGGTCATCACCATTGCGGCGGCAAGGGCGGGAATCATGCGGTTCATGTTTTCAGTCTAATATGCCTCCGGGAATCGTGTCCGAGTCTGCGGTTCCTGCCTTTCGAGAGTCTCCTCGTTGACTCATCTGTCTCTACTCCCTAAGATTCTGACCAGACCTGATCCGCGGCCAAGTGGCGCGGAGACTCAACCATGATCGGGCAGACCATCTCACATTACCACGTGATCGAGAAGCTGGGCGGAGGCGGGATGGGTGTGGTTTACAAGGCCGAAGACACCGAGCTTGGCCGGTTTGTTGCGCTTAAGTTCCTGCCCGAGGAGGTCGCGCAGGATCCGTCGGCGCTCGAACGTTTTCGCCGGGAGGCCCGGGCCGCTTCGGCGCTGAACCACCCCAACATCTGCACGATCTATGAAGTGGGCCAGCACGACGGGCATCCGTTTCTGGCGATGGAGTATCTCGACGGCGTCACTCTGAAACATCGTATTGGCGGACGCCCGATGGACGCCGACGAGACTTTATCTTTAGCCATCGAGATCGCCGATGCGCTCGATGCCGCTCACGGTCAGGGCATTGTCCACCGCGACATCAAGCCGGCGAATCTGTTTGTGACCAAACGCGGCCACGCCAAGATTCTCGATTTCGGTCTGGCCAAGGTGCTTCCAGGGCCCGGATCTGCCGGCTCTCTCGGGGTGGCGAATACGCGGACGCTGTCAGCCAACGATCCCCATCTCACAAGCCCGGGCTCTGCTGTCGGCACGGTTGCCTATATGTCACCCGAGCAGATTCTGGCGAAGGATCTCGACTCCCGAAGCGATCTGTTCTCTTTTGGCGTCGTCCTCTACGAGATGGCAACCGGCGCGTTGCCCTTCCGCGGAGAGAGTTCGGGAGCGATTTTCGATTCCATTCTGCATAAGTCCCCGGTTGCTCCCGTGCGCTTGAACGCCGACATTCCCAAGCGATTCGAAGAGATCATCGACAAAGCGCTGGAAAAAGATCGCGAGGTTCGCTATCAGTCGGCGGCCGAATTGCGTGCCGACTTGAAACGTGTGAAGCGGGACAGCGAGTCGCGCTTTGAGATCCCGGCCCCCGCGTCAACGTCGCATCGCAGCCGGAAGCCGCTCATCTTCGCTGGCGTAGCCTTGCTAGCCGTCGGGCTGGGGGCGGTTGGGCTCCGCACCTACCAGTCCCGCTCTCACATGCAGCCCGCGGCGCGTGTTCCCGCAACCCCTTTGCCCCAGACTCCGCCGGCAAACTCGCCCCAGACCATCGCAGTTCTTCCATTTCATGACATTTCAGGAGCAACCAGCGATCGCTGGGCGATCGGCATTACCGACGCGATCATCAGCCGTCTCGCGTCATTGCAGAACCTGGCGGTGCGGCCTACCACATCGGTCTTGAAATACGTCAAGGAAACGCCGGATCCCATCGAAGCGGCCAAAGCCCTTGGAGTAGAAAGCGTCCTCGAAGGCACCTACCAGAGTTCCGAGGGCGTGATCCGGGTGACGGTGCAGCTCATCGACGGCCGCACCGGGACCACGAAATGGGCGCAGCGTTACGACCTGCGGAGCGCGAACATCCTGAGTTTTGAAGATCAGGTTGCCAGCAAGGTCGTCGAAGGGCTCCAGGTCGAGATTTCGCCCACCGAACAGAAATCGATTGAAGAGCAGGGGACCAACAACGTCGAGGCTTACAACGATTATCTGCAGGCGCGTTTCTACTTCAGCGAATACTACATCCATTCGCAGATGCAGAGCTTGCAGAAGGGCGAACAGTTGCTCGCTCGCGCGATTTCCCTGGACAAGAACTTCGCCGATGCCTACGCACTGCTCGCGCAAATCTATTCACTCCAGAGCGCCAACTTTTTCGAAGATGCTGCCGCCAACGTGAAGCGTGGCGAGGCCGCGGCCAAGAATGCGCTGCAAATCAATCCTCGGTCGGCCGAGGGCCTGATTGCCTTAGGCGGCGCCTACGCCGAGGAGGGCCGGGAACAAGAAGCCATTCGGACCGCCCGCCAGGCCGTTGCCCTGGCTCCGAATAGCGAAGATGCCTGGCAGATGCTCGGATATTCCTGCTACTACGCCGGCCTGAATGATCTGGCGGAGCAGGCTTACCGCCGGATCACGCAGCTGAATCCCACTCTTCTTCAACCTCACTGGATGCTTGCGCGCATGCTTCTCTATGTGGGACGGCCATCGGAGGCGGAGCAGGAACTGCGCCAGCTCGTCGCCCAGAATCCGGATCAGTACAAAGCCCTGGCGTATCTCGGATCGATTTTTTATTACGAAGGCAAGCTCGACGAGGCCCAGAAGACACTCGACCGGGCGGTGCAGTTAGCCGGCAGCTCCACCGATAACGCGCCTGTCTTGCTGGCGGGATTCCTCTACGCCTCGCAGCATCAGCGGGATAAGATTGCCAAGCGGGTGTTTACCTATCGCCCTGAACAGGTGATCGATGGCGATGCCGCTTACTGGCTGGGAGGCATCTACGCCCTGCTCGGCGACAAGCAAAATGCCCTGCTTTGGCTCCGGCGCACGGTTGAGCTGGGCGATATGAATTATCCCTGGTTTCAGCGCGACAAGAATTACGACAGCCTGCGATCGGATCCCGACTACCAGGCAATCATGGCCGGTGTCCAGCGCCGCTGGGAGGCCTATAAGGCCGAGTTTGGAACCGCGGAGTGAGCCGCTTGCAAAAGAAGACGCCTGCCTCGCACCTTACTGCTCCAAGATATCGAGCTTTGCCAGTCAATCGACTGGACGCTCCGCGTTGACTTTGCTTGTTCCCACCCCTAAGATGGCTCACCGAAGTTTCTGGGGATTCGCTTTGCGGGGCGCGCCACAGCCATCATGATCGGCCAGACCATCTCTCATTACAGGGTGATCGAAAAGCTCGGCGGCGGGGGGATGGGTGTCGTCTACAAGGCCGAAGATCTGCGGCTGCACCGTTTCGTCGCGCTGAAGTTTCTGCCCGATGACGTGGCCCGCGATGCCCAGGCTCTGGCCCGCTTCCAGCGCGAAGCGCAGGCGGCTTCGGCGCTGAACCATCCCAACATCTGCACTATTCACGACATTGGCGAGCAGGATGGGCATGCTTTCATCGCCATGGAATTTCTCGACGGCGTCACGCTGAAACACCGCATCGGCGGTCGCGCCATGGAGACGGAGGAAATCCTCTCCCTGTCGATCGAAATCGCCGACGCGCTCGACGCCGCCCACGCGAAGGGGATTGTCCACCGCGATATCAAGCCGGCCAATATCTTCGTGACCGAGCGCGGGCACGCCAAGATTCTCGACTTCGGGCTGGCGAAAGTTGCCACTGCCGGCGCCTCGTCGAGCCAGATCGGCGCCACCAACACGTTGACCGGCACGCTCGACGAGCCGCACCTGACCAGTCCCGGATCGACTCTGGGCACAGTTGCCTACATGTCGCCTGAACAGGCCAAGGGCAAGGAACTGGATGCCCGCACCGACCTGTTTTCTTTCGGCGCGGTGCTCTATGAAATGGCTACCGGCACGTTGCCGTTCCGCGGCGAAACTTCGGCGCTCATCTTCAACTCGATCCTCGAGCGCGCACCCACGCCCGCGCTGCGGCTGAATCCCAACCTGCCGGCGAAGCTGGAAGACGTCATCAACCGCGCTCTGGAAAAAGACCGCGAGTTGCGCTATCAGAGCGCGAAAGAAATGCGCGCCGAACTCATGCGACTGAAGCGCGACACCGATTCCAGCCGGCAGATTCCGGTCGCGACCGATGCCGGGCCGGCGTCATCGGCGGCAATTCCCGCGGCGGCGCAGGCGAGCAGCAGTTCGGCGGTGGTGGCCGCGGCGAAGCAGCATCGCTTCGGCCTCGGCTTGGCCGGTGTGGTTGCAATCCTGCTGATTGCTGCGGCCGGATATGGAATCTATGCGCTTTTTTCGCATCCGCGAACGGCAGCCTTTCAGAATTTCACGGTCAACAAGCTGACCTCGACCGGGAAGGCCTCGCTGGTGGCGATTTCGCCCGACGCAAAGTACATCCTCAACGTGATGGACGACAACGGGCAGCAGAGTCTCTGGCTGCGCAATATCCCAACCAACAGTGATACCCAGGTGGTCCCGCCTGCGTCAGTGGTTTACATCGGCGTGCAGTTTTCGCGGGACGGAAATTACCTCTATTTCGTGCGTTCGGAAATCGGCAGCCGGTCGCTGAAATATCTCTACCGCGCGCCCGTGCTGGGCGGAACGCCGCAGAAGCTGGTTACCGACATCGATTCCAACATCAGCTTTTCTCCCGATGGCGCGCAATTCGTGTACATGCTGGGGAACAACCCGAAGGTTGGCGAATATCGCGTCATCGTCCGTTCGCTCGACGGCGGGCAGGAAAAAACGCTGTATACCGGGCCCATCAGCGAATCGCAATTCGACGTGGCGTGGTCGCCGGATGGCAAGACCATCGTGATTCCGATCGGGCTGCCGGATGGTGCGCTGGGCAGTCTCATGTCGATCGACATCGAGTCCGGCAAGCGGAATCTGTTCGTCAAGTCGAAGGACTTGTACCTCGCGCACCCGGTCTGGTTGCCCGACGGCAGTGGATTACTGGTGCTGGCCGGCGGCGCTTTTTCTCCGCAGACGCAAGTCTTTTTAGTTTCTTTTCCCGCCGGGAAGATTTCGGCCGTGACGCGCGACACCAACGCCTACACCGACCTCAGCCTGTCCGCAGATGGCCACACCTTGGCCACCGTCTTGCGACTTACGCACCTGGATGCCTACCTGACGGCCGACGGCGCCGGCAGTTCGCAGGCAAAGCATCTCGCGATGGAGGGCGTGCTGCCGACCAAGGTCTCTTGGACTCGGGATGGCCAACTGCTGCTCACATTTTTGTCGAGCGGGTTGAACCTGTTCAATCCAGTCTCCGGCGTGAAAACTCCTTTGCTTTCGCAGTTTGCCTACGCGAATTACGGCGACGCCTGCGGGGATGGACACGTCTTGTTCACATCCGTAGATCAGACGGGGAACCACATCTGGCGAGCGGATGCCGACGGTGGAAATGCCAAAGAACTTACCAGCGGGAAATTCGACTTCTACCCCACTTGCTCGCCGGACTCCAAAACCGTGCTGTATAGCGACGCCAACAATGAACTCAATAAGGTTGCGATCGAAGGTGGGGCTTCTCAACAGATGGGCGACCTGCCGGTCTTCGGCGCCATCACGTTCTCGCCGGATGGCAAGCTGGCAGCCTTCGTGACCTCGCGAATAGCCGATACCAAGGAAAAATTGGCTCTGCTCTCTCTCGATTCAAGCCAGTCGCCCCGGCTGGTGGAGTTTGAAAAGCCGCGCGCGGAGTTTACCGTCGGCCCCACGCTTGGCCCAATCGTCTTCCGCAGAGACGGCTCGGGCGTGGTTTACCCCATCCGGGAAGGCAACGTCGACAATCTCTGGCTGCAGCGCCTCGACGGTTCTCCGGGAAAGCAGCTCACTGATTTCAAGTCCGAGTTCATCCGCGATTTCGACTATTCGTTCGATGGCAAGCAACTGGCCGTGATCCGCGGATCGCGCGAGTCCGACGTCGTGCTCATCCGCGACCTGCAGAAGTGACGTCCCTCCGGCAGTTTGCCCATCTCTCTGCCTCAATGGGACAATACCCACCTATGCAAATCTCACTCGCTCCCGTTGTTCGACTACTGGCGGGCTCAGTGCTGCTCGCTGGGTTCGCCCTGGCGCAGCAGACTCCCGCCGCCACGACCCCGACTCAGTCGTCCCCAGCCAAACCTAGGACCTCGACGGCGCGGAAGACGTCCCCCAGCACCAGCGGCCCTCTCCTCAGGACGGAAAAGGAAAAGGCCAGTTATGCGCTCGGCATGAATATCGGCTATGGTCTCCACCATCAGGGAGTTCCCGTCGATCCCATTCTCGTCAGCCGTGGGCTCCGGGATGCTATGGCCGGGCACAAGACCTTGTTGACCGAAGACGAAATGAAGGCCCAGCTCACCAAATTGTCTGCGCAGGTGCACGAAATCCAGCAGGCGAGAGCTCATGAAGCGGCTGCGGAGAATCGCAAAGCAGGCGAGGCTTTCCTCGCCGCCAACAAGGCTAAAGACGGCGTCGTCGCCCTACCCAGCGGCCTGCAATACAAGATTCTGGCGCAGGGCTCCGGGCCCAAGCCCACCGCGTCCGACACCGTCACGTGCAACTATCGCGGAACGCTGATCAGCGGCGAAGAATTTGACAGCTCTTACAAGCGCGGCGAGCCAGCGTCCTTCGCCGTGGGCGGCGTGATCAAAGGCTGGACCGAGGCCCTGCAAATGATGCCGGTTGGCTCCAAGTGGCAGCTGTTCATTCCCGCCGATCTGGCTTATGGCGACGAAGGCCGTCCGGGCATCGCTCCCGGGGACACGCTGGTCTTTGAAGTCGAGTTGCTGTCCATCGGAGAGCCGAAAAAGTAATCAGTCCCGTGATTAAGCGAGCCGTCTGCCGCGGCAGGCGGCTTTTCCTTTGCCAGGCGTTCTTCTAATGCGCCGTCCTGCCTCTGCCGATGGTCACGGTAGCAGTGGGGAGACCATTGTGAGAATTCTCTTAGTAGAGGACAGCAAGCCCATTCGACTGGAGAATGAATCGGCCCTGCACAAAGCTGGATATGAAGTGATTTGCGCCGAAGACGGTGAATCGGCCCTGCAGTTGGCTTCCGCGCAAAAACCCGACCTCATCCTGCTGGATATGATTCTGCCCAAGCTCAGCGGGCCCGAAGTTCTGAAGCGGTTGAAGCGCGATGCGGCTACGGCTGAGATTCCGGTAGTGGTGGTCAGCAGCCTGTCGGAGAAGAACCGGCAGAAGTTGATCGAGGACGGGGCGGAAGACTATCTGAACAAGAATGAACTCATGCCCTCACGCGGCGTCAATCTGCTCCCGAAGATGTTGGAGAACGTGATTTGTCGCATCAACCGCAAACGCGGCGTCGCATTTTCGAGCATCCCCTTGCGTACGTAGAGAAAATCTTCCGCGAGATTCCGCTACCGACCGCGCGTATACCAGATCGATCCGGGAGACTTGTAGTTCCGGCCTTCGCCCCAGACGGTATGTGTTGTGCCTTCGCCGTCGATTGCCATGCTGAAGTAATCCCCGAATGGAAAGCGGAATCCATTGGGCTGGATATAGTCATAGCCCGACGCTGGCCCGGATAGCCGCAATTCAGGGCTCCAGGTCGCCCCGCCGTTCGTCGAACTGCGGTAGAAGGTATTCCATAAGCGGCGGTTGGGATGCCCCGTATCTGGCATGCGCGCGTCCATCCACGCAATGCGCACATCGCCCGCCGTGCCGGCGACGATCGCGGGAAAACAGTGCTCGACTCCGGCCGCCGCGTCAGACACGTTCGCCCGGGCCGACCAACTTGCGCCCGCGGTCGTCGAAGACGAGAAGTAGATTCGCTCCGGTCCTTGGTTGCTGCCTCCGGCATTCCACAGCGCATAGAGCGCGCCGGAGCTGTCCGAGGCCAGCGCGATCTGCGCTCCCAGAAAGCCGGTTTCGCAGCTCTGGGCGGCGCACGCCGGAGGAGCGCTCGAGACATCCAGAAGAACAGTGTTCCATGTTCGTCCGCCATCGGCGGATCGGCTTAAGTAAACATTCACGGGCTGCGTTGCCATGTCATGGCGCGCGTACTCGGTCCAGCCGAAATACACGTTGCCGGCAAGGTCGACTGTCGCCCCACCTGCCAGGGATGATCCCGGCGGGGCGTTCGGATTTACATTCACCAGGTTGAATGTCTGGCCCGCATCGTGCGACGCGGCCACAAACAGCTCTTCGTCGTGATTGAAGCCGACATAAACGTCGACTCCGCGGACGGTCAGCACCGGCTTGTCCGCGTCCTCCGTTCCCCGCTCGGCTACCGCATAGGACCAGGTGCGGCCAAAATCCAGTGAGCGAGCCACAATCACATCACGCTTGCGGTTTTGCAGCCAGGAGGCGTAGACGGTTTGATGGTCGACCGGATCGACTGCAATCTGAGGATCGAACTCGCCGGTCGGAAAAGGCAATAACACGCGAGAGGGTTCCCAGGAAACGCCACTGTCATTGCTGATCAATAGCGCCATCGTCGGAATTGTGCAACGGGAGCAGTCTGGGACAGCGCCGTACTGCGGGTAGAGGACGTAGACATGGCCGTGAATGTCGGCAGCCATCGCCGGCTCCCACTGATCGCCGTTGCGGTAGCCCAGGCGTTCCTGGGGCAGGAATCCGGAGACGGCGAACGCAGCCGGTGCCAAAATCAGGGCGAATAGAAGGAAAAACACACTCCGCCGCCACGACCGCACGACGCCCTGCAGCTGGCTGGCAGGATCACTCACCAACTTCACCCCTCGACAAGAGCCTGTTTCGGACTCTATCGTGATTCCGGCCGAGCGTCAATTGTCCGGAAAGGCTAAGCAAGGTTAGAGTTACACTCTCGTAACTTTTCTCCGGATTCGGTCATCTATACTGACACACACCGTCATTCCGAGATTGTGGGGAGCGAAACGAAATGGCCAAGGCAACATTTGCAGCGGGATGCTTCTGGGGCGTGGAGGCCACGTTCCGGCAGATCCCCGGCGTGACTGCTACCCGGGTTGGCTATACCGGAGGAACCACCGAGGGTCCTACGTACAAAGAGGTTTGCACCGACCGCACCGGCCACGCCGAAGCTGTCGAAGTCGACTTCGACCCTGCCCAGGTGAAGTACGCCGACCTGCTCCAGGTCTTTTGGGAGAACCACGATCCCACGCAACTGAATCGCCAGGGCCCCGACTGGGGCACGCAGTACCGATCCGCGATCTTCTATCATTCGCCCGAGCAGGCTGCGGAAGCCAAGGCTTCGAAAGAAGCGCTGGAACGGGCGCACCGCTATTCCAAGCCAATCGTGACCCAAATCGTCCCGGCCGTGGCGTTTTACGCGGCGGAAGATTATCACCAGCAATATCTGGAGAAGCGCGGCTTGGCCAGTTGCCATATCAAGGCGTGACCGCGAAAGCTGCCGGTGCGGACGGGATTGGTTCAGGTCTCCGGTGCAGTTGCGACCGCAACCGGCTGTCGGGCCCGAAAGAAAAAAAGCAGGACGAAGCCTCCTGCATAGAACAGCAGGCTTTGCTGCCATTGACTCCCACGGAAGCGCAGGATCAGCCCAAACAGCGCCAGGGCCTCGCATAACGCGTAGGTCACAACGTAACCGGTCTTCCAATGGTTCAGGCTGAGCGAATCCTCGGGATGAGTTGCCAGGCTGGCTGCGGCCTGCTGCACCAGGGTCCGGCGTACTACGAAGATTGTGCCGACGATGCCCACGGCCAGGCTGCTGAAGATATAGCTCAGAGTTGGATCCACTCGCCCCACCCGCGGGCCCACAAATTCTCCCAGAGCCGCGTAGAGAAGAATGCTGACCAGCAGCGACCACTGCACCGCCCGCAGTGTCTTCAGAGCTTGCGTCATGCGATCGACATAGAGACTTGGATTTGGGGGGATTGCAAAAAGAAATTCTACGTCTGAAATCCCCTGTGGAGCACATTTTTCTCGCCGTGGCGTTTTCAATGCTGATGAGGGCCTCCCGGGCGCACGCGGAAGAAGATCTGGAATGAAACCGGGCGATTCCCATAGGCCGCGTTGAGCGCTGCCGGCTTGGAATAGACCGTGATGTCCCCGCCGAAGGCAAGCTGCCACGCGTTTCTGTGCGCGAGATCCCGCAGCCCGCCGAACGTGAATCCGCCAATGCGATAGGCCGGATGCGTCGACGCTTCGGGGAATAGCTCATCTTTGTCGACTAGTTCGAGTCGAGAAAAGACAGAATTCCGGGTTTGAAAGTCCAAGGTTGATTCCAGCAGGTAGCTGTTCAGGTGGCTGTCGGTCGCCAGCTTGTGCACGCGTCCCCACACGAACGTCGACGCCCAGTCGCCGTGCTCCATGGGCCGGTTATATTCCACCGATGCCGTTTCCCGCCATTGGCTGCCGGGCTCCAGCGCTTCCGGGTGGTCGAGGCGGCCGATGCTGTATTGCGCAGCCCAGTTCCGCGCCGGGGCCACAAACGCCCGGGCCGACCACGATGTGAGGGGTGCCAGCTGGATGCTCCAGCGCTCCTCATCCGGCTCATGCCCGTTGAACGCGGATGCTTCCAGCTTGAAGCGGTCCAGGATGAATCCCGTGGTCACGACACCAAAACTGGTGTGTGTGGAATCCTGCAAATGATGGCTAAGCGGCGCCAGCGGCAGATCCGCCGCCGAGGCTCGATGCAGGTAGGTGACCGGTCCGAGCGCGGGCTCCGCTGATGGACCACCGTAGAGTTCCCAGGTCACATTCTTCGTAAGCGGCCGGGTGTAATACGCCGCCAGCTCGGCAAACACATTGTGCGGATGCTGATGATCCACCAGCGGCTGGCCGTGATACGTCTCTCCGGTCTGAAACAACTCCGGGAAGCCGGGGTGCGGGGAGGTCAGCGATTCTGCGGAGAACATCTCGCGAAACAGGATAGTCCCGCCGCCCCACCGATGCTGTTCCATGAGCATTCCCCAGTTGACGGACTCGGCTTTGCCCCCGCCGCGCGGGCCGCCCTGCTGGTTGTAGTCGGCGAAGATCGCGCCGTGCGCCATCCACTCCCAGCCGCCGCTCATCCACATCCACGCGTACGACGGAACCGATGCCGGCTGCCAACTCGTTCCCGAAGCGTCGTGCAGGGATGGCAGTTGGGAGGGTTGCATTTCCATCTTCATGCCGGCCATGGATGGGCCGGCTTTCTGTCCGGCTGGCATTGGAGGTTCATTCGTCTGCGATGCAACAGAACCGCTTGCCTGCCCTGGCGCCGCTGGGAGGGCCAGCAGAAATAACAAAGACGCAGCGTAGATGCTCGCTTTCACAAAGGTCCTCATTGCGAATCGCTGAGAATGGATCAGTTTGAGGGACACGCACACAGGTGCCCGAAGCAAGATTCACAACCTGGATCTAGACGCGCAGAGGAGTCGCAGCAGGTGGAGTTTCTGATCGATGATCCAATCGCTGGGAGCCGTTCGTAGAGGTGGATATGGCGGGGCCCTCGCGCTGGAGGACGACCGGTAACAATGCAACGCAATGCCGATCTGGCGAGAATGCGGCGACCGGCAGGGCATGGTGATGCCCGATCACGCAACATCGATAATCATGCGGGGGCGATGCTGGAGATTGCGGCACCGCGTGACAGGGATGAATGAGTGCGGGCTGATCTCCGGACATAGCCAGCGCCCGCGCGCCCGGCAGAGTCGCCGCCATGGTGACCAACAGAATCCAGGCGAGAATGCGGGACTGGCGCGTCATGCGGCTAGGTTCCAGTAATCTTCAGGCGGATTTCTTCCGGCAGGCGCTGGCGGATTTCTTCCGGCAGATGATCGTGAACCCGTCGCGCCCCTTCTTTTGCCGCATCCAGCACGGTGACCGGAGCCGGTGTCGCCACCGCGACTCCCAGCCAGATCAGCGCCGAAAGCGCGAAGCCGGCCAACGCAAAGATCTCGAGCCAGAAGGCGTGACGAGGTCCAAAATGGCGGATCACTCCAAAAGCGAGCAGGAAAACTCCGGCTGAAACCGAGGCCAGGGCGATCAATCCCACGTCGATGAAGCGGTGGAGTTGCTGGCGGCCGCGGCAGTGTTCGCAGGCAGCAAAGTGGTTTTCGTAGTCGCCGCGCATCTCCGGCGCGAGGCCGGAAATGTCGTACCGCCAGCCCGCCAGGATTTTTCCAACAATCGGATCAACGCACTGCTGACTCATGGGGGTAGGAGCAAACGAACCGGGCCTCAACCGGGACGCGATGCCTACAGATTGATCGGCGTCAACGCCTCAGTTTGCGACGCCAAAAGCACGCGGTTTTGAAACAAACCGCCGCGCGTCGACAATGCCTTCTCCGCCTCTCTCCGGGCTATTTCCGGATGATTGTTCTGCTCTGAGAGATGCGCCAGCACTACAAACGTTGCACTATTATCATAGTCGTTAAGGAAGAAATCTGCGAGGGCTTCGTTCGACAGGTGCCCGACCCGGCTCATGACCCTCTGCTTGACCGACCACGGATACGGCCCCAGGCGCAGCATTTCCAGGTCGTGGTTCGACTCCATGACCAGCACGTCGCAGCCCCGCAGGTGATCGCGTACGCTGACCGGCAGATATCCCAGGTCGGTGGCAATGCCGATCTTGACGCCCTCGGCGCGGAATGTGAACCCCACGGGATCGGCTGCATCGTGAGGAATGGTGAACGGGCGGACCGCAATGTCCCCGACCTGAAAGCTATACCCGGACTCGAAGCGCTCCAGCCTCTCGAGTTGCGGACGTTCGCCCTTCTCATCCCGCATCGCTCTTGACCATGCCTGATGCGTCCCGCCAGTCATATATACCGGGATGCGCAGCTTGCGCGCCAGGGTTGCCAGCCCGTAAATATGATCGGAATGCTCGTGTGTAATCAGGATAGCTGAAAGCGAATGTGGATCATCGCCCAGCGATTTCATGCGCTTGCAGGTTTCGCGGCAGGAAATCCCGGCGTCGACCAGAATCCGGGTACGGGTGCTGGCGACAATGGCGCAATTCCCACGGCTCCCCGAGGCCAGCATCGAGACAGACACACCCATACTCGCAGCATACGCGCCCGGCCTGTGGAACCGGGAGTAACTATATGGTTAGCCGATACCCCGGTGCGGACCCTGCCTCCCGTTTTCCATCCAGCGTTTCCTTGGTCGCCGTCGGTCCGCGGCTTACTTGCCTTCCCTGAGGTTGTCGACCACGCTTCGCAGAAACGATCCGCCATAGGCGCCTGCAATCCCCGGGAAGAATACCAGGAACGATGCGTAGATCTGCGCCCGCGTCGGTTTCAGGGTGAGCAAAAGGTAGGCGCCGAGTTCGGTCAGCGGAACGAAAATCCCCACGGCGACCACCCATCGCCACGCCCAGCGCCGGCGCAGCACGCCGAGAAGCATGCAGGTGGCTACCATCAGCAGCGCCGTAAACAGCAGGTCGTCGACGACCACATCGGCCCACCCAATCCCGATCCCGAACAGGAACGCCAGCCCGTACACCCAAACGTCCCTGAGATGCTGCCCATGGTTCATCGTTCCAGCCGCAGTCCTGATCCCCGACCCCTAGTATTTGTAGAATCCTCTTCCGCTCTTTCGCCCTAGCCAGCCCGCATCCACCATCTTAATCAGCAACGGGCATGGCCGGTACTTGGGATCGCCCATCCCGCTGTGCAGCACGCGCATGATGTCGAGGCAGACGTCGAGCCCGATGAAATCCGCCAGCGTCAGCGGGCCCATCGGATGTGCCATGCCCAGCTTGAAGACTTCATCCACGGCTTCGGGCGTTGCCACGCCTTCCATCACCGCGTACATGGCCTCGTTGAGCAGCGGCATCAGCACCCGGTTCGAGACAAATCCGGGGGCGTCGTTCACTTCTACTGGCGTTTTCTCCAGTTTCACCGACAGATCGCGTACCGTCGCAAGGGTCTCCGGCGATGTCGCCAATCCCCGGATCACCTCCACCAGCTTCATCACCGGCACCGGATTGAAGAAATGCATCCCGATAACTTTGTCGGCGCGCTTGGTTTGCGCCGCGAGTTTGGTGATCGAAATCGAAGACGTGTTCGAGGCCAGGATGACTGCCGGCTGCGTGATTCGTTCCAGATCGCGGAAGATCTCTGTTTTGATTTCGAATTTCTCCGTCGCCGCCTCAATCACAAAATCGCAGTCCGCCAGCTTGCCGCGATCGGTGACGGGATGAATCCGCGCCAGCGCAGCTTGCTTATCCGCGGCCAGAATCTTGTTCTTCGCCACCTCGCGATCGAGATTCCTGGTGATCGTTTCCAGCGCGCGATCCAGAAAACGCTGCTCGACGTCGCACAAAACTACGTCGTATCCCGACCGGGCAAACACATGCGCGATGCCATTCCCCATCGTCCCCGCGCCCACCACTCCGACTCGTTGAAAGTTCATAAGTTGTGCCTCGATCAAAACGTTCGAGTCTATCACCGGCCTCATGGTGCGGGCATTCCAGCCGCAGAAACCCCGCTATCGCCCGAACCTTTAGCCGCGCCGAAAGTGGGCCGCGCCTTTTGAAAACACGAAGAAACGGTTTTTTCCACAGCCCGCAAGAGGGCGAGGAATCGGGGAGCAGTCCACCAGAACCTCACGCTGGAGATCGCTCGCACCGTTTCGAACCATGGCGCTGAGGCCGTCTGCAATTTTGAGCCAGTCCCGGAAATCCCGGCTGCCCGATCCTGCACCCATGCTGGGGAAATTGCCGGGTCCAATTCCGGGGCCGGCCGTGGCGCGGAGTGATGCCTCTCCGGTTCCCATACTCGCGACAAGGCTGTTCGGGCTAAAATTCCATCGGGACGTTCTGCAGCTGCGGTCCAGCCTGGAGGTTACCATGCGTAAACTCCTCCCTGTGGTTCCGATCCTCCTCTTGGCAGCGTACGCCATCGCGCTCCTGTCTTGTGGAAGCAGCAGCAATAAGTTGCAGTCTGTTACCATAACCCCGGCGACGGCAGACGCCAGGAACTATCCCAACGGCCAGGTGCAGTTCACGGCGACCGGTACTTATTCCAACGGCCGCCAGGTCAAACCTCTCACGGCGTTGTGGTCGCCCGGGCCTCCCTGGACCATCCAGCCTTTCGTGATTGTGGTGGACAACAACGGCCTCGCATCTTGCGGTAGCGTGCCCGCGGGCACCTACCAAATCTGGGCGGGTGCTCCGAGCGATCCCAACACTCCGGTTTCGTCGATGAAGCAAGGTACACCGTCGGTCAGCGGAACCGCCCAGCTAACCTGCCCGTAGGCGCCGGTTTGCCGAAAGGTGCGGTTCGCCCCAATCCCAGCGATAGCTGTGCCCGGGCGGCGGGCCTCTTTATGCGATAGCATGAGCTTTCGTTGTGTTCGGGAGGCCGCAAAATACTCATGCCCATCAAGACCATTATCGAACCCTTCCGCATCAAGAGCGTTGAACCCATCCGCTGGACCACTCGCCGCGAGCGCGAGCAACTGCTGGCCGCCGCCTGCTACAACCTGTTTCTTCTCCCTGCCGACGATGTCTTGATCGACTTGCTCACCGACTCCGGCACCGGCGCAATGTCCACGCATCAGTGGGCCGCGGTGATGGAAGGTGACGAGAGCTACGCCGGCAGCCGCAGCTTCGACCGCTTCAAATCCTCCATCCAGGAGATCTTCGGCTACAAGCACGTCATCCCTACCCACCAGGGACGCGCTGCCGAGCGCATCCTGTTCGGCGTCACCTGCAAGAAGGGCGATGTAGTTCCGAACAACACCCACTTCGATACCACCCGGGCCAACGTCGAGTTCGTGGGCGCCGAAGCCGTTGATCTGGTGATCGAGGAAGGGAAGCATCCCGCGTCGACGCATCCTTTCAAAGGCAATATGGACGTTGACGCCCTCGAAGTTCTCATCGCCCGCGTCGGGCGCGAGCGCGTCCCTCTGGTCATGCTCACCGTTACCAACAACTCCGGCGGCGGCCAGCCCGTCTCCATGGAAAACGTCCGCCGGGTTGGCGCCGTCTGCAAGCGCCACAAGATTCCGCTCTACTTCGACGCCTGCCGCTTCGCTGAGAACGGCTGGTTCATCAAGCTGCGCGAAAAGGGATACGAATCCAAAACGCCCAAACAGATCGCGCAGGAGATGTTCCGCTACGGCGACGGATGCACCATGTCGGCGAAGAAAGACGGCATGGCCAACATCGGCGGATTTCTTTGCACCAACGATGATTTGCTGGCCCAGCAGGAGAAGGATCTGTTGATTCTGACCGAGGGCTATCCCACTTATGGCGGCCTCGCCGGACGCGACCTTGAAGCCATCGCCGTCGGCGTGCAGGAGGCGCTCGAAGAAGACTATCTGCGATACCGTATCGCCTCGACTGCCTATCTTGGCAATCACATCGCAAGCCAGGGAGTTCCGATCGTCCAGCCGCCGGGCGGACACGCCATCTATCTCGACGCACGCGCCTTTCTTCCGCACATTCCGGCGGATCAGTTTCCCGGCGTGGCGCTGGCCTGCGAACTTTATCTCGAAGGCGGTATCCGCAGTGTAGAAATCGGCACCCTGATGTTTGCGGGCGCAGCCAAAATGGATCTTGTCCGCCTCGCCATTCCCCGCCGCGTCTACACTCAAAGCCACATCGACTACGTCGTCGAGGTGATCCTGGAAGTCTGGAAGAATCGCGAGAAGGTTTCCGGGATGAAGCTGACCTACGAAGCGCCGTTCCTGCGGCACTTCACTGCGCATTTGGAACCGGTCAGGGTTCCGGTGGAAACGCACCTATAGGACCGCACCTCTTGCGCTCCGGTCCGGGGTGTAAACTAATCGAAGTCTCATACGCCATCGATTGATCTCGAAAGGAAATTCTCCCATGGCAACGTTAGAAGCCCCCGTCGGGCCTGCGCGCCCGAAGCTGCATTCCGGTCCATTCGTCACCGAGCCGTTTTTCGACTTCCGCAATGAAGACAACGCCCGGCGCATGCGTTCCGCCATCGCCAAGGTGCGCAGCCAACTCGGCCGTGAATATGACCTCATCATCGGCGGCAAGCGCGTCAAGACGACCGACAAGATTAAGTCGCTGAACCCGGCCAAGCCGTCCGAGATCGTCGGCATTCATCAGAAGGCAGGCAAGGAGCACGTCGAGCCGGCTATGCAGGCCGCTCTCAAGGCCTTTAATTCCTGGAGCCGTACTTCGGTGGAAGAGCGCTCCGGACTGGTGTTCCGGGTTGGCGACCTGTTGCGCTCGCGCAAGATGGAGTTCATGGCGTGGCTGGTGTTCGAAGTATCGAAGAACTGGGCCGAGGCCGACGCCGACATCTCGGAGACTCTCGACTTCTGCGAGTTCTATGCTCGCGAAGCCCTGCGTCTGGCCCAGGCGAAAGCGCCGATCCAGTTGCCGGGAGAGCACGACTCGCTGTTCTACGTTTCGCTGGGCGTCGGCGCGGTGATTCCGCCGTGGAATTTCCCCTGCGCCATCATGGCCGGCATGACCCTGGCCTCGATCGTCAACGGGAATACGGTGATCCTGAAGCCTTCGAGCGACTCGCCCACCATCGCGGCGAAGTTTGTCGAACTTCTCGAAGAAGCCGGAATGCCCGAGGGCGTAGTGAACTTCTGCCCCGGTGCCGGAGCCACCTTCGGCGACGCGGTTGTGGCGCATCCCAAGACGCGCTATATCGCCTTCACCGGATCGCGCGAGGTCGGCCTGCATATCAATCATGTTGCCGCGACCCAGGCTCCCGGACAACTCTGGATCAAGCGCACCATCCTCGAGATGGGAGGCAAAGATGCCATCATCGTCGACGCTGACGCGGACATCGACGCGGCCGTCGAAGGCGTCGCCCAGGCCGCTTTCGGATTTCAGGGGCAGAAGTGTTCCGCCTGTTCGCGCGCCATCGTCGACGAGCGCGTCTATGACAAGTTCCTCGAACAGCTGAAGGCGCGCGTCGAACAGATCAAGGTCGGAGATCCGGCGGAGAACGCCAATATGGCCGCGGTGATTAACGAGGGCTCGATGAAAACAATCCTGGGTTACATCGAGCAGGGCAAGAAAGACGGGCGCCTCATCACCGGCGGTGGGCGCGACGCCGAAGCGGGTGAGGGCTATTTCATCCAGCCCACGGTCATCGCCGATATCCCGCCGAAATCAAAGCTGGAGCAGGAAGAAATCTTTGGGCCGGTGCTGGCGGTCATCAAGGCGCGCGGTTTCGACCATGCGCTTGAAATCGCCAACGACACCGAGTTTGGCCTGACCGGCGCCGTCTATACCAGTTCGCGCGACAAGATCGACCGCGCCGTCCAGGAGTTCCACGTCGGCAACCTGTACATCAACCGCAAGTGTACCGGCGCGATGGTCGGAGCGCATCCCTTCGGCGGATTCAATATGTCGGGGACGGATTCAAAATCCGGCGGACCGGATTATCTCTATCTGTTCACCCAGGCGAAATCCGTGGGAGAAAAGATCGTCTAGCCAAACGCGGCGCGAAGCTCAGCAGCCTCGCGGCGGACCCGGCCGACCGGCAGCCGGGTTCCGCTCCAGAAAAGCGTCGCGCTGATGCCAATAAGGATAGATGGGAGCCGGATCGCTTGCCTGATCGAGCGTGGCGATCTGCTGCGGAGAGAGATTCCATCCCTCGGCATTCAGGTTCTGCCGCAGCTGTTCCTCGTTGCGTGCGCCCATGATGACAGTGGCAACCGTGGGCCGCTGCAGCAGCCAGTTGAGTGCGACTTGCGGCACCGTCTTCTCGCACTCCTGCGCGACTTCCACAAGGGCGTCGACTACCTTGTACAGGTATTCGTCCGCCATTTGCGGTCCTTTGTCGCCCGTCTTATGCAGCCGGCTCACTTCGGGCAGAGGTTGTCCGCGCCGGATCTTCCCCGTTAGCCGTCCCCATCCCAGCGGACTCCAGATCAGCGCCCCGACTCCCTGATCTTCGGCCAGCGGCATGAGTTCCCACTCGTACTCGCGGCCGATCAGGGAATAGTAAACCTGGTGGCCGACGTAGCGGGCCCAGCCATAGCGGTCGGAGACCGCCAGTGATTTCATCAGATGCCAGCCGGAGAAGTTCGAACACGCGATGTAGCGCACCTTCCCGCTCTTCACCAGCGTGTCAAGCGTGCTCAAGACTTCCTCGACCGGGGTGAGAGCATCGAAGCCGTGCAGATGGTAAATGTCGATGTAGTCGGTGCCGAGCCGTCGCAAGCTGGCTTCACAGGCCGGGACCAGGTGATGCCGCGAGGATCCCACATCGTTCGGATCGCTCGCCGCGCTCATGCGGAACGTGGCTTTCGTCGAGATCAGACACTGGTCGCGGCGGCCGGCAATGGCTTTGCCAAGAATCGTCTCCGAATGTCCGTCGGAGTACACGTCGGCGGTGTCGAAGAGGTTGACGCCGGCCTCCAGGCAGATATCGACGAGGCGAGTCGCCTCCTCCGCATCGGTGGCGCCCCACGCGCGGAAGAAATCGTTACTTCCGCCGAATGTCCCTGTGCCATAGCTGAGCGCCGGCACCTTCAGTCCTGACTTACCAAGTTGTCGGAATTGCATGGCAAGTAGATGCTCATGGATTGCCGGGTGATTCGTCAATTCCGTGAAGAGGGTAGACGGCCTCGTGTTTTCAATCAAAAAGGCCGCCCGTAGGCGGCCTGGTGGAAAACCTGAAAGCTTACGGCGAAACGCCCGCCGGCGGCTGTGCCGGCGTTCCGGCCGCGGTAGCCGCGGCCGCTTCGTTCAGGATTCGGTGGTGGATCGTGAACAGCGCCAACTCCAACCGGTCCGACACGCCGATCTTGTCATAGACATTGCGCAGGTAGTTCTTGATGACCTGCTCGGTGGTGCCGAGCTGCGAAGCGATTTCCTTGTTCTTGTAGCCCTGCACAATCAACGCGACGATGCGGAGTTCCTTGGCGGTGAGACGGTCGCGCACGCGCAATCCGACCATGTCATTCTCGGTGAGTTCGCTGGGAACGGCGACGTCTTGCACCCAGGTTTCGCCGCGGGCTACCTTGCGCACGCAATCCACCAGCGCCGCGCTGGTGACATTGCGATAGACCACGCCGTGGGCGCCATTGGTCATGTGACGCTGCGCGCTCTCGCCGGTGTCGGCCAGCACGATGACCCGAGTCTTGGCCTTGTTCGCCGCCTGAATAATGGCGGCGAAGTCGCTGTGAAATCCTGCCGCCACGACCAGCACCGCTGCCCGGAACTTGTCGAGCGCCATGAACATCTGCTCCGGCGTTTGCGCCTGGGCGACGATGCGCATCTCATCTTCGACGGCAAGCACCTTGGCGATCCCCGCCCGGAAGATAGCCTGGTTATCGGCCAGAATCAGTTTGAGCATTTTTTCGCGCTCCCAAAAGTCTTAAGAGTTCCGCACGAACTCGTACGAGTCGATGACGCAGGCGACACCACGTCCTTCGCTGCCCGTTTCGTCGGTACGCACGACCCGTCCTTTGCACTGAATAGTGACGTCTTCCTGGCCGCCCGTCATCTCCGGCGGCAGGGTAATTTCGAATTCCACGGGGGATCCGATCTCCAGCGAGGCATCGGCACGGATGTACACGCCCGCCGCACTGAGATTTCCCGTCACTCCGTTGGCGTCTCCGCCAGTCTCGCCTTTATGAATTTTGATCGGCAATTCCAGCGGAAACCTTTTTCCGGTCCGCGCTTCTTCAGCCACAGAGCCTCCTCTATGCTGGCCTGATCTCGGTCTCGCGTCTGTCCATGAGGCCATCGTCGTCAAACCCAGCTCCGGGCGGGCCTAAGAGCCCGCATGTGTGCTTACGGGCGGTTATATCACGGAAAGTTACCCATGTAAAAGCCTGATATCCCGTTAGTTACCTCTGGCCGCGAGACTCCAGCGAGCCTCGCCCCAGAATACTTAGATCGATCCGGCACTGATTCCTGCAGCCTTCGGTCGAACCGCCGTTTCAATGGCAATTCCGAGCTCGGGCGCGATGGCCGCCGCGATCCGAAGATCATCCGCCGTGAATGCATCCTGCTCGGCGCGATAGAAAGCCAACACGGCAGCAACTCCAGATTTTTTTTCGATGGGCACGGCCAACGCCGACCTCAACGTACTGTACTTGGTTGGATCGTTCAGGTAGCCGGGTTCGACCGACGGATTTCCATTCATGATCGCTTTGTGATTCTGGGCTACCCACCCGGAGAGCCCTTCGCCAAGAGGGATTCTCAACGAGGAAAACAGGCGGTAGTTTTCTCCGCTGACAAACTCGGGAACAAGCGTGCCGTTCCTGATGGCATATACCGCCATCGACGCAAAGGGCACGAGCGGTCGAATCCTCGCGGAGAGCAAAGCCGCAATGTCTTCGACGGTCATAGCGGCACTGCGAACACTCAGTTGGCTAATCTCGCGGCTCCGCGCCTGCGCTTGGGCAACAAGCGTCTCGACGTTCCGCGTCCCGTAGAAGGCTTTAGGAGCGGGCGCGGCTGTCTCGGCAAAGCCGGCCGCCGGGGCCAGACCACGTTCCACCTTGATGTCAGTCGAGAGCTTGGGCGGACCCTGCAACGGCTCGGCATTGGCCAGCTTCTCAAGTTCGATGTAGCGCCGGTGCAAGATCGCGACGACTTTCGGATCAAAACTCGTACCTGCTTCCGACACCACCTTAGCCATAGCCTCATCGAGCGGAAGCGCCTTACGGTACTGGCGGTCGGAGGCGAGAGCGTCAAGGCAATCGACGGCCGCGAGGATGCGGGCTCCGATCGGAATCTCCTCGCCCGACAGCCCGTTGGGATAGCCGCTGCCATCCCATTTCTCGTGATGGGCGCGGACGATCGGCGCTACCGGATAAGGAAAGTTGACCTGCTCCAGAATCTCCGCGCCGACGATGGGATGGATTTTCATCTTATCGAATTCTTCCGGAGTCAGTTTGCCGGGCTTCGAGATGATGTGCTCCGGGACGGCAAGCTTGCCGATATCGTGCAGAACCGATGCTGCTTTGAGCGCTTCGGTCTCGTCCTCACTCAGGCCGAGGTCCTTCGCCAGTTCCATGGCGTACACTCGCACGCGCTGCAGATGCTCGCCGGTGGTCTGATCTTTAGCCTCGATGGCGAGGGCGAGTGCCTCGATCGTGCGCAGGTGCAAAATCGAGACCTGCTCAGCGTGTTTTTTCTCCGTCTCCAGCTTGCCAAGGTACAGCCGGTACGAGCGGTACATCAGATAAATGGGCGGCAACACCAGCAGGGACGACTGCCAGCCGATCACTCGATTGAGGAAATGAACCAGCCCCGCCGCTGCCGCTCCGACCATGTAATAGGGGAATGACCAAAGGTAGCTCCGCGTCCAAACCCGCGGGATGGACTTTTCTTCCGTCAGCCCGATGATGGTCGACATGGCTGCCGTGTTGCAGCCAAATTGTGTAATCGCCGCTACCAGCGACGCCAGCGGTCCCGGCCCATGAAGAACATGTTTCTCGACGAGGGTGTAAGCCGTATACGCGATCGCGCTGGAAAGCGTAAGCTGCGCCCAGTTGAAGGCCAGCTGCACGATCTTGACCTGCCGAGCCGGCTTCCAATATGCCTGACCGACCGTGCTTGCCAGCACGATCAACAGGGTTTCGGGCAGGCTGAGTTCAAGAATCCCCAGCAGGGTGAACAGGAAATTGACGGACAGCGTTCCATCGATGCCCGGCAGGGTGATCTTGAGGGATGACGCCAGCAGGGCGGCGATCAGGTAACAGGCGAACTTAAGCGGATCCGACGACTGCCAGTGGGACAGGGAGAGCCCGAAGCAGAGACACGCCGCCAGCGTGATTCCGGCTATGTAGACGCGCGTGCCGACTGAACGTCCCCAGGACATGACAAGTGCTTAAATTTTCAACGATCTGCGAGCACCCTGTCCGCCCAAAAAGGGACCGGATGGTTACTATCGTTTCCTCCAAGGAAATCATCGATTTGCAACCATTCGAGTAATTCCGGTCAGGTTCTTGCGCCCCCTTGTCCCGCGACAACTTGTCCCGAAGCTGAGCCAGTGGGACAAAGTGTCCGTTGCGTTTCTCATCGATTCTCGCTAAGCCATTGATAAGCAAAGACGATCGCATCGCGAGTTTGGAATCGGAGCTGCACTTGTTCTAGTCACTTGCGGTGGGTTACGCGCCTGTGGGCGCCAAAGGGTGGGGGACCAATGAAGAAGTGGTTGATCGCGTTTGTGCTTGCCTCGGTGACGCTGGCTTCGGCAGCGCCAGCCGCGAACCCGAAGCTTTCTCCAGATCTGCTGCAGTCGACCGGGTCCACGGTGCAGGTCATCGTGCAATACAACAAGGCGCCGGGCTTGCTCGATCTGCAACTGCTGTCGACCCTGGGCTCAATCCTGAACTCGCTTCCGCTGGTCAACGCTCTTGTGGCCGACCTGCCGCTTTCGAAAGTGCTCTCGCTGGCGAATCAGTCGAACGTGAAGTACATCAGCCTTGATCGTCCTCTGGCGCCAACTCTGAGCAACGCGGCCCCGGCGGTGAATGCCTTCGCCGCCTGGCAGTCGGGCTACACCGGATCGGGCGTCGGGGTCGCGCTCATCGACAGTGGCGTCAGCAGCCACCCCGACTTGAATGGAGGCTTCCTGGGATTGCCTCGCGTGGTTTGGAGCCAGAGCTTTGTCCCGGGAACCCTGAGCGCCAACGATCAACACGGACACGGAACGCATATCGCCGGCCTGATCGCGGGGAACGGGCATAACTCCACCGGTCCGAATTACACGCGTACATTCCAAGGGATCGCCCCGCAGGCCAGCCTGGTCAACCTTCGCGTTCTCGACCAGAATGGCGAGGGCAGCGATAGTGCCGTCATTGCCGCCATCAACACCGCGATTACGCTCAAGCCACTGTTCAACATTCGTGTGATCAACCTCTCGCTGGGACGCGCGGTCTACGAAACTTACACTCTCGATCCGCTGTGCCAGGCAGTCGAGGCTGCGTGGAAGAACGGGATCGTGGTCGTAGTAGCGGCGGGAAATAACGGACGCTTTCAGGCGACCGATGGCTATGCCACGATCACTGCGCCGGGCAACGATCCTTACGTGATCACCGTGGGCGCGATGAAGCCGATGGGAACGCCCACGCGCGTTGACGATCTGATTGCCAGTTACAGTTCGAAGGGGCCAACCGCGATCGATGCCATTGCCAAACCTGACATCGTTGCTCCGGGCAACCTGCTGGTTTCGCTGGAGGCGCCGAACTCCACGCTCTACGGGGAGTATCCCGGCAACCGTGTTCCTTACAGCTTCTACATGAACGGAGGCAGCACCGCCTCGTCGTCGAGCTACTTCACGCTGAGCGGGACCAGCATGGCCGCGGGCGTGGTCAGCGGCGTCGTTGCCGACCTGCTGCAGAAGAGCCCGAACCTGACTCCGGACCAGGTCAAGGCACGGCTGATGAAGACGGCGTGGAAATCATTCCCGGCATTCAGCAGCACGACCGATCCGACGAGCGGCATTACTTATACCGACCAATACGATGTATTCACCATTGGCGCAGGATATGTCGACGTCGAGGCAGCGTTGAGCAACTCTGACCTGGCGAAGGGCACGGCGATGTCGCCGGTCGCGACCTTCAATGGGAACTCGAACACAGTTGCGTTGAATGCCGATCCTTCTTCGATCTGGAACACTTCTTCGACGTGGTCCTATGGCACGGTATGGGGCACTTCGCAGTTCGCGACTGGCACGAATTCGGCGGCGCTGGGAGGAGGCACTTCATCCAGCAACGCTCTCTGGGGAAGCAACGCCATGTGGGGAAGTAATGCCATGTGGGGAAGCAACGCGATGTGGGGAAGCAACGCCATGTGGGGTAGCAACGCCATGTGGGGTAGCAACGCCATGTGGGGTAGCAGTTTCCCTGGTGGCGAACAATAACCCGAAAACGAAATCTGGAAAGAGGGCCGCACGTACGCGGCCCTTTTTCTTTTTGAGGCGTGTATTAGCTCTGAGGGCTAGACGTCCCGGAGCCGGGAACCACTCTCCGCAGAGCCTCGCGAAGTTCGTCCGGATGAAAGCCGAACGGCCCAGGCTTGCTCTTGTAGGCCACTGATCCATTCCGGTCGATGAGGTAGAGGCGGTCGGGCCACGCTGTATAGGCGGCCTCGGTCGAGTTCCCAAACTCGTCGATCACGGCGGGAATCTCGATCCCTAGTTTTCGCACGCAGGTGCCCGCCAGCGAAGAGCGCTCATCTTCAGTCCGCGGACTGGCAAATACAACCTTATCTTTGACGTTACTCTGCATCTGCCAGACGTCGCTGGGATGCGCCTCGGTGATGTACACAACCAGGAAGCTCACGCGATCCCGGTATTCCTCGTAGAGCTTGTTGAGGGCGGGCACCTCCCGCCGAAACGGCGGTCAAGTGTAGCTGCCAAAAACAAGTACGACCGGTTTTGCCTGTGCGGTCAGCTCCGACATCCGGACCTGACTGGTCTTGTCGATTGTGCTGAGCCGGAAGTCGGGAGCATGATCGCCGACGGCGAGCGTGCCGGCGCGAGCGCGCAGCCAGAGCGTTTCGAAGGGAAGGACGAGGAAGGCCGCCGGCTGCGGAATCTTCATCATGACGCGGCCAAATTCCTCTGGCGGCCGCCGCATCACGCGGTAGAGCATGGCACTCGCTCCGAGCCAGAGCGCCGCGATCACGCAGATCGATACTATGGCTGCAGTCATTGCAGCCTTGGATGGCTTCTTCAAGTGATTTCCGAGCGAACCCCGATTGAAAGGCGGCCTGATTATAGGCAGGCGCGAAACAAGATCAAATAATGTGAAAGTAGTATGCGAGAGATTAGGTTTCGGAGGGCTAACCTCTCAGCGGAACCGTCGTCCTGAGGACTCGACTGTTCTCTGTGGGATTGTCCTCTAGAAGGCGCCGCCGCCTCCTCCGCCAAACCCTCCGCCGGAAAAACCGCCACCGCCGCCGAAGCCGCCTCCGCTCCAGCCGGAGCCAGTCGAACTGGCGCGGGGAGCCGAGACGAAGGTTTGGTGCATATCGGTGGCCATGCTGCTCATCGAATTGGAGAAGAAGATCGGATTGAAGGGCATGCCCGGAACATACCCGCCGGGAGCGACATACCAGCTGGGAGGATCCTTGACGATCCCGGCGAAGGCCTGCGCCCAGTGATGCTCGACGCCGAGCGCCATCGCATACGGCAGAAACTTCTCGAATGTCGTCGGAGGCATGACCTTAAGCCGGTCGGCATCAACGCGGTTCATGAACTCCTGGAACCCGAGAATTGCAACGCGGGTGCGTGCCCCCTTGACCGTCTTGGCCGTCATGACGCGCGCGAAGAGCCACCAGATCCCCGCTGAGATGAGGCCGGAGCCAATCAGAAGCGGAACCGAACTGAAGAAGTTCTCCCACCCCAGGTACTGCAGGATGGCAAACGGAATCAGAATGCCAATAGCGGCGGCAATACTGTAACCATTGGCCGATTCGGGGTCGAGCAGGTAGAGTCCCTTGTTTCGAAGCGCCGACATAATATCCTGGCGAATGACGGGCACGGCGGTATAGAAGCGGTTCTTGAGGCTGGATAGGCGCGTTTCACTTCCCCCCGCAAACACGTTTTCGAGCATCACGCGCTCGTGGGGCGCCAGACTCGAATCATTCCACTGAGCCTGCGGCTTGAGGAGATGAAACACGTAGTCCTTGTGGGTGAAGAGGAGGCCTTTGTCCGCGACCTCTTCGATCTTGATATATCCGCGCACAGCCAGGTCAATCATCGTCGAGGTGATGTCGCGCGGATGAATTGTGTCGTCGAGCAACGTGCCCGCCTCGGCGGGAGATATGCCGGCGGGAGGCTCATACATCGGCGCCACCGACACGCCCGCATCGGGATCGCGCCCTTTGTACCACCAGAGCACAAACATCACCGTGAGCGTGACCAGGGGAAGAAAGACGATCGGATTGCCGCCGATGAACCAGAAGAAACGGGTGATGGGCCAGGGTTCGGTCAGTATTCCTTTCGGGATGTAGACATCGATGGTCAGCCCGCCCCGCATGGGAAGCGGATTGTTGGTTTCGAACTGCGCTTCGGCTCCTTCAACCTTGGCAGTCGCGTCGCGTTCGGTCGAGCCGTAGACTCCGGTGAAGGCTTGCGCGCGCAGCGCGCCGGCTGCGGCATCGGGGAAGTGCACGGTGGCCGCGGCATGATCGATGGGGACGGGCCAGTCGTTGCCGGTGACGTTCCAGTAGAACTCGTCGTAATTGTCGAAGAAGCGGGTGCCGTTCCGGACCCGGTAGGTAATGTCGACCCGGCGCGTGGCGTCGACGGCGTCCGGGATATAGATCTTCAGCTTGCGGGAGCCACTGGAGGGTTGGGTGTCATAGCGGAGTTTGCCGCCTTCGCCATCGGTAATACTGATGATGTTGAGATAGAGTTCGTAGTTTGTACCGCTCGGCCCGGGATACGAGATGGGAATCGTCCGATAAATCCCGTGCCACTCGCCTTCGAAGACCAGCGTGATGTGTTCCGTCACGATCGCGCTGCCATCTCGAGCGATCGCGATGTCATCCTGAAAGTCAGAGATGCGCCAGGATTTTGCCGCCGCGATGCCGGTGAAAACGCAGAGGAAGATTGCAAGACAGACAATATGCTTGGAGAGCTTCACGTTGTAAGCTCCTGTTCTTCGCTTACCAGTTCATCAGAACTTGACCTGTACCGGCTCCCGGTCGGCTTCGGCGGTTTCAAAGAACTGGCGCGGAGTGAAGCCGAACATGTTCGCCAGAAGATTGGTGGGGAAGGACTGGATTTTTGTGTTCAGATCCCGTACCACCGCGTTGTAATACCGGCGCGCATTCTGGATGGCATCTTCGGTCTGATTGAGCGATCCCTGCAGTTGCGTGAATTCCTCAGAGGCTTTGAGCTCAGGATAGTTTTCGGCCACGGCGAACAGGGTCTTCAAGGCGCCGGTCAGTTGATTCTCCGCCGCGGCCTTGTCGGCGGGAGTCGTTGCCTGCATTGCCTGCGAGCGGAACTTGGCGATGTTTTCGAATGTGCCTTTCTCGTGGGCAGCGTATCCCTTGACGGTTTCGACGAGATTGGGGATGAGATCGTGCCGGCGTTTGAGCTGTACGTCGATATCGGACCAGGCCGAATCGCAACGCACTCGCAGCTGGACCAGCGAGTTGTACATCCCGATCAGCACGACCGCAATCACGGCCAGAATGACCAGCAAAATAATGGCACTCATGAAGACTCCTTCCTCCTCGCGAAGAGGGAACCGGAATTCAATGGGACGTTAACACAGCGGAGGTGCCTCCGCAAAGGTGAACCAGCGGATTCATTTTGCGGTTTGCGATATGAGGGTTGCGGCAGCCTTACGAAGAGGGGAATGGGCGGTTGTCTTCGCTATTCCTGCGGAGCGAAGTAGCCTTTGCGTGCCCGGACTTGCAGATCTTTCTTGAGGGTGGAGATCTCGATGGTGCGGTAGCGGCCGTCGGCATCGAAGTCGGCGGGCTTGTAGGAGACTACATACTGGCTGCGCAGTTCGTCTTCGATCGCCGCGAACGAGCGGGTAATGTCCTTCATCTTGAAGGGGAAGAATGCGCGTCCGCCGGTAGCCTCGGCAAGCTGCTCGAGAACGCGGTCGCCGCGCATGACCAGACCGCTGTCGTCGGTGGAGATGGCATAAATGATGACTTCAGAGCGCTGGGCCATTTCGATGGCCTGCGCCTTGGAGACTTCGCTCTGGTTGTCTTCTCCATCGCTGATCACGATGATGGCCTTCCGCACCGGATGCTCGGAGCGGTCCTTTACGAACTTTTCCTTGCAGGCGCGGTAGACAGCGTCGTAAAGGGCCGTTCCGCCGCCGTCGCGCAAGCGGCGCACGCCGGCAGCGAGAAGTTGAGCATTGTCCGTATAATCCTGCGCCATCTGGCTGTGGCTGTTGAAGCCGACGATGAAAGCCTTGTCGAAGCCGGCTCGCAGAGTGCGCTGCAGAAAGCTGCTGGCCGCATCCTGCTCAAATGTGAAACGGCTGTCGACCGACCCGCTGACGTCCACGAGCAGGCCAAGGTGCAGCGGAAGATCGGTTTCGCGGCGGAAGTTGAGGATCGCCTGCGGCGGCTTGTGGTCGTCGAGAATGTTGAAGTCGCTCTGATTGAGGTCGCGCACGAACTTGCCGTGCTTGTCGGTGGCAATGAAGAGCACGTTGACTTCGTTCACGCGCGCCCGGATGGTGATCATCGCATTCTGCGGATCATCGGCCCCGGCGGCGGGAGTGCCGGCAGCATAGCTGCTCACATTCGACGCGCTGGAGACGTAGGCGGACTGTGCCGTGGAATACCCGGCCAGGCCAGCACAGACCAGCAGCACAGCGAGAACCCGAAGAATAGCGTGCGTGTACTTCATGCCCGAAAGTTCCAATTTTTTCACTCTTACCACGGCCAGAGGACACTTCCAACGAACTGGCTGCACGCGAGATGCCGAACTTGACCACCCGGCGCCGCTATCTGATTGACTTTAGGTGGGTCCCGCATCCGGTGCCAAGTTACAAAAGGAGCACACACTTGGTCACGGCGCAAAACATGCAGATTCTAACAGTTCCATGGCATGCGGGAACCTCTCCAGGCCACGGGTGCCAAACCGGGTGCAGCCCCGGCAGATAGTTGCCCGCATCCCGCGACATTTTTTTACAATTTCTACGGAGGCGCTGATGAAGAGATTCATAACTTGTGTTCTGGCTGTTCTCATCCTGCTGACCGCGGTCGGTTTCGCCGCCGATGACGAGCGCGAAACGGAGCGGGTGAAAGATGCGGGCGAGGTGCTGAAGGAGATTCTCAATATCCCCGACGACATTCCACAGGACCTGCTGGATAAAGCGGAATGTGTGATTGTGCTGCCTTCGGTGAAGAAGGGCGCGTTTGGAATTGGCGGGAGTTACGGCCGCGGCGTGATGGTCTGCCGCGGCGGCGAACACTATAAGGGCAAGTGGGGCGCCCCGGCGCTGTACGCGCTCGAGGGCGTCAGCATCGGATTTCAGCTCGGCGGCCAGGCGACGGATTTTGTCCTTCTGGTCATGAACCCCAAGGGAGCCGAGTCGCTGCTCTACAGCAAAGTGAAGCTGGGCGCTGACGCTTCTGCAGCGGCGGGTCCGAAAGGACGGACCGCCGAAGGCGCCACCGATGTCGTGATGCAAGCCGAGATTCTTTCCTATTCCCGGAATAAGGGCCTGTTTGCCGGCGTATCGCTGGAAGGCTCGACGCTGCGCTCCGACGGCAGCGCCAACGAAAAACTCTACGGCAAGAAACTAACCGCGAAGGAGATCATCCGGGAAGGCAAGGTCGGAATTCCGGCGTGTGCCCACGAACTGATCTCGCTGCTCGACACGAAATCGCCAGTGAACAAGTCCGATCCGAAGTCGCTGGAATAGTGTTTGCGAGAACCTGTGTCCGCCTTGGCCAAAAATGCGCGCCAGCCCGTCCGCTGCATCTGGGCAAACAACGAGCTGGCGATTCGCTATCACGATAAAGAGTGGGGCGTCCCGGTGCATGACGACCGGACGCTCTTTGAATTTCTCATTCTGGAAGGTGCGCAAGCCGGCCTCAGCTGGAACACGATCCTCAAGAAGCGTGAAAACTACCGCCAGGCGTTCGATGGATTCGATCCTGCGCGGATTGCCCAATACAAAGCTTCAAAAATGAGGAAGCTGTTAGCCGATCCGGGCATTGTGCGCAACAAGCTCAAGATCGCATCGGCAGTCGGGAATGCGAAGGCGTTTCTGCGCGTGCAGGAAGAGTTCGGCAGCTTCGACCGCTACATCTGGCAGTTCGTGGGCGGTAGGCCGATCGTCAATCGATGGCAGTCGCTGGGCCAGGTTCCGGCGAGCACCAAGGAATCCGACGCCATGAGCAAAGACCTGAAGAAGCGCGGATTCAACTTCGTCGGATCGACTATTTGCTACGCATTCATGCAGGCCGTGGGCATGGTCAACGACCACACGATGAACTGCTTTCGCTACAAGCCGCTTCGCTCTCAGCGCTGATGAAAAACGCCGGCCGTCAGATAGATCACGACCAAGCCGAAGAGTAGCACTGCTCCCTCCACCCGCGTCGACCAGATGTGAAGAGCGTCAAACTGCATGCGCGCCGGATCGTTGAGAGCCGCATTTGCGAAATCGCCCACCTGAGCGCGGAGAGCATCCATCCGCGGAATAATCCAGAACTGCGAGAACAGCGTGAGGACGAGCATCAAACCGGTCAGAATATGGCGTCCCGCGAACAAGTGCGTGGTTCCATCAATCACCAGGCTATACGTCAGGGAACTCAACAGGAACACGACACCACAGAAGATCGCGATCCAGTGGAGTTTGCCAAGGGCGCGTCCGACCAGGTTGCCGGCGAGATGAGTTGTAGGAAGCACCTGAAACGCGGCCGGGGCGAGCACGAAGGCGAAGAAGATCAATCCGCCGATCCAGACAACGAGCGAGAGCAGCATCAGAAAGCGCAGGAGAGACATGATGCGGAATTATAGTGGCTCGTGCGTCTGGGAAGAATGAAGGGGCGAACCACTTCGAGCTGAGGAATACTTCCTTAGACCGGGACGGAAACGCTCTCCACAATCTCGCGCATGACCTGGTCGGACTGTTCCGACTTGCGCAGGGTTGAGGCGTAGTGTCCGTTGACCACGGCGCGGTGAGAGAAGACAGGAATCACCAGCGTTTTGAAGTCTTCCGGGGTGCAGAAGGCGCGGCCTTCGAGAAATGCCATCGCCTGCGCCGCGCGATAGAGCGCCTGGGAGCCCCGCGGTGAGACTCCGAGCGAGAGAAATTCCGACTCCCGCGTGCGGCGCACGATCTCGAGAGCGTAACCCACTAGAGACTCGTCGACGCGAACCTGCTTTACCGCTTGCTGCATCTCGACGACATCGGCGCCGGTGAGAACCGGCCGAAGATTTTCCACCTGCGACAGTCCGGCTTCGGAGCGCAGAATCTCGCGCTCGGCGTGCGCATCCGGATATCCCATGCGGGCGCGCAACAGAAAGCGGTCCAGTTGGGACTCCGGGAGAGGATAAGTGCCGTGATGTTCCAGCGGGTTCTGGGTCGCGATCACGAGAAAAGGCTGCGGCAATTCGTAAGAGCGAGCATCCACCGTGACCTGGCCTTCGTTCATCGCCTCCAGCAGCGCGGATTGCGTCTTCGGCGTGGTGCGGTTGATTTCGTCGGCCAGCAGAACGTTGGTGAATACCGGCCCGCGCTTGAATTCGAACTGCTGCTCGAGCGCGGAATAGACTGAGATGCCCAGCACGTCGGAAGGCAGCATGTCACTGGTGAACTGCACGCGCTGGAAACTGCAATCGATGGCGCGGGCCAAGGCTTGCCCGAGGGTCGTCTTGCCGACTCCGGGGACCCCTTCGATCAGCAGATGGCCGCGGGCGAAGATGCTGACCAACGCGAGGCGCACCACGTCATCTTTTCCGCGAATGACCTGGCGGACAGCTTTCTCCAACTCTTTGGCTTTATGGGAAACAGCGCTGGCGGTCTCGGGCGACATTGGTTGGATTCTACTATCTGCTCCGGTCGGTCCCGGAGTTACCTACGTCATGAGATCGCCTGACGGCCACTGCAGTTTATTGGCACCCCGTGTTTACTGCGTGAACTCAGCCGGCCTTCCCGTGAGCCGTTCGATGCGCTTGGCAATCGGCGGATGCGTGGAAAACAGGTTCGCGAACATTCCGGCGTTCATGCCCAGCAGCGGCTGAATAATAAACAGGTGTGCGGTGGACGGGCTGGCCTGCAACGGAAGGCGGCGAGAATAAGCGTCGAGCTTCTGCAGAGCGCTGGCAAGCGCGTAGGGATTGCCGGTAAAGTGCGCTCCCGTGGCATCCGCCTGGTATTCGCGCGAGCGCGAAACGGCAAGCTGGATCAGCGTTGCCGCGATCGGCGCCACAATCAGCATGAAAAGCGCGGCCAGACCGCCGCCGCGGTCTTCGCGGTCGCGGCCTCCGAATCCGCCGAAGATCATCGCCCACTTACCCATGCTGGCGAGCATGGTGATCGCTCCGGCGATGGTGGCTGCCACGGAACTGATCAAGATGTCGCGATTGTTGACGTGACCGAGTTCGTGCGCCAGCACGCCCTCGAGTTCTTCGTCGTTCAGCAGTTCAAGAATGCCGTGAGTCACGGCTACGGAAGCGTGGCTCGGATTGCGCCCGGTGGCGAAGGCGTTGGGCGACTCGGTCGGGATGACGTAAATCTTCGGCATCGGCAGGCCGATTCGCTGCGTCAGGCGCTCCACAATGGCATAAGCGCGCGGCAACTGCTCGCGTGTCGCTGGCTGGGCTCGGTACATGGCCAGCGCAATCTTGTCGGAATAGAAGTAGGAGACGAAGTTCATCACCACGGCGAAAGCGAGAGCAATGAACATCCCGCTATCGCCGCCGAAGGCGCGGCCGATGAAGAGCAAAAGCAACGTCATCAGCGTCAGCAGAAAGGCGGTCTTGAAGGTGTTTCCCATAGTTTTGAGAAGCTATCTCATTGGATGATACGCGGAAGCGGGCGTCGCATGTTCCGCTTCAGATCGCCGGCTGTCCGCTGGAAATGCAGAAAAGCTATCGGAATCAATGGGTTAGGTTCCAGGCGCGAGTTTGTGGCGACCGCGTGAATCGAGGGTAAGATCCCCCGTGAAAAGCGATTGCGTTGACCTTACTGGCGTTGGCGACGAATCCAAAGGCAGCTACGCTTTCTGACTCTCGCGTTTCAGCGCGCGCTGCAGGGTGTGGTCCAGAGCGGCTTTGCTCTTTTCGTATTCCTGCTGCGAGATTCGGCCTTGCTTGTGCTCGACTTCGAGTTGAAAGAGCTCTTCTTTCAAGCCCTCAAGAAGCATCGATGACGTCGAAGCCGTGGCGCGCGCCGGCTGCGGTCGAGTTGCTGCGGGCAGAGGAGCGTCCGGCTCGTCAAACTCGAATTCGAGGTCGGGCACAGAAATCTTCTTCATTTTCGAGCCCGCCAAAGCGCGGTGGGCCGCTTGCTGTCGAGAGGCAACATAGACTCCGCCAACGACAAGGGCTGCGCCGAAACCGCCGAGAATCCACCAGCGATATTTCTGCAGAGGATCGGGAGCGTCAATGGGAGGGCCAAGGCCGCCACCGGGGCGGTTATCGGCCTGCGTCGAACCTTCGCTGGGCTGACCGGCGTTCTCCTGCCGAGCCTGCAGGGTGCCTTCTCCGGAGATTTTGAACGCCAGCGTCTGGCTGGGTTCCGTGGTCGAAGCGACTTGCACATTGGCGTCCGGCTGCTGGGGATCGTTCATCGACTGAAAGTTCGTGCCGACAGCCGCGGAGAACTGCATCGTCTTGGGCAAAATGGCGACGAAATGCTGCAGCGGGTACAGACTCTTCGGTTCGATATTGGCGCTGCCCGTGTAAGGCAGCTGGTAGGCGACCTCGAACTGAGTGGTGCCGGGACGGAGGGGAAACAGAAAGGAGTAACGGGTCTTTTTCTCGTCCTCGGGAACGGGCGCGGTGTTGAGAGGATTGCCCCCCTGCGTCATCGCGGATCCTTCGACAATCTGTGCGCCCTCGGGGACGTTGAACTCGAGGTTGCGCTCGTTCATCTGGGTGCGCGGGGGCTTGGAGTTGTTTTCGACGGCAAAAGCGCGCATGACCTCCAGTTGTCCCTGCTCGACCTGGATGCGCATGACGTCGGCAACCACCTGCACGCCTTCCACTTTCTTGCTGACGTCAAAAACCTCGACGTCAACCGAAGTGGTTCCCGGAGGCGCCATGCGGTGATAGGTCACACCTTCATGAATGGCGCGGATCAGGTGCGGGCCCTGCGCATTGTCGAGCTTGAAGCTGAAATTGCCTTTGGCATCGGTCTTGGTGCGTCCGGCCTCCTCCATTCCCTGGCCGAGCGAGAGCAGGACGACTTCATCGCCGGCAGCGGCTTTGCCCGTCGTGGCATTCTTCACCATACCGGTAAGGACCTGAGCGGAGGCGAAGGACGAAGCCAGGAACAAGGCGAGCAAACAAAGAAGCCAGGCAAACTCGCGGTTCTGGCGTTGCAAAGAGCGCGAGGCAGAAGGTGTCGCGCACGGGATCGGAGAGGTCTGGTTGTGAGTCATGGTCGTGGTTTTCTTGGCGCGGCAGCCTGGGTTTCCAGACGTTCAATTTCAGCCAGAAGCGTGGCCGCTTCGTCCTGCAAAGAGGATTTCAGCGATTGATAGTCCACATCCGGAACTTTACCCGCCTTGTATTCGAAGTTGAGATCGCGCAGGTTTTCATAGACAGCGTCCTTGCGCTCGCGCAGGTACGAGGCGCGTGTCTTCTCCGGCCCGAGGTAGAGTTGCCCGGGAAGATAAAAGACGTAGAAGAGCGCGGCCGCCGTGAAAAGGAGACAGCAGGCAAGAGCGAAGGTCATAATTCCGTCTCCTTGCGAGCTTGCTCGCGGAAGCGGTCGAGTTCGCCACCCATCGCGGGACGCAGACCGTCGGCGAGCGCCGGAGTCGGGCGATTCTTCCACGCGCGAACGACGACGACAACCAATCCGAAGCCCAGAACCAAAGCCACGAAAGGCAGGATCCAGGCGGTGCGGTCGAAACCGCTGGTCAGGGGAGCGGCTAGCACGGTCGGTCCGTACTTCTGAATAAATGCCTGCTGCACCAGGCTATCGCTGTCGCCCCGGCTGACGGCGGCCATCAATTCGGTGCGCATGCCGTCGGAGTCGGGACAACCCACGTGATTGCACTCGAGCAGAATCTGGTTGCAGCCGCAGATGCACATCAGCTGATGGCCGAGATCGTTGAATCGCGACGTCGGATCGCCGGCCCCCGCGAGCAGGCAGACGGCGAGAGCCAGCAGAACGCATCCCAGCGTTCGCTGGGCCTTCGAATTGGAATTCACCTTCATCACAGAAAAAACTCCGTCTAACAATCGCATGCCCATTCAATCTCCGGCTGTGGGTACGGGCGTTGCAGTTGCCGAACTCTCGACTCTCCTCGCAACTGGCACGTGCACGGGAGCCGGCGCGTTGGGCACCAGGGCCAGCGCAGTACCGGCAATGATGATCCAGACGCCCAGCCAGATCCACATGACGAGCGGATTCAAATGGGCTTTCAAAATGGGATGACCCGTATCCTGATTGATGCCCTCATAAACGAGGTAGAGGTCTTCGGCAAGCGTTGAGCGAATGAACGGCATAGTCGAAGTCTGCTGGCTGGCCTTGTAGAAACGGCGCTCGGGAGTAAGAGTGTCGATCTGTCTTCCATCTTTATAGACATCGAGGACAGCCCACTCGGCAGCGTAGTTCGGATACTCCTCGTCGGTGTAAGAACGGCACACGAGGGTGTAGCTGCCAATGGTCATCTTGTCGCCGTAGCCCATCTCCTGTTCTTTGTCCTGATTGAAGGCCGCTCCGGCGAGTCCGATGATGACGACCACCACGCCGAAGTGAACGATGTATCCACCATAGCGCCGTGTGTTGCGATGGGTCAGTTGCACCATCGAGGCGAACATGCCCTGGCCGGTGTGGTTGGAGATGACCTTGCCGCCTCGGTAGAACTCGCTGGCGACGGTCAGCGCAACGAGGACGGCGAGCCCGATCGCCATCAGCGAATAGAAATAAGAGATGTCCTGCCAGGGACGCAGCCCGAACGGAGATCCCCAACTTCCCGGCGAGAGCATCAGGAAGGCCATCACTGCGAGAGCACCGAGGGTCGGCCACTTGAAATTCCGCTTCAGACTTTCGAACGAAGTCTTGCGCCACGCCAGCAGCGGCCCTAAGGCAGTGAGGATCAGAAGCAGAAGCGCGACTGGAATCGCGACGCGATTGTAGAACGGCGCGCCCACAGTGACTTTATTGCCCTGCACCAGCTCCGAGATCTTCGGGAACCACGTCCCCCACAGGACGTCGAGGCAAAGCAACAGGAAGAGCAGGTTGTTAAACAGGAAGCTCGACTCGCGCGAAACCAGCGACTCGAGTTTGTGCTCGCTCCGCAGATGGTCCTTGTTCTTGAAGAAGAAGTAGACGAAGACCGCCATGGTAATGGCGAGAAACCAGGCAAACCAGTCTCCGATCGATGATTGCGCGAAGGCGTGAACCGAGCTGATGATGCCGCTGCGCGTGAGAAATGTGCCCAGAATCGCGAGCCAGAAGGTGGCGAAGACCAGCCACATATTCCAGACTTTCAGCATGCCGCGTTTTTCCTGCATCATGACCGAATGCAGGAAGGCGGTGCCGACCAACCAGGGCATAAGCGATGCGTTTTCGACTGGATCCCATCCCCAGTAACCGCCCCATCCGAGCACGGAGTAAGCCCAGTGCGCGCCCAGGAAGATGCCGCAGGTCAGAAAGCCCCAGGTAACCATGGTCCAGCGGCGGGTGATGTGAATCCACTTTTCGCCGGGGTACTTCATGATCAACGCTCCCAGCGCGAAGGCAAAGGGCACGGTGAAGCCGACATAGCCGAGATAGAGCATCGGCGGGTGAATGACCATCTCGGGGTATTGCAGAAGCGGATTGAGGCCGCTTCCATCGGGACGCAGGGGACCTTGGAGCACTCCAAAAGGATTGGCGGCAAAATTCACCAGGGCCAAAAAGAAGATCTGAACTCCGGCAAGGATCACCGAGGCGTACGCGAAGAGGCGGGGGTCGGTCTTGTAGCGCAGGCGAAGGACGAAACCGTATCCGGCCAATAGCAGCGACCAGAAGAGCAGGGAACCTTCCTGGCCGGACCACAGTGTCGCGAACTTGTAGGGACCGGGGAGGTCGCGATTGCTGTGATGGAAGATATACGCAATCGTGAAATCGTTGCGGAACGCGGCGACCACCAGAACCACCGCCGCGAGAAGGACAGCGGCGAAGAGGGCAATGCCGGCCCGCCGGGCCGTTTCACCGAGTCTTTCGGAATTCGGGCCAGCGGAAATGAGGGCAACCAGTCCGCCGGCAAAGCAGTACACGCTCAACGCAAACGCGAAGAGCAGGGCAAAACTACCTATCTGCGCCATGTTGGGGGAACCCCAAGGTATTTTTCCAGAAACCCACGTCAGAGGCAACCGGGAGAGGCAGAAAAATCGGACTCGTTAGCACACACCCAGTCCTCAGAGGATATCAGCCGAAGCCGAAGACACTCAGGAACGACAGCGAAAAGGGACGAATCAGGAGGTCCGACGCGATAGAAAACGTTTGCTCTCCCACTCAGATCGACCGCTTCACGGCGGCCGCAGTCCGACCGCCAGACACAGCATAGTGCCTAGGCGCTGTGCTGGTGATAGCGCTGACGCACTTCGCGCTCCGCGTTGAGCCAGTCCTCGGTTTCGTGGCCGGGCTCAAATCCGCGACGTTCCGACATCAGATACGCAAGCTGCCGGATTTCGTCCTCGACATTGATCGGGACCAGGGTCGCCCGCAGCTCATTCCGTACGATTTCAGGCTTGCGCGTCGTCTTGCGAGGGGTCGTATTCTTCATTGCATTTTTCCTCTCATCTGCAGCGGCCAGTTCCGCCGCAGGGGTTACGGCTGACGCTCCATCGATCGGGGACGCAGACATGTTGCTGGAGGTGGGAAGGTTCTGGTTAGCAGGGTTGGCTTGAGGCTTTCTGGTTCGGGCCATAATCGGATACTCCTTGCATGCTCCTAAGTCCAGGAACGAGCGGATCTGTTGATGAATGAACAACATACGGATCATTTCATCCGCTTCTGGGACGCCATTGAGATTAATTGCAAAGTTACTCTCAGTATAAGCGTGATCGGCCTGTGGAAAGACCAAGTTGAACAAAAAATAACAATAGCTCCGAGCGGAATTCCGAAACGAAACTAAGAAGAGTCGCCTGTGGATCGGCGCTGTTCTCGAGCGGGCGCGATGTCGCGTGCGTCGAGATGGTTTCCGGGCGCGGGATGACGTCGAACGCAATCTCGATCATAAGAACCGCACCGAAAGCTATCGAAGAGCTTTGTTATAATTTGAATTCGCTCCTGTGGCGCTATCGTCTAGGGGTTAGGACGGAAGATTCTCAATCTTCAAACCCGGGTTCGATTCCCGGTAGCGCTACCAAGCCTTCCTAGGAAGCTCTATCCCAAGCCGACTCGAACCCTGCCATTTTTTGTCCTTTTGAAGGACAGTGTGCCTTTGGTCATCATGGCAGATGCCTTTCGTGTGCCCGCATTACACCTTCGGCAAGCGACAGCAGCCAGCCACTTGGGTTCTCCTTATAAGCGAGCGATGGGCCGGAGACGGTCGCGCCCAATGGCGGACACGGTGCAGGAGGAGTTATGCAACGAGCGTTGGTGGGAAGTTTCGTGGTGGCAGCGTTGCTAAGCGGTGTTGCTCTGGCTCAGTCGCAATCAGGAGAGTCTCTGGGCGATGTGGCGCGCGCGAACCGCGCGCAGCTGCAGGCACAAGAAGCCACCGGGGCAAAGCCCAAGGTGATCACGAATCAAGACCTGCCCCAGGGCTCGACGGCAGCTCCGGAATCGAATGATCCTGACCCGATGACCGAGGTCTCAGGAGTGAAGAAGCAGGATGGCTATGCGGCTCAGCGGCTCAGCGATCGGCTGGCGGCCCAGCAGCGCACGGCGGCGCAATGGAAAGCACGAATCCAGGAGCAGGAAAACCGGATTGCGGACCTGCAGGCGCGTATCGACCACGTGAACGCATCGATTCAGGCCGCAGTTGGCACGGCGCAATATGACACTCCTGCGAACCGCTATCAGGCCATTCAATCGGAACGTCTGGCGACGTTGCAGGAGACGTTGAATCAGCAGAAACGAAAGCTGGCCGTGATGCAAGACGCTGCCCGGCGAGCCGGCTCGACTCAGTAGCAAGTCGAGATCTCCGCTTACCCCGATTTGCCATAGCGCGCGCAGTGCTCCTCTTTCTGTCCGCATTATCTTATCCGCTTTGAGTCTGTGAGCGGATCGGCCGCTCACCCCTTGGCTAGTGTTTTCTCCTACGGCTTTTCCCTGATCCAGACAAGTCCGACGGCGTAGAAGCGTCGGTGCCGACCACCTCCGCAGGTAGCATCGCATCCAAGCAACGGTCTAAGGAATTAGAGAGACAGATGAAGACGAAAGGAAGACCAGATGGGAGATATGACAATGCGACTTGGATCCGTGCGTGGAGTTCTGCTCGCCTTAGTCGTGCTCGCCTTGTCGACGGCATCCTTTGCCGCCATCGGCATTACGGTTTCGTTCGGTCCGCCGGCTCTGCCCGTATATGAGCAACCGGTCTGTCCCGGTGATGGCTATATATGGACGCCCGGGTATTGGGCATGGAATGGAGATGGCTACTTCTGGGTGCCCGGCACGTGGGTTTTGCCCCCTGAGGCCGGCTACTTGTGGACTCCGCCCTGGTGGGGATGGGACAACGGCGTTTTCCTTTTCCATGAGGGATATTGGGGCTCACAAGTCGGTTTCTACGGGGGAATCAACTACGGCTTTGGGTACTTCGGCAACGGCTTCGAAGGCGGACGCTGGGATCATGGACATTTCTTCTACAACCGTGCGGTGACGAATGTGAACGTCGTGAACATTCATAATGTTTACAACGAAACCGTAGTGAACCGGAATGTAACGGTCAATCGAGTCAGCTACAACGGTGGCCAAGGCGGAATCACGGCGCGGCCCACGCGCGAGCAGGACGTCTTCGATCACGGTCATCACGTGGCGCCGGTCGCTTCCCAGATGCAACATGAGCAGGAAGCCCGCGGAAATGAGCGATTGCGGGCGGAGGTGAATCATGGGAAGCCGCCGATCGCCGCCACCGACAAACCGCGGGACTTTAGTGGTCACGAGGCGGTGGCTGCCAAAGAAGCGGGAGCGCCTTATCGACCGCCGGAGAGCCGCGAGCATGCAGCTGAGAACAATCGCCCGGCGAATGCCCGTCCGGAGAATGCTCCTTCAGAAAACGGCCGCGCGGCGAATCCCGTGCACGCCCGGGAACTTCCGCCAGTGCAGCATGAACCAGCCCCCAACACCGGCAATTCCAAGCTGAATGAGAAGTACGCGAAACAGCAGAATAAGCTCGAAGAGCAGCAACAGAAGCAGCGGCAGAAACTGAGTCAGCAGCAGGAAAAAGAGGATCAACGGCTAGCTCGCAACAACGCCAATGACCAGCGCAAACAGCAGATGGAACAGAGGCATCAACAACAAACTCAGCAACTGCAACAGCGGGAAGAGCAGCAGAGGCAAAGGATGACGCGGCGGCAGGCTCCGCCGCCTCATCGGGAGAAACCACCGAAGAAGTAAGTTCACTTCGAAATTGCCGCCTCAGGCAATGGGAAGGTCGTCGTGGTGGGCAGCATGATTCGACCGGCTGTCCACCGCGTCGTTTTTGAAAGCAGCCGATTTTCTCCACGCCACCGACATTCCGACTCACGCGAACGAGCACGATATGAATCTGTCTCAGGGATTCTCCAGAAATCCCTAGGGAAACGCTACAGGAAACACTGTAGGGCGGCGCCCGTGTGGGTTGTGGTACCAATCACAGCGGGGATCGCTGCCTGCCTCCAAACGGATCATCCAGACCATTCCGATGCGCCGGCGGCGAGCGTGCGACAGCCGGTCCAAAACCCCAGCGGAATCCTTTGCGGCCAAGCCGCACCCGACCGGTTTCTGCCCGATGGGGGATGAATGAAGAGAGTTGGTCTGAACGTAGTAACCCCAGATGCGCCGGAAGCTGGCCCTGCGGCCTCGAAGGGCAATGGAAAGTCAAAAATGACTGACGAGTCGACCGTCGATCTCGGCCTGGTCCTGGCCGGTTTGCAGACCGTGCGCGATGGGGACTTTACTGTCCGCCTGCCGCGAAACTGGACGGGATTGGCGGGCAAAGTTGCCGACACTTTCAATGAGATCGTCGCCGCTAACCAGCACATGGCGCAGGAACTGAAGCGGGTTGGCCGGGTAGTTGGAAAGCAGGGGAAAACCCGCGAACGGATGCGGTGCCACGAATCGCGAGGCGCATGGGGCGAGATGGAGGTATCGGTCAATACGCTGGTGGAGGACTTGCTGCGCCCCACCGCCGAAGTGACGCGCGCCATCGCCGCGGTGGCGCAGGGGGATCTGACCCAGAAAGTGCTGCTCGATGTCGACGGGCGCCCGCTCGAAGGCGAGTTTTTGCGCTCGGCAAATCTGGTGAACACGATGATTCACCAACTCGGTGTGTTCACCGCGGAAGTGACTCGCGTCGCCCGTGAAGTCGGAACCGAAGGAAAACTCGGAGGACAAGCGCAGGTTCCTGACGTGGCGGGAACCTGGAAGGATCTGACCGACAACGTAAACCTCATGGCCAGCAATTTGACCGGCCAGGTGCGCAATATCGCCGAGGTTGCGACGGCGGTGGCCAGTGGTGATTTGTCGCGCAAGATTACGGTCGACGTGCGCGGCGAAATCCTGCAGCTGAAAGAAGCGATCAACACGATGGTCGACCAGCTGCGTTCATTTGCTTCGGAAGTGACGCGTGTGGCGCGCGAAGTCGGCACCGACGGAAAGCTGGGAGGGCAGGCGGTTGTCCCCGGCGTGGCCGGAACCTGGAAGGACCTCACTGACTCGGTCAACGCGATGGCGGGGAACTTGACCGCGCAGGTCCGGAATATTGCGGAAGTGACGACGGCCGTGGCTCGTGGAGACTTGTCGCGCAAAATCACCGTCGACGTAAAAGGGGAAATTCTCGAGCTCAAAGACACGATCAACACGATGGTGGACCAGCTCAACGCATTTGCCGGCGAAGTGACGCGCGTGGCGCGCGAAGTCGGCACCGAAGGAAAACTGGGCGGGCAGGCGCAGGTTCCCGGCGTCGGCGGGACGTGGAAGGATCTCACGGACAACGTGAACTTCATGGCCAGCAACCTTACGGGCCAGGTGCGCAACATCGCCGAAGTCGCAACCGCGATTGCCAGTGGAGACTTGTCGCGCAAGATCACCGTCGATGTGCGCGGCGAAATTCTGCAGCTCAAAGAAACTCTGAACACGATGGTCGATCAGTTGAACCGGTTTGCCGGCGAGGTGACGCGCGTGGCGCGCGAAGTCGGTACCGAAGGTCGTCTCGGCGGACAAGCCAACGTCCCCGGAGTCGCCGGCACCTGGAAGGACTTGACGGATTCCGTGAACTCGATGGCCGGGAACTTAACAGCACAGGTTCGGAATATTGCGGAGGTGACGACTGCCGTAGCCCGCGGAGACTTGTCGCGCAAGATCACGGTCGACGTAAAGGGTGAAATTCTCGAGTTGAAGAACACGATCAACACGATGGTGGACCAACTCAACGGGTTCGCCGGGGAAGTGACGCGCGTGGCGCGCGAAGTCGGCACCGAAGGGAAACTGGGAGGCCAGGCGCAGGTTCCGGGCGTCGCGGGAACGTGGAAGGACCTGACCGACAACGTGAACTTCATGGCCAGCAACCTCACGGGCCAGGTGCGCAACATCGCGGAGGTCGCAACCGCAGTCGCTCGCGGAGACTTGTCGCGCAAGATCACCGTCGATGTGAAGGGCGAGATTCTCGAGCTGAAAGACACGATCAATACGATGGTCGATCAGTTGCGCTCATTTGCATCGGAAGTGACGCGCGTCGCGCGCGAGGTGGGCACCGACGGCAAACTGGGCGGACAAGCCATGGTGGCCGGCGTCGGCGGGACGTGGAAGGACCTGACCGATTCCGTGAACTCGATGGCAAGCAATCTGACGGGACAGGTGCGCAACATCGCGGAAGTTTCCACCGCCATTGCGAGCGGGGATCTGTCGAAGAAGATCACGGTCAACGTGAGCGGCGAGATTCTGCTGCTGAAAGAGACCATTAATACGATGGTCGACCAGCTCAACGCGTTCGCAGCGGAAGTGACCCGGGTGGCGCGCGAAGTAGGCACCGAGGGGAAACTCGGCGGCCAGGCGCAGGTCCCAGGGGTGGCGGGTACGTGGAAGGATCTAACGGATTCGGTGAACTCGATGGCCGGCAACCTCACGGCGCAGGTGCGAAACATCGCCGAGGTGACGACGGCGGTTGCTCGAGGAGACCTGTCGCGCAAGATCACGGTCGACGTCAAGGGCGAGATTCTCGAGCTGAAGAACACGATCAACACGATGGTCGACCAGCTCAACGCATTCGCAGCCGAAGTCACGCGCGTGGGCCGCGAGGTCGGCACGGACGGCAAACTTGGGGGCCAGGCGCAGGTTCCGGGCGTTGCCGGAATCTGGAAAGATCTCACCGACAACGTCAACGTCATGGCGGTGAACCTCACAGAGCAGGTGCGCGGCATCGCTAAAGTCGTCACCGCCGTGGCCAACGGCGATCTGACGCAGAAACTGACAGTGAACGCCAAAGGAGAGATCGCGGCTCTGGCGGAAACCATCAACAACATGACCGGGACCCTCGCCACATTCGCCGATCAGGTGACGACGGTGGCTCGCGAGGTCGGCGTCGAAGGCCGGTTGGGAGGCCAGGCGAACGTGCCGGGCGCCGCCGGCACCTGGAAAGACCTCACCGGCAACGTCAATCTGCTCGCCGACAACCTGACCAATCAGGTCCGGGCGATTGCGGAGGTGGCCACAGCCGTGACCAAAGGCGATCTGACCCGATCGATTCAGGTCGAGGCCAGCGGCGAAGTGGCGGAACTGAAGGACAACATCAACACCATGATCGACAACCTGCGCCTGACCACCGACCGGAACACAGAGCAAGACTGGCTCAAGACCAATCTGGCTCGGTTCACGGGAATGTTGCAGGGGCAGCGCGATCTGGCGACGGTGGGGCGCATGTTGCTGTCGGAACTGGCACCGCTGGTGAATGCGCAGCAGGGCGTGATTTATCAGATGGAGACCAGTGATTCGGCGAATATGGGCCTGCTGTCGGCATTCGCAGATGACGGAGAGAACGGGCACCCGCGGCGGCTTCAGGTCGGAGAAGGCCTGATCGGCCAGGTTGCCTCCGAGAAGCGTCGTATGTTGATTTCGGACCTTCCCGAAAACACCGTGCCCATTCGTTCGGGCTTGTTCAGGGCGGTGCCGAAGAACGTGATCGTACTGCCCGTCCTGTTCGAGGATCGCGTCAAGGCCGTCATCGAGCTGGCATCTCTGAGCATGTTCACCGCGTCGCACCTGGCTTTTCTCGAGCAGCTCACGGCCAGCATCGGCATCGTGCTGAACAGTATCGAAGCCACGATGCAAACCGAAGGATTGCTCAAGCAATCGCAGCAGCTGGCCACCGAGCTGCAAACGCAGCAAAAGGAGCTGCAGCAAACCAACGAACAGTTGGCCCAGAAAGCGCAGCAACTCGCCGAGCAGAATGCCGAGGTGGAGCGCAAGAACCAAGAGATCGAGCAGGCGCGGCGTGCATTGGAGGAAAAAGCCAAAGAGCTGGCGCTCACCTCCAAGTACAAATCGGAGTTTCTCGCCAACATGTCTCATGAGCTGCGCACGCCGCTGAACAGCATTCTGGTGCTCGGACAGCAGCTGAGCGAGAATCCCGACGGCAATTTGACGCCGAAGCAGATGGAGTTCGCGCGCACGATTCACGGCGCGGGCACCGACCTGTTGAATCTGATCAGCGACATCCTCGACCTGTCGAAAATCGAGTCCGGCACGGTTTCGGTGGAAGCGGAGGAGGTGTTCTTCACTACTCTGCTGGAAATGGTGGCGCGGCCGTTCCGGCACGAAGCGGAGAACCGGCGGCTCGCCTTCGAGGTGCAGTCCGACCCGCATCTGGCGCGGAGCTTGGTGACCGACTCCAAACGCCTGCAGCAGGTGCTCAAGAATCTGCTGTCGAATGCATTCAAGTTCACGGAGCACGGCGGCGTGCGGCTCTCGGTCTCGCTGGCGGAAAAAGGCTGGAGCGAAGACCATCCCATCCTGAGTGGAGCGGCGTCGGTTGTGGCCTTTGAAGTCAGGGACACAGGAATCGGGATTCCGCTCGACAAGCAACGCATCATCTTCGAGGCCTTCCAGCAGGCGGATGCAAGTACGAGCCGCAAGTACGGAGGCACCGGACTGGGATTAGCCATCAGCCGGGAACTGGCCAGCCTTCTCGGCGGAGAAATCCAGCTGCGCAGTGTGCCTGGAGCGGGCAGCACGTTTACCCTTTACTTGCCGCTGACCTATGTCGGGCCGGCGGCGGGGCTCCCCGCGATCTCGGATCGAAAGGCACCCGTGCCTTCGATGCCGCTGCAACTCTCCAATATCGTGGTCGCAGAGCGGCCGGTCGAGGTCATCGAGGACGACCGGGAAAACCTTGAGCCCGACGATGCGGTATTGCTGATCGTGGAGGATGATCCGCATTACGCAAGGGTCCTATGCGATCTGTCGCGGGATAAGGGTTTCAAGGTTCTGGTCGCCGCTCGAGGCGCCGACGCGTTGGCGCTGGTTCGCGAGTACCATCCGACCGCGGTCTCTCTGGACGTTTTTCTTCCCGACATGCTCGGTTGGACGGTGCTGAACCATCTGAAGCAGGATCCAGCCACTCGGCACATTCCCGTGCAAATGCTGACGCTCGATGAGGACCGCCACCATGGGTTGGCGTGCGGCGCCTTTGCCTTCGTGACCAAACCGACGAGCACGGAAGAAATCGACTCAGCTTTGTCGCGGATCAGGGAGTATGCGACTCCGCGGCGCAAGCGGCTGCTCATCGTGGAGGACAATCCCGCCGAACAGTTCAGCATCTGCGAGCTGCTGGGATACGACGACATCGACGTCGATGTGGTATCGACCGGCGAGAAAGCGCTGGAATTGGTAAACGACAAAGGGTTCGATTGTGTCGTGCTCGACCTGCGGCTGCCCGACATGTCGGGCTTCGACATTCTGGAGCGCCTGCGCGATACCGAGGCAGCCAGGGACATGCCTGTCGTGGTGTTCACCGGGAAAGAGCTTTCTCCGGAAGAGGATGCGCGGCTGCACACGCTTGCGCGGAGCGTGATCGTCAAAGGCGTCGAGTCGCCGGAGCGGCTGCTGGACGAGACGGCGCTGTTCCTGCATCGAGTTGTGACCGACATGCCGGCTGAAAAACAGAAGATGCTGGACCGGCTGCACCGTTCGGATGAAGCGCTGGACGGGAAGAAAGTTCTGGTGGTCGACGATGACATGCGCAATATCTTTGCGCTAAGCAGTGTGTTGGAGCGGCGTGGCATGGAGGTGCTGACCGCCGGAACCGGAAGAGAGGCAATCTCGATTCTGGAATCCACCGCCAATGTGGCCATCGTTTTGATGGATATCATGATGCCCGAAATGGACGGATTTGCCACGATGCAGGTCATCCGGCAGAACAGTTCATTCCGCAGGCTGCCGATTATCGCCTTGACGGCGAAAGCGATGAAAGGAGATCGGGAGAAATGCCTGGAAGCCGGAGCGTCCGAATATCTGGCCAAGCCGGTCAACACGGAGCAACTGCTTTCGGCGCTGCGGATGTGGCTGCATCGCTGAAGACAGGTTCAACGAAAGCCGCTGCGGTTTTCCTGGACGACTCCAAGCAACCGACTGGGACGACGATGAATGGGCGCGAAAAAGTCAACATTCTGATGGTGGACGACCAACCCGGCAAGCTTTTGACCTATGAAGCGATCCTGAGCGATCTGGGGGAGAACCTGATCAAGGCGACTTCAGCCCAGGAGGCTCTGGAGAAGTTGCTCAAAAGCGATGTGGCCGTCGTGCTGATGGACGTCAGCATGCCTGAAATCGACGGATTTGAAGTAGCCAGCATGATCCGCCAACATCCACGCTTTCAACGAACGGCCATCATATTCGTTTCCGCGGTCCACTTGACCGACCTCGACCGGCTCAAGGGATACCAGAGCGGTGCCGTCGACTATCTGTCGGTTCCCATCGTGCCGGAAGTCTTGCGCGCGAAAGTCAAGGTTTTCGCAGAGCTATACCGGAAGAACCAACAGCTCGAACGCCTGAATCTGGAACTGGAGGAGCGGGTTGTCGAACGGACCCATGAACTGGAACGAAGAGCTATGGCGCTGCAAGAGGTCAACCGCGAGCTGGCTCAAAAGAACCAGGAGCTGGATGCAATTATCCATACGGCTCCTGACATTATTTTCAGTCGGCAGGCCGATGGCACTCGAGACTACTTGAGCGGGCGCTTCTATGAATATACCGGCGCGGAATCGGGAAAGGCGGTGGGACTGGGCTGGCTCGAATACATGCATCCCGAAGATCGCGAACAGAGCCTGGCTCACTGGATGCAGTGCGTGAAGTCGGGGCAGGACTATGAGTCGGAATACCGGCTGCGCGGCGCGGATGGGAACTACCGCTGGTTTCGGGCGCGGGCTGTGCCCTTGCGCGATGCCGCCGGCGCGATTGTGAGATGGTATGGCGCGTGTTCCGACATCCACGACAGCAAGATGTTGGAACACTCGATCCGCAATAACGCGGTGGAACTGGAACGGAAAGTTGATGTACGGACCGCGGAGTTAAGACGCCTGTCGATTCGGCTGATGACGATGCAGGACGAGGAGCGTCGGCGCTTCGCGCGGGAAATCCATGATGGCCTGGGACAGGAGTTGGCCGCCGCGAAGATGATTCTGGATGGAGTTCTCTGCAAGAATTCCTCCCCCACCGTGCAGCAAGCCGCTCTGGATGCAACTCAAATGGTGGAACGCGCCATTCAGCAAGTGCGCACGATTTCACATCTTCTGCATCCGCCTCTGTTGGACGAGGTGGGACTGGTCTCGGCGGTGCGGTGGTATCTGGAAGGTTTGTCGGAACGCAGCGGAATCGAGATTTCGCTGGTCGTCGATCCTCCCGATCTCGGCCGCCTGCAACCTGACCTGGAGACGGCGATCTTTCGCATCGTGCAGGAAGCTCTGACCAACATGTTTCGGCATTCCGGAGCGCAGCATGGCAGTGTCAGCCTGATCGGCAAGGATGGGCGCATCGCCGTGACCGTCCGTGACGACGGGAAGGGAATCGAAGAGCAGGTCGTTCAGCTGCGTCCGGACAGCGTCGGCGTGGGTATCGGCGGAATGCGGCAACGAGTCAGCGAACTCGGGGGAAGTCTGCGGCTGACCAACGTGCATCCCGGCACTCTGGTGGAAGTGGAAATTCCCTGCCAGTCTGTGATTGTCCCTGCCGGCGCCTAGCCTGCCAGAGTCAGCGTTCTTGACAGCGGCGTGGCCGCGCCCGTCTGTGCTCACACTCCTGTAACTGCCAGAAGCCGGTCATTCTCGCCGTCGGTTTCGAAGCAAAACCGCCCTAAGAAGGGAGCAGGTGCCAGTCCCTCCCAGTGGGCTGGCACCTGCCATGGGGGCGTCGTGTCGAGTAGAGCTTGAGCGTATATGTCCAGCCTACCGCGCACAATACCGTGGAAACTGTACGTCACCCCTCAATTTCACCGGTGATCCTCTGATGTATTGGCTCTCAAGGACTTTCTGGAGGTGTTTAAGGGCTCCGCTGGATGGAATGCGCCGGGCGTTGGAGGCTAAGTTTGCTCTCGGGAATACTTCTAGGTGTTCGAAAGAGCAGAGACATAGTGAGGGGTGCGAATTATGAGACAAAAGAGTTCCGCAGTAGCGAAAACTTCTTTGATGGTGGCCACGTTCTGTTTTGTGTTTGCCAGTTGGAGTTGGGGCGCCGACACTCAATCCGATATTGCGAAGCGAATTCAAGCGTCGACGGACGTATTGAACTCCATCATGGGGACGCCCGACAAGGCGATCCCCGACAAGGTGATGCACGACGCAAAGTGCATCGCCATAATTCCTTCGATGGTGAAGATCGCCATCGGATTCGGCGGGAGTCATGGAAAGGGAATCGCGACTTGCCGCACCGCCTCGGGCTGGAGCGCTCCGGCTCCCATCACCATTACGGGCGGGAGTTGGGGTTTGCAGCTTGGCGGGCAGGCGGTCGACGTAATTATGGTCGTGACCAACGATAAGGGGATGCAGGACCTGCTATCTGACAAGTTCAAGGTCGGTGCGAATGCTTCGGCCGCCGCCGGTCCCGTGGGCCGCAACGCCGGCGCCGACACAGACTGGAAGATGAAAGCCGAAATCCTGACCTACTCACGGGCCAGAGGAGTATTCGCCGGAGTGGATCTCAGCGGGTCGGTCGTATCTCAGGACAAAGACGAAACGCGCCTGCTGTACGGTCACTTCGTTCCCTTCGCCCAGATTCTCAATGGGAAGGTCGAACCGACCGCAGTGAGCGAGCCATTCCTTGCTGCGGTCCGGAAGTACTCCATCCAGAGCAATGAATCGAACAAGCCGGGAATGTAGGCTTGCCGAATAAAACCTGAAACCCACCCGACATGTCGAGAGTGAATAAGCGCGGACCCGGCTTCGGAGCCGGGTCCAGAGGTACAGTGCGCGCAGCAGGTTCGAACTGGTGACGAAACTACTGGTTGCATTCCTGCCCGCCGGATGGTCCGAAATGAACCTGGTTCGGGAAGGACCTCTCCGCAACCCCATCAAAGCGTCTGGGCATCTATTTTTCGATCCGGCACGGGCACGAGGAGGGGCATGTCAAGCCATCAGAATTCGGCCTTCAATCAGGACCCGACAATACAACTGGTTCCACGCGTATTGCGGGTTGTGCGTCTTGAGAATGCCGCGCGAACCGCGCGCGCACCCGCTAAGCCCAAGGCTTCGGTTTCCGCGGGCCCCGAAGTGATTTGGGGGCAGTACAACAACTACCGTTCCAACGGCATCGTGGCATCGGCCATCGTGCATTGTGTGTTATTGGGGCTGCTATTGAGCGGGGTTCTCGTCGGCCACCAGATCGTGCAGAAAGCCGTCCCTCATGAAACGGTGACCTTAATCGCCCCCTCGCCCGAAAGCTATGCCTTACCTGCGTCCCACAAAGTGGTCAGTGGGGGAGGAGGCGGCGGGGATCGCGATATCGTTCGCGCGCCCAAAGGCGAACTGCCGAAAGCCACGGTGCAGCAGATCACTCCGCCGGCGATTGTGCTGAGAAATCAGAAACCGCGCCTCGCCGTGGAGCCTACCGTCGTAGCACCTCCGCGAGTGGCCCTGGCTGAAAATCATTTGCCAAATCTGGGAGTGCCAGCTCCTGTCGTGATGCCGTCAGCGCCGCCATCGAATGGTACAGGCTCGGGCGGAGGAATCGGATCTGGTGGTGGTGGGGGCATCGGCGAAGGCCATGGACCGGGGGTCGGCGCCGGTAGTGGCGGGGGGATCGGCGGAGGCGTGTATCACGTGGGCGAAGGTATTTCGGCGCCTCAGGCCATCACAGCTCCTGATCCGCAGTACACCGAAGAAGCACGGAGAGCCAAGACGCAGGGAACCTGCACACTGTGGATGATTGTGGACTCGACCGGAGTTCCCCGGGACATTCGCGTGGTTCGCGGCTTGGGACATGGTCTCGATCAGAAGGCCCTGGAGGCGGTCAGGCAATGGCGTTTTCAACCGGCGATGAAAGATGGAAAACCAGTCAACGTAGAAATCAGCGTCGAAGTGGAATTTCATCTCTACTGAAAAAGATTGTACTGAGCGCTGAACGACAGATCGATGATCAATGAGTTGGTTTAGAACAATCGTGTGCAAGTCGTGCCAGGTGCGAGTTTGTGATCCCAAGTGCTGATAGAGGAGTGACTTGCGAGGGAAGTGAGGTCTAGGGCTTGGGTGGAAGGAATTTACAGAGGTGACCCGATGGCGAGGTGGTCGGCGATTTCCTACTCTGAGACGGATGCTGGGGAAATTCAGCGGGAGCCGGGCAGTTCGGGACGTGAAAGGAGACCACAGTGGCGACATGCGTGATTTCGGCGAGCCCAAGCAATGGAGTGGCAGCGACTCAGCGGAAGAAGGTGGAGAGCGGCGAGTTGAGCCTGGTGGAGCGGGCGCAGCGCGGCGATGAGGAAGCCTTTGCGGCATTGTTTCAGCAGCACAAAGGGCGAGTGTATTCGGTGTGTCTGCTGATGACCAAGGATGTGGCGGAAGCCGAAGATCTGACGCAGGAGGCGTTTCTGCAGGTATTTCGCACGGTGGGATCGTTTCGCGGGGAAGCGGCGTTTTCGACGTGGCTGTACCGGGTGGCGGTGAATACGGTGCTGATGAAATTGCGGCGGCGGAAGGCGCCGCCGACGGTATCGCTGGACGAGCCGGTGAACGCGGAGTCGCCGACGTTGCGGCGGGATTTTGGGCGGAACGATCCGGACTTGACGGGCTTGGTGGACCGGATCAGCTTGCGGCGGGCGATTGCGGAACTGCCGGAAGGATGCCGGACGATTTTTGCGCTGCACGAGGTGGAGGGATATCAGCATCACGAGATTGCGGAATTGCTGGAGTGTTCGATTGGGAACTCGAAGTCGCAACTGCACAAAGCCAAGCTGAAGATGAGGGAGTTGTTGTTTCCCAAGGCGAAGATTCGGCGGCGGGTGCCGCCGCGAGTGGCCCATCGGACGGAAGCGGATTCGCCGCGCGTGCGCACCGCTCCCTCCCGTCCCGCTAAATTCGCCCGAGCCGCCTGAACCGGAACTCCAACAGAACAGAGTCAGAGCCCAAGGGAAGGTAATTCAGAGTGTTTGGCACAATCGTAGTTGTTGACGGGGAAGAACCAACAAACGGCGGCGTTCCGCCGGGCCATTCGTTGTCCTCCACTAAACAGCTGACGCGGGGCGTTCCTTTGTCCTGTATCGAGGTTTTGGGTCAGACCATCCTCAAAGTGCTCACCGGTGATTTGCAACGCGCCGGGGCCAATCCGATCTCGCTGGTAATCGAAAGCTCTGCCGTCGAGATGGCTGAGCGCGAAGTCGATCGAAATGGCGAAATCCGAGTCACCCGGGCCGAAGATGTTTGGTACGAGGCCGCACTCAAGGCGGTGGAATATCAAAAAGCCGGAGTAACGACCACCCTCCTGATGAGTCTCAACGCCTACTTCGAACTGGATCTGTCGGACATATTGCAGTCCCACGGCGAGATGCGAGGGCGGACAATGAGGGGCTTTGATTCTGAGGGGCCGCTGAACCTATGGTGCATCGCATCCGGTTTTGCGACGCCTGCCCGTGTACTCGCGGAATTGCGCATGGAGCAAGTCGCGGCCTACGAAATTCGAGGATATGTAAATCGTCTCAACGATCCGGGGTGTTTGCGGCGCCTTGCTATCGATGTGTTTCACTCCCGTTGCCGGCTCCGCCCGAATGGGCGGGAGGTTCAACCCGGAGTATGGATAGCCAATGGGGCAGAAGTGGACCAGAGAGCGTCCCTGCAGGGACCGGTGTTTATCGGCTGCCACACGAAAGTGGCGGAGCAATGTCTGATTGAGCAATGCAGCAATGTGGAGAGAGATTGCGAAGTCGATTTCGGAACAACGGTTTCAGATAGTTACGTCATGTCCAACAGCTATGTGGGGATGGGGCTCGATATGTCGCATTCGATCGTAAGTGGCTCCAATGTCATGAATCTGGAGCACGGGGTGATGCTTAAAGTCTCGGATCCGAGCGTGCTGCGCGAGCACAAAGTCCCGAGCACATTGCGCAACCGAATGGACCCCCGAAGACCTCGCGTCGACGGAATGCTGTTTTCGCCGGCTGAAGAAAACGCCGGCTAGCTCTGCTGCGGCGCCAGATTTTGGAGGTGAACCATGGAAGTCCATCGACCGGTCATCGTAATGCAACTCCCGGACCACCTCAACCGCGAAGCCGTGGGGGAGTTCCTGAACGATCTGACTCCGTTGTTGGAACCGCATCGGCCGCGGATTGTTCTGGACTGTTCGCAAGTCACACACATCGACAGCGCCGGCGTCGAAATGCTGCTGCACTGCCTGGCGGAAGCGATGAAGCGCGACGGTGATCTCAAATTGGCCGCCGTGTCGCCCGAATCGAAGATCATTCTGGAATTGATGCGGGTGGAAGGCATTTTCGAAATGTTCGAAACGGCCGAAAAAGCCGCGCGCAGTTTCGACGTGTCTGTACCCGATCTGGCGCCGAACGATGTATGGCACGCTGGACCTTCCAACCTTGAGAGCCTCAGGCGAGCCAGCTAGAAGCTGGGGAGAATGCCATGCCATTCAAACCGAGAAATGCAGTGCGAATTTCGTCCGCAATGATGATGCTGCTGTGCTTTCCAGGATTTGTTTTGTCTCAGCAGAAGGCGCCGAGCACACTGGCGCAGCCGCTGCACAGCGAAGAGCAGGTGGGCTCCGTAGAGACGAATGCCGGACCACAGCCGTCAAAGCGCCAAACTAATGCGGATCTGCCGGACAGCCCTGGAGCCGTGCAGCTTGATGCGCAGAACTCGTGGTCGGAACGTGGCTCATCCCCGGCATCGAGTATCACTGCATCTCAAGACCAGACCGCAGAAAGCGCTGGACAACCGCAGTTGAACCAGTCGGCTCAATCTTCGCAGGCGCAACAACCAGTCGGTACGGCGGCGGCGCCGGCACCTACTGTCGTCGGGAATCCTGCCGCGGCGCCAGCCGGAGTTGCGGTGGCGCCGGCCAAGCAGCGGAGGGTGCGGATCATCGTGCTCAAAGTTGGCGCCATTGTGGGAGTTGCCGTGGCGCTCGGGACGACATTGGCGCTGGCAGAAGCGACTTCGAGCAGGCCTCCCGGAGCGCATTAGAGAGCGCTTCTCCCAAAATCATGCGAACCAACCACCCAACTGTGGTCAGCTTCTCGGGAATCGACGGAGCCGGCAAGACCACCCAGATCCAGGCCTTGGAACGTCATTTGAAGAGCTTCGGGCTGTCTTCGGTGCGTTATACGTTCTGGGAGCAGATCGCAGTTTTACGCGCGTTTCGCGAATTTATCAGTCTGAGCGCATTCAAAGGAGACATCGGCGTAGGCAGCCCTGGAAATCCGATCCAGCGGCGAGACAAGAATGTCGCTTCCTGGTACGTTCACCTTGCCCGCCTCGTTTTTTATGCTCTGGACGCCCTGAAACTGCGGCTGGTGCTGGCACGATTCCATCGCAGCAGAGCAGATTTCGTCATCTTCGATCGATATATCTATGACGAACTGGCCAACCTGCCGCTTCACCGCGGTTCGGTGAAGCTATATGCCCGGTTACTTCTGAGAGTGGCACCGAAGCCGCACGTCGCTTACTTGTTAGACACCGATCCGATCGCCGCATGCCAGCGGAAGCCGGAATACCCGCTGGAGTTCGTGAAGAAAAACCGAGAGGCGCAGCTCGCGATCAGCCGAATGGTCGAAGGCATGAAAGTCGTCGGTTCGTTCTCCGAGCAACAAGCATTCGCATGCATCGTCGGTTCGATCGGATTTTCTGCTCCTGAGGCAACCGCCAGGGGCATGCAGTTGCAGTGATTTTGGTTGTCCATTGGATCGAATTATTCCGGACTTTTTCCTGAGCTGTTCCGCCAACGTCTTTGTCCTGAAGTTCATCGAAGGACGGGGCGACATGAGGCGGAAGTTGAATGAATATTTGTCTGGTGACTACGTTTCCCCCGAGCGCGGGGGGATTGAGTGAGTATGGTTTTCACATCGCGCAAGAGCTTCAGCGAATTCCGTCACTCCGGTTCACAGTACTGGCCGATGAACTGCCGGCGGGAAACGCGGAACTGGACGGTTTCCCGGTCGAGCGCTGCTGGTCGTACGACCGCCCGTCGAGTGTTGTTCGTCTCGTTCGGACGGTAAACCGATTGAAGCCGGACGTCGTCTGGTTCAATCTCATCTTTGGCACGTTCGGTCACAGCCCGGTGGTCGCCTTCTCGGGACTGATGACACCGCTGCTTGTGCGGCTGACTGGCTGCTATACCCACGTGACGCTCCACCATCTGATGGATACCGTAGATCTGAAGGACGCCGGAGTGCGCCACGAGTGGCTCTATCACATGGCCGGGGCGCTAGCCACGCGAGGAGTGCTGCTGTCGAACTCCGTCTCCGTATTGATCCCGAGGTACCGCAAGATCCTGAACGACAAGTACGGACGCGACAATGTCTATCTGCGTTCGCACGGCATTCTCGCCCATCGTCCCGAGGTGCCCGACTTTTCACGTCGCGGAAGTCCAACGCACCGCATTCTCGCTTTTGGCAAGTGGGGAACTTACAAGCGCCTGGAGTTGATGATCGAGGCGTTTGCCCTGGTCGGCCGAGAACTGCCCGACGCCAAACTGGTCATTGCGGGAGGTGATCATCCGCAGGCAACCGGGTATGTCGAATCGGTGAAACGCCAGCATGCCAACAATCCCAGCATCGAGTTCTGCGGCTACGTGCCGGAGGATGAGCTGGCGGAATTGTTCCAGGGCTCGACCGTGACGGTCCTGCCTTACTCATCGTCGACCGGATGCAGTGGAGTGGCTCACCTGGCTTGCACCTATGGAGTTCCGATCGTTTGTTCCGATCTGCTGGATTTCCGACAGATGGCACAGAGCGAAGAACTTGCTATTGAGTTCTTTCCTCCCGGCAGCGCGGAAGGGCTGGCGAATTGTCTTATCGAATTGTTGCAGAATTCCTCGAAACAATGGGGGATGGCGATACAGAACTTCACGGCGGGGCTGCGCATGACCATGCCGAACGTGGTGCAGAAATATGTGCGCCACTTCGAACTCGAGCAACGAACGCAGGCTCTGCGGGCGGTAGCGCGGGTGCGACGGATTCCCCGCTGGATGCCAGCGAAGTCGTTGTCGCGGTTCCTGATCCGGAATTCCGGACGATGGCTGAACAACGGCAGGCATGTCCGGGGCACGTCATCTGACCGGCTAATCCACAGTAACGGTGACGGTCGTGGAAACCTGAACGGCACCGGAGGTTCCACTCACGGTGACGGTATACATGCCGGGGCTGCCCATTTTGGAAGCGGAGATTCCGCCGCAGGAGGTGGAAACGGCCACCATCGTAGCCAGAGCGAGAGTACCCAGGACGACGGCAGAGTGCTTGCGGCGCATCGCTCCGCCGACCACAACAATCCCGGGAAAAAGTAGAAACGTGGCCAACAGAAAACTTCGTGGCATCGGGGCCGTTCGCGTGGCGATTCCTGCATCGGAAATGGTGAGGACAGAACTGACAGCCCGCGAGCCGGGGGTGATCGAGGCCGGCGAGAACGTGCAGGTCAGGGGGTGAGAACCTTCATTGCACGCGAGAGCGATTGCGTTGTTGAAGGATCCGGTCTTGGGTTGAGCGGTGATTTCAGCCGTTCCCGACCCGCCGGCGGAAATCGTCAGTGAGGCCGGGCTGGCGCCGAAGTTCAAAGTGCTTCCCGAGGTCGAGCCACATTGCGGTGCGAATTGGACCGGACCAGAGATCGCGTTCGCGATATTGGGTCTGCCTACCGCCTGGACATATAGAGTGTAGTTTCCAGTAGGAATGGAGTAGCCGCAAAGATCCGCCGAATTGACGCTGGTCTCCAGTGCCGTCAGAGGCATCAGATTCTTGCCATCCGTACTGATATAGACGACATAGTGATCAAGAGTGTTGCGGTTGCCGTTGGCGGTCCAACGCAGTGTGTTGCTTCCGACCTGCGCCGACACGGTCATGCAATTGGAGATACCGGATTCGATTTCAGTCCCTTCTTCGTAATCATTCCAGGTAACCAGTTGCAACGTGGGTAGTGGTTTCCCGGAATTGTAGAGGCTGTTGATCTCTGAGAAGGTGTTTAGCCAGGTTTGAGCGCATTGTTGATTCATGATGCGGCCCGAGCCCCAGGAAGCCAGCGAATCATTGAATCCTTTGTATGTTGCCCCGACGGTTTCTTCGGTCGTGAATGGGATTCCCGCCTGGTAGAAGCTGGCCAGGTATTGCAGGCCGTAGTTGGAAGTCGTCGGCATGACCCAGGAGTAGCTGCCGCCACTCAGGACATGGCTGAAGCCGCTATTGTTCTGGAAAAGGAAGATTGGCTGTGAGGAAAGAGCCGCGTTGACCGCTTTCCAGTCGATTGAGAAGGATCGGTCGATGTCGAAATTGGTGACCACCGGACGACCCTCGCGGGTCATGTACGCCGGCGAGGAGAAATAGGTCTGTTCGATGTATTGCAACTGATTGATCAGGGCTTCTTGCGGCGTGCAACCGGAACAGGAATCCCACTTGATCGCTCCCTGGTCGATCATGATGGCGAACGTAAATCCTGGATGGGTTTCGGCCTCGGCCATCACCAGCCGTGTGGCATCATCCTCGCTGTTGCCAGGTCCGTACCAATCGATAATGACGCCTTCAATGCCACGGCTGATCATATCCGTGATCTGGCGATGGACTTGAGCCGGATCCGTGGAACTGTAGCCGACATTCATGTGATTTGACTTCCCGAACCAGACCATTAAGTGGGCATAAACCTTAGTCGTGGCACCGGGATAGAGAAGGGAGTGAACGTCGACCTTGCTCACATTGCCCGCGCCCTGATTGCCATTCTTCTGGCTGATGAAACTATTGGCCGCACTGGTGTTGTTGCCCGTTTGAGCGGCGAGAGTCGTGGTCGGAACTACGAATTTCTTGGCAGCGAAAAGGTTAAGGGCAGAGAAAAGCAGAACTGCAGCAGCAAACAGCCTGGTGCACATTGATCCTCAGGAGCGGAGAGAGACCGAGGAACTGGGCTCAATTGTCTGCCGGCTCGGAGCGAAGGCGCGCCCGCCTGTAAATTTGCCCTGAACCGGACGTGCACTTTCTGGGAGCGAACAGAGCTTAGGACGGGACGAGCAGAATGGGAAAGGTCACGATGGTTGGCGACCTAGCGTGCTAGAACTCGAGTGCCAGATGTCGCGCTCTTATGGCCCGGAGGGTCATCGCCGAGAAGGTCTCTCGGATGCCAGTGCGAAGTCCGCGTTTCACATGGTCTGAGGTGTGCACGCACCCGGAGGCGCATTCGGAGTGGGGGGTGACGGCGGAGTAGACCAGGGAACATTCGTGAAGTCGAAGAAATCCAACAAGTTCGGCTGGGCGGCATCGCGATTCGTCAGATGAGCTCCAGACCCTATGAAACGGTTTTCGACAAACTTCAGGATCGCCGTGTGGTCCATGGGGATATGGGAGACGAAGTGCTTCCGCGTGAAAGGGGAGATGACGAGATTCGGGACGCGGAAACCAAGCTGTGCCGCAAAGCCTTGCTGCGCGGCCGCATCGTCAGGATTTGCGCCGGGATCGGTCGAAAGCAGATCGCAATGAAGGCTCGGAATCCCTCCGGGAGGAAGGCAAGGGTTATAGCCGTCGGGATTGACGGCGATCGCGCCGATGTCGGGGATGACTCCGAGGGAAGGATCCGTATTGTCATTGGAATGCCCAGGCACGGGCGGCACATGGTCAAACGGTCCACCGGGTTCGTCATAACTGAGAAAAAAAACTGAACTCGACCACGACGGACTTTGCATCAGGGCGTCGATGATGTTGGCGACCTGTTGCTGCCCATTAAGAATCGACTGCCCGGAGCCGGGATGCTCGTCACTCTTTCCGTAGGCGGTTTCGATGAAGGCATAACTCGGCAGGGTGTTGTTCGAGACATCGCTAAAGTACTGCGAGATCGGAGCAATGTGAGTGGGATCAACGCAGAAAGCGTTGTTCGGATCGCCGACTGCCTGTTGTGAACCGATTGTTGGCGCCGTGCAGGCAGCCTGTTGCGGGTTTTCATAGAGATAGTTTTTGGCGTAGGTGAAATCGGAAAGAGTGGTAACGGGATAACTGTTTGATTGTCCGCTGACGCCGCAGTCGCCGTCGTTATCGACGCAACCTCCCTCGGTGACCGAGTAGTAGATTTTCCAGGAAACATTGTTTTGATCTAGCTCCTGAAAAATTGTCTCGATATCGAGCTGGCCGGTGATGCCGTCGTTCTTGAAAGGATCTTTGACGAGGCCTTGCGTCGTTCCTCCGGTCATGGACGCGATGCGGTTCGGTGTGCTCTTGCTGGAGACCGGAGCAAACCACCGGTCGGAAACCGCGAACTGCGAGGCCATGTAGTAGTAGTAGTTGAGTAAATCCTGATCGTAGTAGCCCATGGCGCGCTGGCCAACCAGATCAGTGAACTGGCCGTCACCCGCCCCGGATTTCGCGTAATCCTCGGCGATGTGCACGAAGCCGTCCATCGAGATGGCCCGGTCGATGGTGAAGTCGTAGCGGTCAACGTCACCGTAGCTTCCCAGCCAGTCTGAAGTCATGTCGTCGATGCAGGTGCTGTGGAGTTTGAACAACGTAAAGGGTTGGCCCTCGTCATCGAAATCCATGAAGTTGTTGAGTTTGTCGTCAATGCCATCGACGCTGTACGTATTGCCGTCATCGCCCACATTCCAGCCGTTGGCCTCACGGTATGGGTTCAGCATTCCGAAATATGAATCGAAGCTGCGATTTTCCTGCAGCATGAAGATGACGTGGTCTACAGATTGGACGCTGCCGGTCGGGGGCGGCGGAGTGGTCGACTTGTTGTTGATTCCCTGGCACCCTGCCATCCCAAGCAAGACCGCGCCCAGTGCGGTAGTGGCCAGGGCAGCCCGGCGTTTCGAGGCCGCTTTCACCGTGGCGTGTCTGCGGCTGTAAGAAATGCGCTGAACGATGTCTGCAGGAGCAATTTGGTCGGATTGCACGATGCGGTCTTGTCCTCCGTAGCCAAAATCAGTTACGAGGTTCTGAATCGAGATTGAGGCTTTGCGCCACGTAGCGCTCGCCTTCAAAAATCGCCGTGAGAGTGACGTTGGCGCCGGCCTTCAGACGCCCATCGGGTCTCAAAGAGTTTCCCAGGTAGATCTCGTAGGTCTTGCCGTCGGTTGCGGAATCGAGAACGAGCAGACCGGTGCTGAGGTCGAGGGTCGCGACATTTCCCGTAAAGATGTACGGCGTCCCGGGACGCGCTAGAACTGAGATTTCGCTTGCCACATCCGACGCTCCAGGTCCAGCCTCAAAACGCAGCGCGACCAGAGAACCCGGGACCATATCGCTGGCAGAGGCTTGACGGTTGCCAACATTGAAGCGCGTAGAGGATGTGAGGCGAACTTTCACAGGAACCGACGAGATGGCATCACGAATCGTTAGTTCGTTGTGGTCCGCCCGGTATCGCAGGACGACGCCTTCCGTTTCCCCCTGGCTTTGGGACGAGAGATGAATGCTGCGCGTAAAGACGGCGCTGCCGTCGAGGATCGTGTCGAAGTGAATCTGTTCGCCCACGCGCAGCGAGGCGGTCGAGGTTTCCGCGGCACCCTTGTAGACGCGTGTCCGGGGATCAAACTCAATCGTCATATGCCCGCCACCAAAAAATGAAACTGTCATCTGGTCGCGAACCCGATCCAGATTTCGGATCGTGCCTCCCATCAATGTCGCCGGTCGGTTGGGGACAGGCGGCAAGTCGGGAAGTAGACTTGCGGGATCCACAGAGATGGAGGCGGAGGGCTGGTTCTCGGTAATTTGCTTGGCAGGTCCGGTCGAAACGATCGGCGAAACGACGGACTCGGGTTTGCCCGCCGAGGCGGCTGTTTGCGCGCCCACAGTGCCGATCAGGACTACGCAACTGAACGCGAACCTCGCAGCGACATAGTTCATGCAGATTTCTGGTCTCAATGTCTTCGCCGCGTTTAGATGCCGATCGGACTGCGAAGGTGGATGGGAAAATCGTCTGTCCGAGATTCGACAGCAAACAATCCTTCATCGGGCGCATCTCATACCCGACTTCTTAAGAGGCAATCCCAGACGTGGCAGACATCAGCTTGTTCCGGCGATGGATCATAGTTGGAGTGCTGGCCGTTGCAGGCGGGCTTGGCTCGACGGCGCGCGCCGGCGATCTGCGAATTACGATCCCGATGGGAGGCCGGCTCACGCCCGTGCAGCGATTGAATCGGGAGGGAATCCGAGCGGTAAGAAAACGGGATTACCGAAAAGCTGAAAAACTTTTCTACAAGGCCTACCTGCTTGATCCTGGCGATCCGTTCACGCTGAACAACATGGGCTACGTGTCAGAGATGCAAGGGCAACTCGACCGGGCAGAACGGTTCTACCGCCTTGCGGAGCAGGAGTCGAGCACCGCAGTGATCGACCTGGCTAGTTCAAAGCACTTCCAGGGGCAGCCCCTGAGCGCTCTGCTTGCGCCTGGCCGGCCGATGCAGATTGATCAGTTCAATATCGAAGCGACCCGCCTGCTGGCGCAGCGGCGCGCCTATGAGGCTGATCTGCTGCTGCAACAGGCGCTCAAAGCTGATCCGCAGAATGTTTTCGCGCTGAACAACATGGGCGTAGCCAAAGAGATGGAAGGCGAACCTCAGGCAGCGCTGCGGTACTACGACGAGGCCGCCGGAATGCATTCTTCGGCGGTGGCAGTCATCGCCCTTACGAAGCAGGAAAAAGGGCAACCTGTCAGTGAAATTGCGCGAGCCAGTGCCGCCGCTTTGCGTCTACGCCTGGCAACTGGGAACCAGGTGCAGGCCCAGGTGGCAGACCTCAACCTCCAAGGAGTGATGGCCGCAAACCGCAATGACCTGGCCACCGCTGCCGCCGATTTTCGCAAAGCCTACGTTCTCGATCCCAACAACGCATTTACCCTGAATAACGCCGGTTATGTGGCGGAGATGCAAGGCGATCGCGAAACCGCACAATTCTTTTATGCCCGGGCACAAGAGTCGGGCGGCGCAAGTGCTCCAGTTGGGATAGCCACGAGGCACTCGGCCGAAGGCGAGACGCTGTTTGCCGTCTCTTCCGATAGCAATGCGGGTGTGCAGGACACGCTTGCGCAAGAGCGCAGTGCGTTACGGCGGACTCAAGGAGCAGTCGCGCTTCGCCGGCGTGACGGTTCGATTGTGACGGAGCCGACGCAATCAGTCCCCCCTGCGAGTAATCCTCCTCCGCAATAAATGAATGGAAATTGCAGTCTCAGCGAGCTAAGAATCGCTCTCCTGGAACCGCCCGATCTCCGATTCCGGATCGTGAAAAACATGGCGCAGGAGGTTGGTGAGATAGCGCGACAATGTATTCACGTTGGTGCGATACCAGCAGCAGCGGTTCATTTCAGGGGAGAGCCCGCAGATAAATCGGAAGCTGTCGAGAGCCGCTGGTGGCTGCGCCAGCATGGCTGCTGCGATGCGATGATTGCCATCGAGAATGGTCAGAGGGCCGCGATCATCGACACCAATGAGCAGGACGGTCGGGTTCAAGAGGTGATCGCTGACGGAGTTGCTCAGCCGACCCAGCTTTCGAAAGAATGCATCTTCTGACGGTCCATTTCTCTGGTGGTCACGAAGGCATTCGACCATGTCGTTCAAGTAAAAGCTGCCTTGGGCCACCCGACGCCACTGGGCACGAGGAAAGAATCGAACGCGGTCCAGATCCTGCTGCGTCAAACGAACATGGAACCATCGCGTGTCTTCCGGCAGTTCGCGCCACATTGCGCCTCGACGAAGGAACAGGAGCGCGCGCCGCAACGCGTTTTCCCGGCCGCTCTCCAGATCCGGATGGCTCACGAGTCGCCGGAACTCCTGGTACTCGGCGAACTCGGGGTGATGGAATTCGCTTTGCAGAAAATTCAGGATCACCTCCTGTTCACTCAGCGTCCGCACGACTTGCAGGCTGGGATAAGACGGCTCTCGATTTTGTTGCACCTCGCGCTTCAGCAGAGGAAGCGCGACCATGATCAGCAGAATCAGCATCAGGGCCAGTTGAACGAAGATCACCTCACGCAAGGTCCGGTGAAAGATTCCAATCCCTAAGACGAGTGAACCCCCAAAGGCCAGCTGAACCCAGCTGGTATTGGCGATGCGGCGCGACATTTCGTAAGTGATGATCACGGAACTCAAGGCATAGATACCGGTGGTGAGGGCATAGAGCACGAGGAGCAGTTTCAGTTCGCCATAACCGCCCACTTCAAAGCGGGCTCCGAAAATCGTCCTCCAGAGAAAATCAGGCACGGCCCACAGGCCCAGAATCAGGAACGTGAGAATGAGGAGAACCAGAAGCAGGGACGTGGTTAGAACTGGTTTGGCTTCCCGATTGTTGGAAGCGCTTCCGGCAGAGACAGGAAACATCGTATGCACCACCGACCAGGCGCACATGTTGACCAGCCGGCCGACCAGCGACACCGCGGCGTAAAACCCCGCCTCATCGGGCCGGAAATAGTGCTTTACCAGGACGATATCGGAGTTGTTGATAATCGCTTGCCCGGCAAAGAAGACGATGGCCTGCAGACTTTCCTTGAAGGGAATCTGCGCCGCTCCTGCCAGGCCGGAATTGATTTTGGGAGTGGGCAGAGCCGCGAAGTAGGAAACGATGACCGCGACGACGCTTGCCAGAACCGCTCCTTCCACGCCCAGCCCAAGGCCGATCAGCAGGAATGCGCCTCCAACCCGCACCACTCCCTCCAGCATGAAATTGATAGCCAGCGGACCGAACGCATGTAATCCCTGGATGTAGCCGCGGCGGACGCCGAGCGGAATATAGAAGATCGTTCCCAGTCCGAGCAGCAATACCAGGTCCGCGCTGGGCAGACGCAGGTAATCGGCAAGCTGATGGCTGATCAGGAAGAAACCAAGCCCGAGCAGGATCCCGGTCGCCCACGCCCTCTTCCGCAGGAACGCGACCACGCCAGCTTTTTCGTCAGGCGATTCGCATTTAGCGACATATTTGGCGCACACCACCTGGAACGTAAGGGTAATGGCTGACATTAGCATCAGCAGCGTGTAGACCGTGGCCGTGTGGGCAAACCCGGCTGGCCCGAGCAGACGGGCGGTGGCTACGTTGTAGACGAGGTTTGTAACTCCAGCCAGCCCGGAACCGGCGAGCAGGATCAGGCTTCCACCCAGCAGCTTGTAGCGGACGGTTCGCAATGGGGGAGAGACCAGACTGTTCATCGGATTGTTCGTGGACGGCCGATTCCCATTCGTGGTGGCTCAGAAAATTGAGAAGTGGACCACCGGAAGCAGGGTGGTTCGGCTGGATCCGGGGAAGTCATAAAAAGTTTGTTGCTCAATGCCAAACGAAAAGCGCATCGGATAGGAGACTGGAACTTCTCCGCCGCCGTCATTCAACGTGCTGCGCAAGGGGCGCACATACGAGACGAGCAACTGGCTCTGGGTGTTGTCATAGGCGTGATACCCTTCGCCCCGGGAGAGAACGAACGAACCCTCGACACTCCACCTCGGACTGGCGTGAATGTCGAACCGGGCCCCGGGCAGCAAAGCTTGCGCCGTTGCGTATTGAGTCGTCTCCACCCGCCAGGAGCGCAAGTCTTCGGCCAGCAGGGCAGCCGTCAGACGACTGCCAAACTTACGCTGAAGCCCGATGTAGGTGGTGGTGTTGAAATATTCTTCCACAAACGGCCGGAATAGAAGATCGCGCACGGAATAGCCCGTAATCAGCGAAGTCTTTCCCCAAGGGCGTCCAACCGTGAACTCGATGTTCGCCGCGGCGTCGCGGGAGTGGAGATCCTGGTCAATGAAGGGGCCAGTCTCGCGCGTAGCACTTCCATTGACGGTGAGCCAGTTTCCGAAGGCGCTCGTCGAAACATACAGGAACTGCTTGAACAGATTTTGACTCATGTACGCGGGTGAAATCGTGTCCCGACGCAAAGTGAACTGAAGTCCGGCGTTGAGATTAATCGCATTGGAACCGATGTGGAACGCGGGGGTGACTCCACCATTGAGGATGGTGTCGTAGGTGTTGCGGTCCTCGACGACACCGACGCTTGGGAACAACAAACGCCCGACTGTCAGGCTCTGGCCGACAAAGCCGGAGATCGCAGGTAATCCGCCGACATGCACGCGGTAGCGCGAGTCGGCCATGCTCTGGAATGAATGCCGGGGTGGCGGCAACAACGAGGGGCTCGTCACTCCGAGGATCTTCGCGTCGAGCGTGTACACGTTGATGTCCTCCAGCGAAGGCGCAAACGAGGCCTCCGGGACGACACTTAGGGTCTGGTTCAATGGTCGGCCTTCCTGCTCGGCGGCGGTGTATTCTTCGCTCTCCGCAACGCCGTGATCCTGCTGCCCCCCGGCTGAGCTCGCCTGCGCGAAATCGTCCAGCGCCCGTAGAGGATCCTGACGCTGGTTTTGCAGGCTGGCTGAGGCCATCATGTAGTCGTAATCATCGCGGAAATTGCTGGCGGGCCCAAGGCTGGCCAAGGCAGAGGCAGCCTGGCTCGTGTTTCCCTCTGCCAGATACGTATTGGTGAGGCCAAGAGCGATGGTCCGGTTATCGGCGCCGGCGAGCTTGGCTTTGTCGAAATACGTCTCTGCCAGGTCGAAGTCGTGCATCGCGAGAAAGATGTTTGCGGATTCGGCGATATCCGCCGCGGTCACCGGGGAACCCGGCATCAGACGGGCTTCGGCACTTCCGATCACGATCTGGCGGCGAGCATCGTCATACTGCCCCTGCCGCAGGAAAATCTCGGCAATCGCCAGGCGCACGCCCAGCCGGTCCCCACCGGGAATATCAAGGGCGCGGGAGAATCGCTGCATGGCGGCGTCGCGGTCACCGATCGTTAGTAACGCGTCTCCGGTTGCCATGAGAACCTTAACGTCCTGTCCGCCGAACTGTTCGGCCACGCGAATATCGCTCCACATCTCCTGCCGCTGTCCCAGCTTGGCGTGGACCCGCGCCCGCAAGCTGTAGACGTCAGGGTCCGAAGGAGCTAACCTCGCGGCGCTATTAAGGACTACTGCCGCATCCGGATAGCTTCGTGCCTCGTAGAGAACGCCGGCATAAGCCATTTGGGTAGTCAGGTCGTTTGGCTCTTCCGAAAGAGCTATGCGATATTCGGCGCCCGCACGACTGAAGTCGCGTTCCTGGCGGAATCCTTCTGCCCGGGCCAGGTGCCAGGCGTGCCCCTTACCCAATTTCTTCTGGGCGAGCTCCAGTTCGCTCAGAGCCGGCATTGGACGGTGAAGCTGAAGATCGGCATACGCGAGTCCGAGATGCGCTTCGCCGTTCTCAGGTTCGAGATGCAAGGCAGTTTGAAAATCCTCCACCGCCTTGTGGGGCTGGTGAAGGTCGTTCAGAACGAATCCCCGATTCACGAAACCGGCCGCCATTGCCGGATCCCGTTCGACCGCCTCGGAAAAGTCGGCGAACGCTTTCTTCCACTGTCCATCGTGATAATCGACGTTGCCGGCGATGAAAGGAAGGTCTTTGTCTTTGGGCAAACGCGGTCGATACTTGACCGTAAGCGCCAGGGCATCGTCGTAGCGGCCGAGATAGTAAAGATCGTAAGCGAGGTAGACAACGCCTTCGTGATCGTCCGGCAATTTCTGAATCACGTCGTAGCCGAGCTTCGCCGAAGCAGCGTAATCTCCTCTGAATGTGAGATAGCGTTCCCGTTCCCTCTCGACTTGCGGATTCGTTTGTATTTGCCCTTTGGCGCGTGCTAGCCAGCGCTGAGCGAGATCGAGATTGCGCGCCTCAATCGCGGCGTTCGCTCCACCGGCAATGATTCGAGGATCGTCTGGCATGCGCTGATAGGCATCTTCATAGTCGCTTTCTGCCGTGCGGTAATTATGCTGGGCGGTGTACAGGTCCCCTAACGCCAGGTACGGAGCGTAATCTTCCGGATGAGCGGCAATGGCTCGAGTGAAATATGCTTCCGCCAGCCTCGGGTTGCCGGCATCGCGGGCGAGATATCCCAGAGACGAAAGCGCCTGACGATCATGGCGATCGAGTTCGAGAACCTTGGTGAAGGTTGCCCGCGCGGCGTCTTTTTGACCCATCTTCCAGAGTAAGTTTCCGTAGTTCGTCAGTGAGTTGAGATTTGACGGGGCCAGAGCGAGAGCTTCTTTCAGATCCCGATTGGCAGCCTCGAGATTTCCTGACGCGGACTCGATCGCGGCGCGAAGGCGAAGGAATTCGGGACGAGAGTCGTCAGGTACGTGAGCCCGGGCTAATGCAGCTTGCGCCGATGCCAGTTCCTGATTTGCTGCGCCGTCATCCGCCCGACGAATGTCGAGTTCGTACAGGTTGAGGTGCAATTCGACCGGATAAAGCGGGCCCTCGGGAACCTGCGCGGGGAGATTGTTGAGTGCGATTTGATATTGTTCGCGGGCTTCGGAGATCCGATCTTGTGATTCGGCCAGACCGGCAAGGATCGCGTGCAGACGATAATTGTTGGCGTCGATCTGCCGGGCCGCGGCCAGAAACGGAACTGCAGCGTCAGGCTTTCCGACATCGATCCACTCCTGCGCCGCACTCAGGTCCAGACTGATATCACTTTTTGCGTTCTTTGCCAGACGCGAATACAGTTCTGCCGCCTCATGATGCTTGCCGGCCAGTTGATCCGTGTAGGCCAGATCCGCTTCTACGTCGAGCGTCTTGTTCGGAATATCCCGCAGAGTCGAAAGGGCCTTGTCGAAATCTCCCTGATCTCGATACTGATCTGCGGCCGCGCGCAGCACTTCCGTATCGTGGGGAGCGCGCCTCCTGGCCTCATCGAGATATCGCTCGGAATCTTGAGGCTGGCCGAGCCGCTGATAGTCATGAGAGAGCAGCAAGTCGGTGTGAGCAGATGGCTGGAGCGCCTCCGCTTTCTGGAGGAAATCCAGCGCCGACTGCGGATCAGAACTCAGGAGAAGTTCGCCGGCGAGTTCCAGGCTGTTGGCGTCCCTCGGATTGGCGGCGGTGACTTTCTGCAACAGTTTTTCGGACTCGCGATAGCGCCCCATCTTGGCGTAGGTTTGAGCGAGGCCGGCGAGCCCTCGCACCGAGTTTGGTTCCCGCTTCAGACCACGATCGTAAGCGTCCGCGGAAAGCTGATAATGCTGATCAAGGCGGGCAGCGTATCCCAGCAGGAACCAGAACTCTGCATTCTGGGGAGCGGATTTCGCCGCTTGCTGGGCAAACGAAACGGCTGCGTCATAGTCGTTTCTTCGAAGGGCATCCTGCGCGGCGCGCGCCTCGCGATCCACTTCAATGCTCGATCCCCAGCTCAGTTCATGATTGCCCTCGCTGGAATCCGGGGAGCTTTCAGCCGCCTTCTGCGAACTTCCTCCGTGGACCTCGTAAGTCTGTGCCGGCAGATAAACGGCGGAACAAGAAAGCACGACAATGCAAAAACCCGCGAGCGGAAATCGGTGTTTCACGTCATCGTTCCCATGCAATGGTTTGTTTATCGAAAACCGCACTCGAACGCGGTGACCTTCCTCAGATGCAGCGTTGCGATCTAGGTTTGCCGTAAGCGCAGGAATCGCCTGAGGTTTTCCCCGCGGAGCGTGTGGCAACAATCGACGTAAACCCTGCGTGGAATTTCCGAATCCAAAGCAGTCGCCGGGGTAGTCAGTGCGTCGTATGAACCCTGTTCTATGAGCACCAAAGGAAGCTACTCTCGTCCCATTCCGCTACTAGCCATTGTTCTGGTGGCACTCGCCGTCCACGGACCGTTGCTGCTCATGCAGCTTCCTGCAGGATCGTTTGACGCGAACTTTCATATCTTCTTCGCCTCGCATTACGCGCACCATTGGTTCAATCCCTGGAATGAAAAGTGGTTTGCCGGATTCTCGCAGACAACTTACCCTCCTCTGACACACCAGTGGATCGCGCTGCTGTCGAACATCACCGGATTGAAGATGGGCTACATGCTGGTCCAGTTGATCGCGGTCTTGCTGTTGCCGGTCGGCATTTTTCGCTTTGCCAGAATCTGGGTGGATGACCGCGCGGCGAGTTATGCGGCGCTGGGTAGCGTTTTTCTTGGATCGCTTGCGTTTCTGGTCTATCAGGCGGGTCAGTTAGCGACCGTAGCGTCAGCGGCCTTATACCTGAACGCCCTGCCTTACTTCTATGAATGGGCTACCCGATCGGGCATGCGGCCACTCATCAAGGGGCTGGCGGTTGGCTTGACGGCGGCTGCCGCCCATCACGTGACGCTGATTTTCGGAGTCGTGTTCTTTGCCATTCCCGTGCTCTGGGTCGCTTGCCTCGATGCCCGCTCGGGAAGAGCGAACGGTTCTGTAGGGAAGGTTTTTGGTCGCGCTGTGGCATTTGCCGTTCTGCTCACCATTGGGGTCGGGGTCGTGCTCTTGCCGTATTGGGTGACTCTGATTCAGCATCCTATCCGGCAGATCCCGATTCCGCACGACAGCCGTTCCAACTATCTTCTGAACTCGATCACGGGGATCAACTATTTCGTGATTCCTTACGGCGCGCTGATTCTGGCGTTGCCTTTCATCGTGATTCGCGGTTCCTCCAACCCACGTCTGCGGCCGCTGCTCGCCGGGTTTTGGCTAAGCATGATTTTTGGCCTGGGAGGAACCACACCGCTGCCCCAGTGGCTGCTGGGGCGCGCCTTTGACATTCTGACGTTCGAGAGGTTTGCGTTTTGGGCGACTCTTCTCGCCTTGCCGATTGTCGGACTGCTCGCTGTTTCGCTGCTGGAACGGTTTCACGGGAAAGCAGCAGTTGGGTTGTCGCTGGCAGCAGTCTCAACGATCGGAGCGGCTCTGGCGTGGCTCACGATCAATCCGTATCGTCCTTCTTCCACCATGGACGTCAATCCGGTCATCGCGTTTCTCAATCGCGATGGGCATGACGCTTACCGCTATCTGACCTTGGGGTTCGGCCATCAACTGGCGCAGGTGTCGACCTATACCGACGCTGGCAGTGTCGACGGAGATTACAATTCCGCGCGCCTGCTGCCGGAGATGACTCATTACGGCTCGGCTCAGCTGACAAGCGCCAAATTCTACGGATCGGCAGGCATGGCCTCTCTGCGCGCAATGCTGGAGCACGCCAATCGCTATGGATTGAAGTTCATTTTTGTGCACGACCGTTATTACGAACCGCTCCTGACGTTTGCCGGATGGCGCAAGACGGAGACGTTTGACGACGGCGAGATCACAGCCTGGGCGAAAGACGACGTTCCCCCGGCGCACCGTATCGAGTCGGATGCGATCCCGCCGGCATGGATGGGGCTGTTGTGGGGAACCTTGCCGATCGGAGTGAGTATTCTCGCGATATTTCTCGAGGTTCTGCTCCCGGCGGAACGGCGCATGCTCGTGATGCCAGGCCCTGCCGCCCAGGTGGACGAGAATGTCGCGCATTACGTCGCTTGAGAGACTGACATGAATCGCGCGCTGCCAATCATCATTGTGATCGCCACAGCCCTTCTTTTGGCGGCGGGGCTGACGGGAGCGGGCCGATCGGGAGGGACTGTCGGCATCGCTGCGGGGTCGGCGTTGCCTGGGTTGAATGCGAACGCGGACACGCCCCGCCAGGCCCTGACGAACTTTCTCGTCGACGTGCAAAGGCGCAACTGGGATCGTGCATTTGCAGAGGTGAATCGAACCGATGCCGCCGGCACGAAGGAAGCTTTCATCCAGGATTGGATGGGCTCGGACGGCAGCTTGCGAACTTTTTCCAATCTGGAAAGCTTCGATATGCGGCCGCTGCACGCGACTGATTCCGAGGCGCAGATGCGCGCCGAGTTGCGCTGGACCACCCCCGTTGGTCCGGTTGAGGATGTGCACGATTTTTCTCTTGTGCATCAAGGCGACAGTTGGAGGGTTTTGTGGAATCAGGAGCCGCCCCCGAACGTCCCGACCCAAATCGTTCCCGTGAACTACCTGCGCTGGGACCTGGTGAGCGGCGGATCCCCGAGTTGGGGTTCGGGTAGCCTCGATTCTCCCCACGTCCGCATCATGTCGATGAATGCCGTCGATTCCGCCGAAGGAACCGTGGTGATGGGTGAAGTGGTCAATGAGGATACGATTCCGGCCTTCGTCAATGTGAACGCGGCGCTGGTCGATGATTCCGGCAAACCGATAGACCAGGAAAGCAGCTTCGACAAAATTCTGCACGTCTTGCTCCCTAAGCAGGTCTCGCCCTATCGCATCGACTTTCCAGAAATCGATCTCGCCCGGGTGAAGAATGTCCGCATGGACGTGAAAGCGAGCCTCGTTCCCGCATCGTCAGATCCCGTAATTGGAGTGATGAATCAGAAGCTCAACACCGATGCGCAGGGAAAAAGCGTGCTCGAAGGCAGTCTGTTTAACGAAAGCGGGCAAACGGTAAACATTCCGCACGTGATTGCGAGCCTCTACGATAGCAGCGGCAAAGTGGTTTGGGTCTCCGACGGTTATGTCGACCACGCTCTTCTTCCACAGTCATCGGAGCCCTTTTCGGTCGAGATACCGAAGCTCATCGCAGGGAAGGTGCAAAACTTTCATGTCGTGGTCAATCAATACAGCCTGGCGCGATTCTAAGAGCGGGCTGACATATGCAGCAGCGAGCCTGATCTGCCTGGCCGGAATATGTACGGCTCAGGTTGGCGAAGTGCGTGCGCCCTCGGCGGCTGTCGCGGGCAATTCCATCTCTCTCTCGACGACAGGAAGTGGGTCGGCCACGTTTTACTTCATCGGGCCTGGGGTCTCGGGGAAGCGCGGCGTCAAGCTTGGCGAAGATATCCAGATCCCGGCGAAGGAGCTTCGCTACGCCGGCAGCTATCTCGGGATTATCTGCGAAGACTCTTGCCAGAGCGTGGAGTTCTTTGTAAACGCGAGCTCGCCGTCGAGGCTGGCTTTCCTGGTTCACCCGTCGCGAGCGCCGGTTGCCGAAAGCGACGCGATCAGCGGCGTGGTTCTTCCGTTCGACTCGAATGGCAATTTGATCCTGAGTCCAACGCCGACCGACTTCGAGCTGACGGCGGCCGGCGCCACTGTGATGTCCCGGCGCGATTCCACGCAGGATGGGATCGCGTGGTTCCGTGCGAATTCAGGAAGATCGGCCGGCGCTCTGCAGGTCAGCGCATCGGTGAATGCCGTTCAAAGCCGCCGGATCGTGCAGCAGGTTGCTTCGGACCCCTGCAATCTGCGAATCAGCGGACAGCGAGCGGCGAAAGGCATCATCGTCGAGACGGCGCCAGTTCGCGATTGCGCCGGCAATCCCCTACCTGACGGCACCATTGTGACGTTCACGGCGCGAGACGGGGAAGGAAAGAGCACCGTTGACGCGCCCATTAAAAAGGGGATCGCCAGAGCGGAGATCAGCGCGGCTGGCCCCATCGTTGTTTCGGCAGCATCCGGTGTGGTGATGGGAAATGATCTGCGCATCCAGTAATCGGCAGACTCGGCAAATCTCTATGAGTAGACTGAACTGGTGGCCGATGATCGGAATCGCAGTCAGCGCGATCGCGCTTCTGGCGCCGTGTTACGCGGCAGATACCGATCAGGCACCGAACGTGACGTTGGAGTCTGCCAAGGTTGGACCGCGTGCGCTTGAGCCTCTGACCGAGCGGAGCGTTCTCCGGGACTACAGCTTTGCCTGGGCAAGTCTGGCCCGAGCCCTCGATTCCAATTCCGTAGAGCCTTTGGATGGGCCGTTCGCTGGCAGCGCCGCCGAATGGCTTCGGGACACGGTCGCCGACCAGCGCCGCAACGGATTGAGCGCGCGTTATCTGAATCAGACTCACAGGCTCGAAGCGGTGTTCTACGCCCCCGAGGGCGATTTGATCGAACTTCACGACACCGCCGACTACGACCTTCAACTACGCGATGGAGACAAGAACATCTACAACCGGCATGTCACGCGCCATTACGTTGTGTTGATGACGCCCAGCGCAGATCGTTGGGTGGTTCGGCAACTGCAGGCCGTACCGCAGTTTTGAGATCCCGGAACCCTAGGTGCGCTCATAATTGTGTGCACCGTCCCGCGACCACCAACCTCGATCCGTGGTGCGGCATCCAAGTTCCATCAAATCGCAGAGGAAATTCCTGTCAAGAACGATTCTGGTCGCGGCACTTCTTTGTTTTCTGGCGGCTTGCTGCGGCTGCAGCAGCTCCGGATCTCGCCGGGTTGTGGGACAGAATGACCTCGCGCCCGAGGTGTGGCCCAAAATGCTGGCGGTGTATATGCCCTGGTTCGGCAACCATGTGCACATGGACGTTGGGTATTCCAGCGACGATCCCGCGGTCTTGCGGCGACAGATCGAGCAGGCTCGCCAGATGGGGATCTCCGCCTTCGTCGTCGACTGGTACGGAGTGAGCGAGCCCTTTGCCGACCACAACTTTGGTCTGCTGCAGCAAGCTGCGGAAGGGAGTGGTTTCCAGGTGGCACTCTTGTACAACGAGTCGGCAGATGATGACCAACAATCTACGGACGAAGCTATGGCGGCGATGGACCGGGCCTACACGGCCTATATCGGTCCCCAGGCAGAATATCGCGATACCTACCTGACCCGTCAGGGACGGCCGATGATCTTCATTTTCCCGAAGCACGGGAAGGTCGATTGGACGCGGGTTGTCGAGCACTGCGCATCGTGGCAGAAGGCTCCGTTGTTTTTCTACAAAGACGATCCGCCGGTGCAATTCGACTCGGATTTCGCCGGTTCCTACGCCTGGGTGCAGCCGGGCAGCGAAGGCTGGCGAGCCGATGGCAGCAATTGGGGAGAACAATACCTGGAGAATTTCTACCGGAGAATGGCGGACAAACATCCCGACAAGATCGCGATTGGCGGTGCCTGGCCCGGATTCAACGACTCGGCTGCGCGATGGGGCCTCAATCGCCATATGCAGAGCCGATGCGGCAAGACCTTCGAGGACACCTTGCACCTCTACGGCCGTTACTACGATGCAGCCAATCCCTTGCCGTTTCTTCTGATCGAAACCTGGAATGACTACGAGGAAGGTACTGCGATCGAGCGCCTCAAGTTTACAAATTGTCCGAAGGGCACATGAAATCCGTGAACTGCGAAGAGTTGTTCCATGCGGAACGCCGTTTGATTCGCGGCCCGATCCTGAGCGCAGCTCAAAGAGTCCAAAACCATGCATAATCCAGCTGCACTTAGCCAATTCCGGATCCTCTCCGAAACTGTTCTCGCTGGGCGAGAAGATCGAGGCGCGGCAACTCCCCACTCCGAGGCGTCGAACCAGCAGTCTTACCGCGATCTGTCTTCCGAGTTGTTTTCCTGCATGAAACCGGAGAACTTTCAACAACTCGAAAGTCTCGCGGCAGCAAACCATGTTGTCTTGCGCGCACTGGAGCCGATCGCCGGGACAATGATTGCGCTGGGGAACGATCGCGCTGCTGAGCAAGCCCTGGCTGCGACCGTGCGGGAAAAGGCCCGCATCGATCACGCCCTGGGATTTCTTGAGCAGATCTGTTCCAGTCTTCAGAAAGCCGGGTACCCGGTGGTGGTGATCAAATCGCTTGACCATTGGCCGGATCTCGGCAGCGATCTCGACCTTTATTCGGACGCCGATGCTGCGGGAGTGATCGCGCATCTCTGCGCCCGCTTCAAAGCCAGACTGATGCCCCGGAGCTGGGGCGACCGGTTGGCCCACAAGTGGAATTGTGCAATTCCCGGCCTGCCAGAACTGGTCGAACTGCACGCAGGACGTCTGGGGCAGATGGGAGAACAAGACAGCGCGCTCAGGTCGCTCTCTCTGCGCAGTCGCAATGCCCAACTGGGCGCACACTTCTTCCGAGTGCCGGCTCCCGAAGACCGGATTATCCTGAGCACGCTGCAGCGCATGTACCGGCACTTTTACATCCGGCTTTGCGATATCGTGGATATTGGACAACTTCTCGCTTCCGCCGCTGTCGATTTCCGGCACCTGCGTTCAATCAGTTCAGACGCGGGTCTTTGGGAAGGAGTCGCGACCTATCTGAGGGTTATCGGGGAGTACATCGAGTCGTACGACGGTAACGGCGTCGAGCTTCCCTCATTTGTCTTCGCGGCGGCGAGGTTTGGCGTAGAACAGATTCGGTATGCTCCTGCCTTCTTGCGCGTCCCGATTGTGCCGCACTCGGCGGGATTGTACTTCTCTGAGTTGAAACAGCTACTGCAACGTGGCGACTTGCGAAACACATTCCGGTTAGGATTGCTGCCCTGCCTGGCCACGGCGGCTCTTGTCGAACAGAAGCTTACCGGCAGCGACAAGGGCGTCTGGTAAACGTTGGCGGCGCGACGATCTCGCTGCGGACGGCCGATCTTCGAGAGAATTACGCTTATCCCGAGGGTTCAGCGCACGGTTTCCCCGGGATAGTACCCGGACCGCGTGCGCACCGTGAGAACGCTGTATCCAGGCGCGCGCGCTTCCACGTGAATGCGTTGATAGCCGGTTTTCCCCGCAGTGCTGCCCGGATTGTAAGCCAGCGTGTACTGGCTGCGGATGTCATGCGCGACCGCTCGGGTGATGCTGTCGACGTCGTCGAGACTCTCCGGAAAATATGCGGCTCCGCCGGTGCTGCTGGCTAATTGCTGCAGCGCTTCGCGCCCGGATGAATTCATCTCGCCATCGGTTAAACCGATCGCGTAGACGACGGGTCCGTTCTTGGTCTGCAGGCGTCGCATGGCATCGGCGAGCGTCTCGCGGCTCATATTGTCCTGACCGTCCGTAACCACAAGCAGAACCTTCTTCTGAATCAGGGAATTGTCCTCCAGATGGACCGCAGAGGCTACGACGGCGTCATAGAGGGCGGTACTGCCCTCGGCCGATACTTGATGCAGGGCGGTTTGAAGCAGTTGGACATTCGAAGTGAAGTCCTGATCGAGATACGGCGTCTGGCCGAAGTTCACTACAAAGCTCTCGTCTTGCGGATTACTAGCGCGAATCAAATTCAGAACAGCCTCGTCGACCTTCCGTCGCTTGTCGCGCATCGAGCCCGAGTTGTCGACCACGATGCCGATCTCGACCGGGACATCCTCCTGGCGAAAGGAAGTGATCTTCTGCAGAATTCCGTTCTGGAAGATCGTAAACGCGTTGCGGTCCAAGTTGGGTACAAGATGCCCTTGCGCATCTACGACGGTGGCGTGCAGCACCACTTCCTCGACCTGCTTCCTGAAAACAAATCTTCCCTGATCGCTGCCGGCGGTGTCGCCGCTGGCCGATTGGGGTGCACCAGCCTCGTTTGCCGGCACCGATTGCAAAGCAGCCCCCTGACTGCTCCCATTCGAAGGGGCTGAGGAGCCGCTCTGAGCCAGGCCAGCCGGGAGAAAAGCCATTCCAAGAATGACAGCCTCAATTGCCACGTGGCGAAAACACGACGCGCTCCAGCGCATAGGACGCACCTCTGTGCGTGCTTTTGGATGCCGACCCAGGGGAAAACGGCTGGCGGCCTTTAAGGATCCAAGCAAATTCGAGATCAGGAGCCCGCCGTCGAGCTCCATCCTGCGGCCATACAGCAATCACCCGAGGAAATCCCTCGGATTGGCGGAAAAACTTACACGGAAGAGGAGTACTCCATCCGCACAACCCACTCAGATGCCAGAGATATTTGTTTGGCATGATGTGTGCTCGGCGCATGGGTGGACCGACTAAGTTAGTTCTGCGATAGGTCCCTTAGAGAGTCTCCCTGCCTTCGAAGGCAACCGAGTTTTCCAATTTGGATCTAAGGGGGTGCGAAATGCTTCGAATCCTGATCGCCGATGACCACGAGGTGGCACGTCGGGGCATCCGTGCGCTGTTGGAGGCGCATCCTGGGTGGCAAGTTTGCGGAGAGGCAAAAGATGGCCGGGAGAGCGTAGAACTTGCAGCTCGCTTGAACCCGGACTTGGTTCTGCTCGACATCGGCATGCCGAACCTGAACGGGTTGGAGGCAGCTCGTCACATTCTAGCGGCATCGCCAAAGACAGCCATCCTCATTTTGACCATGCACGATACGGATCAGGTGGTGCGCGAGGTTCTGCGGGCGGGAGCCCGCGGTTTCCTGCTGAAATCCGATGCCGGCCGCGACCTGGTCGCTGCCGTCGAAGCTCTGCAGCGCAACAGCACGTTTTTCACCCGAAGAGTCAGTCAGATGGTGCTCGACGGATTTCTGCGGCGGCACGATGCGGGAATCGACGGAGATGACATCTCCGAAGACGGCCGCAACCCGCTGACCACGCGCGAGCGCGAGGTAATTCAGTTACTGGCGGAAGGGAAGACAAGCAAGGAAGTTGCGGTCACCCTCAACCTCAGCGTGAAAACTGCCGAGACTCACCGAACCAACCTGATGCGGAAGCTGGGGCTGCACTCGGTTGCCGATTTGACTCGGTATGCCGTGCGAAACGGAATCGTTCAGGTCTACTAGAGCATTCGGAACAATAGGCCGGGATGCTTACCTTGAACAGAACCTTCAAGGTCGGGGCGCACCTCTTAGCCACCGTCACGAAGCCATACACGTCGCTAGGCAGTAGGAATCACCGGACCAGGCTGGGAGAGACTTTCCAGAGTCGTGCCAGGGCCCGAGCTGCTTCCGAAACGGCGTGCTTCTCGACCGTCGAATCGGATTGCATCTCGATCTGCTGGCGCAATCCGATCGGCGTCTGCGATTTTCCAGGGCATTGCGCCGAAGGGTGCATGCGTGCAATTGCTTTGTTGAACATCTCCCGCTGGCCTGCTGTCTCGCGCACAGGATCATTCGTGCTGGCAGTCGGCGTGGTTTTCTGTGGTGGCTTTCGCATGGTGAGTGCCTTTGTCAGCATTTAACAATCGCTCTGTCCCAATCGGAATACGGCGGTGCACTCAATTCAGTCGGGCTCTTGCACCCGCATTCGCTCAGCCGTTCCGGTAGATTTCGGATCTGTAGCCGGGAGATGAGATTGTTTTGGAAGGGTCTGACGACCGTACCGGAGCTTTATCTTTCATTCGAGATGGTCGAAAGTCGGAGTGGGCTCTGCAAATACACGATTTACCCTAGTGCCCTTCACAGCCGGTTCCTGTATGTTCGGAAGAACTTTGGTCCCAATTCTCGAGGTTGTCTCTTCTCGCAGTTCCCACTTGGAGATTCCGGGTATGAGTGAAAACAAAGCAGCCGCGTATGGTATCTATCCACGGCACATTCCTCTGCCCGAAGTGGCGCACAGCCTCAACCAGGCGGGATTCGACAACGAAGATATCTGCATGGTTCTCTCACCGGCCCATCCGGTCGCTCAGGTAGTTCGCGACGCCAACATGCTGTCGTTCGAGCACGAGTCGACGGCGTTGCGAGCGCGCATGATTGGGTGGGTTTCAGAGTTTGGAGCGGTCTTGATCCCCTCGGTCGGATTCTTCATTCGTTCACACACCTATTTGCGGGCTCTGGCGATCGAACAGGATTCCTTCTCTGGAGAATCCGACACTCTGACCGGATTAGGGTTTTCGAAAGATGATGCGGAGAGACTGGACCATAAGCTCTGGCAAGACGTCGGCGTGCTGGTGTATGTTTCTTGCCCGGAAGGATCGAAGAATGACCAGGCTGTCGAATTGCTCCGACAGACTGGAGCCTGCGAAGCCGCAAGCCTCCGGCATGCACAGGCTGTAGCTGCCTGAGCCCACCCGTTAGCGTTGAGCAAAAACTTCAGGCCTCACCAGCGAATTGTTACCTTTCGTTGGTCTCGGGATTCTTTTCCTCCTGGGCGGAGAAAATCAATCCGATGCGGCAATCATCGATATTTCGACTTTGGCGCTCGATTTGCTTCGCTTTTCCATTCGGATTGGATTCGGAGAGCTCAGCATGAAGGAACTCTTAACGCGATTGTTGTGGGCGCTGGTTTTAGTACTTATGGCTTTCGCTTTCGCGCCTTTCGACCGCGCCCAAGAGGCCAGAGATCCGGAAGCGGCAGCGCCGAAGCCACAGGAATCCTCCTTGGACCTCGTCAGTGGCGGGGATCCGGTTACTCAGGAAAGTTTGGCTTTTACCGGATGGGTCGCGCGGCTGAGGGGCCAGATGGTGCTGAAGGATCCTGTAGCAAAATTGAATTACCGACTTGATAAGCAATCAAAAATAAGACGCTTCGTGGGGAGACAGGTTCGAGTTGTCGGCCGGCTTGGCTTGAACAGCAACACGATCTACATCGAGAGCATCGAACCCTCGTAGGCACCGGTGTTTGGGCCATTGCCGGCCATCCGGCGCCGTTGACCAGCTTGTGGCACAGGAAGGAAATGATTTGCCGTTCGAGTCTCCAGATCGCATCGATTACGATTTTCCCACTGCGGTGGTGTTTCTATTGGCTGGGCTAGCCCTTGGCTCGGTTTTAACGGTTCTCTTTGCGCCACGTTTTGCGGACTCCCCCCTCACTGACCGCAGTGGTCGCGCAACATCTCGCGAAGTTGCGAGATAAGGACCGATTTCCTCCACGCGGCGCCCCCGCTCCTGCATTCGCCCGGTACTAACCCTTTCCTTCGCTGAGACACTGCCTTTCGGGCCGCGGCGCTGTCATCTACGGCCTACGCTGTATGGAACTAGGCAACGGTTCGAAGTAATTAGAAGAGAGCCAACTGCGGCAGGGACAGCGGTTTCCGCGGTTTGCGCTCGGCACCATTCGCCACTCGTCTTTCTAAAGAGGTTGTGCAATGAGAAAGACGGTGCTTTTGTCGATAGCCGCGATGGTTGTTTTCCCGACTCTTCTGCTCGGCCAGGATGTTCTGGAGGCGCCGGGCCCAGTACCGCCATCGAACGTTTTAGGAACGCGCCTCATCGTCTGGTCTGAACAGCAAACGCCGCGTCCGCTGGCACAGCCCTCATCTCGTCCGGACCAGCAAAACTCATATCGATCCGAGCCACGAGTTACTCGGCAGGTGCAAGGCCGCCCCGTTCAGAGCTTTACGGGTGTGATCGTCAATGCCGGAAAGAATGCCTACGCCCTCAAGGACGAAAGCGGCAGCGCATATCAGATAATCGACCGGCAGATCGGCCGAGTCTATGAAGGCCGCCGAGTACGGATCGCCGCTGAGGTCGACCCCCAGCGAAATTTGCTACGAGTCGACTCAGTCGAACTCCTTCCATAACTTCCGAGACCGGCCCCGACTCGCATCCTTGGCGAATACCGTTTAATCTAAGAGGAAAGTCACCGTGCGAGGATCCTATGCCCTCAGCTGCGAGCAGAACTGTTGCGGCAGTATGTTTGACTCTCCTCTTCATTACCGGCCTGTACGCCGTAGACACCAAGTTTCACGACGCCCCGGATTCAGCCAAGGAGTTGAAAAATCCGTATGCCGGCGAGGCGGCAGCAGTCGAAGCTGGCAGGGAGCTGTACACAAGGAACTGTCTAGCCTGCCACGGGAAAATGGGCCGGGGCACCGGCAACGTTCCTTCATTGGTCGAGGGCAAGCTCAGTGGTGTTCCAGCCGGTGAAGTTTTCTGGTTCATCACCAAGGGAAGTACTGACAACGGGATGCCTGCCTGGGGATTTCTGCCTGAGCAGAAGCGTTGGCAGATCATCTCCTACGTCGAATCGCTAGCAGCAGGAACAGCCCCCGCGGCAAGTTCAGCGCCTCCGGCGGAAGCGGCCGCATCACCAATCAAGGATCCAGCTCCGCAGGCGCCGTTCACCGATTTTCGCTACGAGGTGCCCGGAGTCACCCGCAAGATCACGGTGAGCAACCTGCCGCCGCCGTACGCAACCCGGTCGGCAGATAATGGGGCGGAACTCGTAGCGCGTCCGGAGAACGCCTGGCCCAAGGCTTTATCGGGCTTCAAAGTCGACCTTTACGCGGCCGGACTCGACAATCCGAGGCTGCTTCGAACCGCTCCGAACGGCGATGTCTTCCTCGCGGAGAGCAATCCCGGACGGATTCGCGTGTTCCACGGCATGACCAGCGATGGCAAAGCGGAACAAATGCAGGTTTTCGCGGATGGACTCAATCGTCCCTACGGCATCGCTTTCTACCCGCCGGGGCCCGATCCGCAATGGGTCTACGTCGGCGATACGAATGAAGTCATTCGTTTCCCGTACCACAACGGCGATATGAAGGCGAGCGGGTCTTCGCAGCACATTGCGGATTTGCCCGGAGGGGGCGGTCATTGGACCCGCTCGGTGGTGTTCTCGCCGGACGGCAAGAGAATGTTCGTGGCCGTCGGTTCGGCCTCCAACGTCGACGATCCCGATACGCATCCGGCGGAGAAAAATCGTTCCGATATTCTCGCCTGCGATCCTGCGAATTGTGTGTTGACTCGATATGCCTACGGCATCCGCAATGCAGGAGGCGGTCTCGCAATTGACCCGAAGACTGGCGATTTGTGGTGCTCGGTGAATGAGCGGGATGGCCTCGGCGACAATCTTGTGCCCGACTACATCACTCATGTCCAGGAAGGTGGGTTCTATGGCTGGCCCTGGTGGTATATCGGTCCGCATCAGGATCCGAGACACGCGGGCGCACATCCGGAACTGAAAGACAAAGTCATCGTGCCTGATGTGCTGCTTCAACCCCACAACGCCTCGCTCGAACTGACCTTCTACGAAGGAGATCAGTTTCCAGGGGAATACAAGGGAGACATCTTCGCCTCCGAGCATGGTTCGTGGAACAAGTCGGTGCGAGTGGGTTATGAGGTCATTCGAGTGCCTCTGCACCAGACCGGGCAGGCGACCGGAGATTATGAAGATTTCCTGACCGGCTTCGTCCTTCCGGATGGGCACGTCTGGGGGCGGCCCGTGGGCATCACAGTTGCTCCGGACGGTTCGCTGCTGGTCAGTGACGACGGATCGAACTCGATCTGGAGAGTGAGCTATACGGGGAAATAACAGCGCGCAGCCGGCTGCATCAGTGGAAGTCGTGGGAAACAGTTTCGGCCTTTGTAACAAACAAGGGTAGAACGCGTTCGGCCCGGACCGATATCACGTTGTCCTGATTTTGCAGAATGCCTTCGACAGCGAGAAATCGCTCGCTGGTCAGCAGCAAGCGGTGCTGGTGAAACAGATCAGGGCGGACGATCGCATTCGCTACTCCGGTTTCATCTTCGAGACTCAAAAATACAAATCCTTTCGCAGTCCCTGGGCGCTGGCGGGTAATGACACAGCCTCCAATGCGCAGACGCTTGCCGGTTGGCAGGTCGCGCAGTTCGCAAGCGCGGCGAATGCCCATGGCGCTGAGCCAGGCGCGGCGATAGGCCATGGGATGCGGACCGACGGTGAGTCCCGTGCCGTGAAAGTCTGCAATGAGCCGATCTTCATGATTCATCGGCGGAAGCGGCGAGGGCGAATCCGGTTCGGGCTGTTGTTCGAGCAGTGGTCCGGATGTGCGAACTGCCCGCTCGACCTGCCAAAGAGCGTCGCGGCGGTGGAGCTGCGGGTTGCGGATCGCAAGTTGCGAGCCCCGGGCAAAATCGCTTTCACCGCCGAGGCACGGAGTCACAGAAGAGATAGCTTCTCTGTCCTCCGCGTCTTTGTGTCTCCGTGATGAATTCCCAATTGCATTCAGCCCTCCGATTTCCGCCAGTGTGTTGAGTTCGTCTTTGCGGAGTTCCGGAATGCGGCGGGTGAGATCGTGAATGGAAGCGAACGGCGAGCGCATGCGTTCGAGGAGAAGCGAACGTGCGGCTTCCTCGCGCAGGCCACGGACGTAGCGTAGGCCCATGCGAAGGGCGAGCACGCTCTCAGCCGGGAACCGAGACTCGAGACTTGTCACTCGCTCCAGCGTGCAATTCCATTCCGAGCGTGTCACATCCACCGGCAAAAGTTTCAATCCATGACGCTGGGCATCTTTGACGATTGTGGCCGGCGAGTAGAACCCCATCGGCTGGTTATTCAATAACGCGGCAGTGAAAGCAGCGAGATAGTGGCATTTTAGATAAGCGCTGGCATATGCAATCAGCGCGAAGCTGGCAGCATGGGACTCGGGAAATCCGTAGAGTGCAAAGGAAGTGATCGAGAGAATGATGTCTTCCTGTGCCTTGGGTGGAATGCCATTTGCAGTCATGCCGGCGCGGAGTTTGGACTCGATCTCCTTCATGCGCGCCTGCGAGCGCTTGAACCCCATGGCCCGCCGGAGGTCTTCGGCCTCGCCACCGGTAAAGTTGGCGGCGATCATTGCAATGCGCAGAAGTTGCTCCTGAAAAAGCGGAACGCCCAATGTGCGTTTCAGCACCGGTTCGAGCGAGGGATGCGCATAGGTAACTTCTTCTCTCCCCTGTCGCCGTTGCAAGAACGGATTCACCATCTGGCCGACAATGGGGCCGGGGCGGATGATCGCGACCTGCACCACGATGTCATAAAAGCGCATGGGACGCAGGCGCGGCAGGCATGACATTTGGGCGCGGCTTTCCACCTGAAAGAGGCCGATGGTGTCAGCTTGCTGCAGGGCGGAATACACCGGCGGATCGTTTTGCGGAAGATGGGCAAGATCGACTTCCTCACGATAGTGATTTCGAATGAGATCAATCGAATCTTTAAGCACGGCCATCATGCCGAGGCCCAGCAGGTCTACTTTGATAATGCCCATATCGGCGCAGTCTTCTTTGTCCCACTGCACTACGACGCGGCCGGGCATGGAGGCGGGTTCGAGCGGCACAACGGAATCGAGCTGTCCCTGGCAAATCACCATTCCGCCGGAGTGCTGGCCAAGATGGCGAGGCAAGTCCTGTACGGCCACGCATAATTCGTGATATTTGCGCAACCGGGGATGGGTAAGATCGAGACCAGCATCGCGAAAGCGGCGGTCGAGCGCGTCGTTCTCGTCGCGAAACTCCCAGGTGGCGACCGCGGCGGAAATCTTGTCGAGTGTTTCCGGGTCGAATCCCAGGGCTTTGCCCATTTCGCGCGCGGCCATGCGGTTGCGGTATGTGATGACGTTGGCCGTCATCGCCGCCCCGCGTTCGCCGTATTTTTTATAGAGATACTGAATGACCTTTTCCCGCTCGTCGCCGCTGGGAAGATCGAGATCGATATCGGGCCACTCCCCGCGCTCTTCGGAAAGAAATCGTTCGAAAAGAAGCTCCATGCCGACGGCGTCGACTGCGGTGATGCCGAGCGAGTAGCAGACGGCGCTGTTGGCGGCCGAGCCGCGCCCCTGCACGAGAATGGTTTGCTCGCGGCAATAGCGGACCAGATCCCAGACGATAAGGAAGTAGCCGGCCAATTTCAGTTTTTCGATCAGCTTGAGCTCTTTTTCGATCTGGAGCCGCGCGCGCTTCTGCATGTCCGGCTTGGCGCGTCCGTAACGCTGATGAAATCCTTCCCACGCGCGCCGGCGCAGGAAAGAATTCATAGTTTCTCCTCCCGGCACGGGAAAACGCGGAAATTCATAGCCCAGATCTTTGAGCGTGAATTCGAGGCGGCTGGAAAGCTCGACTGTATTGTGGATCGCCTCAGGCAAATCGGCGAAAAGTTGCTGCATCTCTCCGGAAGACTTCAGATGGCGTTCAGAGTTCCGGGCGAGCAAGCGTCCGGCAGTGGAGAGCGTGCGGTGATGACGGATCGCGGTGAAGGCATCGCAGAGCTCGCGAGCCTGGGGAATGGCGTAGTGGACGCCGTTGGTGGCGAGCAGCGGGAGGTGCAACGAATGAGCGATGGCAATCGCGATACGATTGCGGGATTCTTCTTCGCGCTGGAAATGGCGTTGCAGTTCGACATAGACGTTGTTTGGTCCGAAGATGCCAACTAGTTCATCGATTTGACGATGTGCTTCGTCAGCGCCACTTTGTTTTAAGGCGGCGGCAATCGGGCCTTCGTCGCCGCCGGTAAGGCAAATCAGGCCTTTGGCGTGCTCCTCTAATTCTTGCCGGGTAATGGCGCCGTCGCCCTTTTTGGCGCGCAGCTTCATTTGGGTGATCAGGCGGCAGAGGTTCTGGTAGCCGGCACGGTTGACGACCAATAAGGGAAGGCGGAATTCACCATAGAGGCGCTGCGCCCCGGAGGAAGTGTTTGTTTTTTCTGTGTCGCCGTGACTCCGGGATGAAAAAGAGACTTCTGCGCCGATGTGCGCTCTGATCTTGGCTTTGTCTGCCGCAAGATGAAAGCGCGGCGCGCCATAAACGCCGTCCGTGTCGAGAAGCGCCATGGCAGGCACGCCAAACTGAGCGCAGGTCGAAATCAATTCCTCGGGCAGGGAAGCCCCTTCGAGAAAGCTGAAAGCAGAGCGGGTGTGAAGCTCGATATACATCAGAAATCAGGATCAGAGGCAAGAGCAGAAACTTGTTCTTGCGGACTCCTGATTTCTGCCAGCCTCTGCTTTTCAGTCATACATTCCTTCCACAAACCAGCCGCCTCCGAGCAAATCATGCACGAGACGATAGAGGGCGATCGCGACAGCGCCGCGCGAGGCCTCATTTTGCAGCGCGATATCCCATTCATCGCGCGACCATGCTTCGTGCTCCCACCAGTCTCCTGAGAATCGCCACGGTCCTGCCTTCCAAAGCACATCCCCCTGAATCTCTCGTTTCCGGCAAATCAATTTGACAGGCTGGCCATCTTTCAGAGTCACGTTGGCGCACAGCGGTGGACGAAAACGGCGCAGCGCAGTGACGGCAGATTTTTCTTTGGTGGAACCAGGCTCCGCTACACCCGATTTTTCCCCGCGGGTTTTGCGAATCATCTCAGCTGCAAAGCGACGCATACGAAAACCTTCAGGATGATGCGTGTCGAGCAATTCCACCGCGCCCACTTTGTTTTCGCCGACGATGCCGGCAATGCGAGTGAGAGTGAGTTCCAGCTTTTCGGGCTCAGGAGACGGCGGCAGGAACAGGCCTCCCTGGGCAGATCGCGGATGTGCCGGTTCCGCGGCAAGCCGGATTTTCATAATCGGCGCTCCCGGAGGATGGGCGCTCAAATCGAGTTGCAGCAGCTTAAGAAAAACTTTCGCATCAAGCATGGGCAGCGGAAGGCGCAGAGTGCGAGAGAAAAGACTCGATTTCACCTGCGACGGCAGCGACGGATAGTCGATGTCTGATGAATGAAACGAGTCAAGTGTGAGCGTGAGCTGCAATTCCTGCGTGGCCAGGGCACGGGATCCCAGCCGCGCGCAGAGTTGCTCCAGCAAACGATTCAACAGGAAAGCGAGAGGCTCAAGCAGGACGATGGGATGCTCCAACTCAATCTCTTCCACAAACACCATCGGCGGCTCCATCGGGACCAAGGTGCGAGATGAGGAGCCGCGGGCCAACTCCTGCAAACGCAATCCCTTCTGCCCAAGACGCTCGCTGAGTGCAATTTCCGGGAGTGCGGCAAGAGCCTGCAGATCGTGAATACCCCAGCGACCAAGAGTTTCCAGCAGGCGGTCGGCTTGCTCTTTTTGATCTTTTTCCAATCGATCGGCAAACAGCACTTTCACCGGCAGCCTTCTCAACTGCTCCGCTTCTTTGCCCGGAGGAATTACGGTGATCCCCGAAAAGCCGCGGGCAGCGAGCACGGCAGAGTCGGGATTAGAGGCCGCGGCTACATTCACGGCGAGTCCCAGGGCGGCAGCACGATGCGAGAGGGCGTGGGAAATGTCTGACGTCGATCCAAACAAAGATTCCATCCCGGCCAGATCGAGAAGGACCGTATCGCAGGCGGTGTCTTCCACGCAGGGCGAGAACGACTGGGCGCAGTCGAGCAAGGCAGCGTGTGCCGACGATTCCTGCAGTGCGGAACGCGAACGCAATGCAATTTCCGTGCACAGTTCAGCCTGAGCCTTGGTCATGCCCGGTGCGATGCCCATGCGGCCCGCCTTTTCATTGACCGCGATAACTTTTTCGAGAGGCGGCTTGCCTTCGAGAATGGCCAGGGCCGCTGCCTGCAGTTCCGACTCCGCGCGCAAAGCGGCTGCCACGGGAAAGTTCGGAACGTAGATGCTGGCAAACGACATAGCATTTCATCCGGCCCAGGCCGTCCTGGTGGGGAACATCACGGAATACGCGGGCTTGCGGTTGAGACGCGAGAGAGCGAGTTCCGCCTTGATTTCGAATCCGGTCAGCAAGTCAGCATGTGTGGGGAGAATAGAGTCGCAGAGAGATAACTGTTCCTGGCTGTGCGGATCATCGAAATTCAAGAGATTTTCTCTCGCTGGACGCAGTTGCAATAGCAGGGAAGAACAACTTCCGGCGATGGGCTGCTGCTCGACCGACAGAAGGATTGTGGGTTTGTGCTCGACCGCGCGGCGGAAGCGAAACCATGTGGTTAAGGGAATGCGGCGCGCGGTCTGAGGAGGCAGGTCCGCGAGATCAAGAGCAATCACGCCGAAGCCGCCGCTTTCCAGCAGCAAATCGGTTGCGCGCAGCACCTGCTCCAGACGGTGTTCCGCCGGACGATCATTGCGGGAATGCAGTTGACGGGGAATCTCTCGGCTGTTGTTTTTAGACGTCAAATTTTCGCCGCAGCGCACCCATAGCAGACGGTCCAGATCCACACCGGTGGCGATGGACTGAGGATCGAGAGCATCACTGGCATCGACGAGTGCGCAGAACTCTCCACGGCAAGTAGCGGAAGCGAGAGCCGCCAGGAGGACGGTAGTGCGTCCCGAAGACGCAGAACCGCAAATCTCGGTGAGACATCCGCGCGGCAGGCCGCCGGTCAGGGCATCGATGGCAGGAACGCCGCTTGAAACCATCTCCAGAGCGGGGCGGATCTCAAGCCGCGAAGCCGGGGTGATGCTTGCTGGAGGGATTCTCTGCTGGTTGATAGCTGACTGAAGGTGTCGCCAACATGCTTTCGGGCCGTGTTCCATGCCATCAAGCACAGCACTCCCCGCATGGGCTTTGGAATACTCCAGGATCGGGCTATTTGTCGGAACAGAGCCGGTTTCCGGGACAGTCTCAGCATCAAAAAGAAAAGGGCGGCCCGAGGCCGCCGAAGTAGAAATCACCGCGGAAGACATAGAATCCTCGAAAATTTCAGGGAACGCCGAAGCCTGTGTTTACGACGGGCTGCGGAGGCGTTAGCCAATTACTTTCGCTTTTTATTCGCCTATGAAGATTGTGCTCTTTGGGCCGCAGAATGTCAAGCGGGGCTTTTCTTAAGTAGCTTGGGCCTGAATTCCCCGGGCCAAAATCAACCGATTCCCGCAAAAAAGAGGGGCCAGCGAACTGGCCCTCCTTGCTTGATTTTATCGACGCCGGCCTCTACCACACCCGGCAGGCGTTCGCCCTCACCATACGTTGCCCGGCTTTACAACCGAAGGCCTGCTCGAATTCCGGCATATTCGAAACCACATTATCGATACGGAAAATCGGCAACGAATGCGGATCCGTGGTCACGATCAGGCGGGCAATCTGCGGCCGCACGTTCGCGCACCACGAATAGGCAAAAGACAGAAAGAAGCGCTGCCGGTTCGTCCAGCCATCCGGGCCTTTGTCATCGAGCGACTTGCCCTGCTGCTTCAGTGAAGCCTCAAGCGCGTTCAAGGCCAGGTGTATTCCACCATTGTCAGCGGTATCTTCCCCCTGCGTGAGCAGGCCGTT